>OIXG01001206.1_pt1 | contig 26102 bp, 17 predicted proteins | sample 1587731 | NCBI WGS metagenome assembly OIXG01 (sample SAMEA3888908, study PRJEB22519) | human gut metagenome | biome: human gut; feature: human-associated habitat; material: faeces | place: Denmark | collected 2010
CTAGAATAATATATTCCAACAAGATTCTCATAATTGAGAGTACATGTTCTCATCTGGTTATAACTTTCAGGGAGAAGCTGTATCATGCTGTACCATAATGCTTTATCCTTAGTCTCTACAAACTGTGTTCTGATTCCTTCCAGAAAATCAATATTCTTCTGCATCATATCAAGTGTGGCATCAGTCATATGGTCTGTACTGAAATCAGACATCTCAAAAGGCTTGCTGTGAATCTTGTGCATTGTACTTGTTGAATTGGCAACTGTTCCAACCTTATATGTATCGTATTCCTTCCACCAGTAAAGTGGTGCTGTTATATCGACTGTAACAAATATCTGTCTTATGAACTTTCTGTGGTCTGAGCCTGCCTTACATAATCTCTTGGCAAGGTCAAGATCATTAGGACCAAAAACAAATTTTCCTTCCTCATCAAAGTAACTGTCCATTCTTGCCCAGCTGTTCAATGGATTTCTTGCACCTCTGATGGCATTATTCATATTCATGACTTCAAATCGTTCTAACTTAATCACAATCGTGCTCCTTTTGCTTAATTATACTGTTTAATTTTACATGCAAAATGAATTTATATCAAGAGAAACATTCTGGATTGCAGGCTTGCTGCCTTGCTTTTTTTGCAGGTCAAGGCTCTACGCAGCTTCACTGCTCCCGAGCCTTGATAATTCACAACTTCCGCACTTCGTGCTTCGTTGTTCATTATCTGCATTCGCCATATAATCCAGAATTTGTGCAAGCACATTCTGGATTGCAGGCTTGCTGCCTGCAAAAAAAGACCGCCACATACGCTTTTGCGCACATGACGGTCTATTATATTAATTATTAGACTGGATAAGCCTTATTAGCTGTATCTGCCTTTGTAGGATCAACCTTTGTCTGCTGAGCTTCTCTATACTTGAAGAACTCTGTCGCAACCTGTGGGAATAATGCATATGAAAGCACATCCTCATCCTGCTGCTTGTACTGCTGTACAATTGGATCATTCTTGAATTTCTCAAGCTGTGGTTCAATCAAGTCAGCTGGACGGCATGTAATAGGCTTTGTATCACCGATAGCCTTCTTCTGAACTTCTGGATTGAATGGCTTGATTGTCTGACCAAATTCACCAGCAAGAACCTTCTTAGATTCCTTAGTAATCATCTTGTATCTCTCACCCTGTAATACATTAAGAACAGCCTGAGTACCAACAATCTGTGATGAAGGAGTAACAAGAGGTGGTTCACCATAATCTTTACGAACTCTTGGGATTTCCTCTAATACATCTCTGTACTTGTCCTCTGCACCAGCTTCCTTAAGCTGTGATACAAGGTTTGAAAGCATACCGCCCGGAACTTGATACTTAAGAGTATTAACGTCAACACCCATAACCTTAGTATTCATAAGTCCGCTCTTTAATGCTTCCTCACGCATTGGCTGGAAGTAATCAGCTATCTCAGCAAGAAGATTCTGGTCAAGTCCTGTATCATACTGTGTACCCTTAAATGTCTCTACCATAACCTCTGTAGCTGGCTGTGATGTTCCCATTGAGAATGGTGACATAGCTGTATCAATAATATCAGCACCTGCTTCTACTGCTTTTAAGTATGTCATTGAAGCTACACCAGATGTATAATGTGTATGCATCTGAATAGGAAGAGATGAACCATCCTTTAATGCCTGTACAAGCTCTGTAGCCTTGTATGGAAGCAAAAGTCCAGCCATATCCTTGATACAGATAGAATCTGCACCCATGTCTTCAATTCTCTTAGCTGTCTCTTTCCAGTAATCAAGTGTATAAGCATCACCTAATGTATAAGAAAGAGCAATCTGAGCATGTCCTTTTTCCTTCTTGGCAGCCTTAACAGCTGTCTCTAAGTTTCTTAAATCATTAAAGCAATCGAAAATACGGATAATATCAATACCGTTAGCAATTGACTTCTGAACAAAGTACTCAACTACATCATCTGCGTAATGATTGTAACCTAATATATTCTGTCCTCTGAAAAGCATCTGAAGCTTAGTATTCTTGAATCCATCTCTAAGCTTACGAAGTCTTTCCCATGGATCTTCCTTAAGGAATCTGAGTGAAGCATCAAATGTAGCTCCTCCCCAGCACTCTACTGAATGATAACCAACCTTATCCATCTTATCTACGATAGGAAGCATCTGCTCTGTTGTCATTCTTGTAGCTATAAGAGACTGATGTGCATCACGCAATACTGTCTCAGTAATCTTTAAAGGTTTTTTAACCTGTTCTGCCATAATATCCTCCTTTTACATAACGCCAAACATGGCCATAAATGTACCGGCTGCAACCGCTGTACCAATAACACCGGCAACGTTAGGTCCCATAGCATGCATCAGAAGGAAGTTAGAAGGATCTGCCTCAGAACCAACCTTCTGCGAAACTCTGGCTGCCATAGGAACCGCAGATACACCTGCTGAACCAATAAGCGGATTAACCTTACCATGTGTAACAAGACACATAATCTTACCAAATAACACACCTGCTGCAGTACCAAATGCGAATGCAATAAGTCCTAATGCAACAATCTTTAATGTATCAAGGTTAAGAAATGCTTCTGCACTTGTTGTAGCACCAACTGATGTTCCAAGGATAATAACAACTATGTACATAAGTGCATTAGAAGCTGTCTCTGCAAGCTGCTTAACAACTCCACTTTCCTTGAAAAGGTTACCTAACATGAGCATACCAACAAGTGGTGCTGTTGTAGGAAGAATAAGTACTACTACTACAGTAACTACTATAGGGAAAAGAATCTTCTCAAGCTTAGAAACAGGTCTTAACTGTTCCATCTTAACTTCTCTTTCCTTCTTAGTTGTTAAAAGCTTCATAATTGGTGGCTGGATAATAGGAACCAGTGACATATATGAATATGCTGCTACTGCAATAGGTCCCATATATTTAGTCTGACCAAGTTTACCTGCAAGGAATATTGAAGTAGGACCATCTGCACCACCAATAATTGATATAGCTGCTGCTGCCTTATCTGGGAATCCCATAAGAATAGCCATAAGATATGCTGCAAAGATACCAAACTGTGCTGCTGCACCAAGCAGGAAACTTGCCGGGTTAGCAATCAATGGACCAAAATCAGTCATAGCACCAACACCTAAGAAAATAAGTGATGGTAAAATACTCCATTCATCAAGTAAATAGAAATAATGTAACAAACCACCTACACCGTTACTTGAATCCTCTATTGCTAACATAATGTCAGGATAAAGGTTTACAAGAAGCATACCAAAAGAAATAGGTACTAAGAGCAGAGGTTCATATCCTTTTTTAATTGCAAGATAAAGGAAAACAAACGCAACCAGAACCATAAGGTAATTACCCCATGTAAGTCCGAAGAATGCACTCTGGTGAACGAGGTTTCCTAAAGTTGTTATAATATAACTCATCTTATACCTCCGTAAGTCACTTTATATCAGTATCATAATTAATTTAATGAAACTAATACCTTACCTGACTCTACAGAATCACCAGCTGCACACTCAACAGTTGCAATTGTGCCATCCTGAGGAGCACAGATTTCATTCTCCATCTTCATAGCTTCAAGGACAACCAATACATCGCCCTTCTTTACAGCAGCACCTGCTGTTGCATTAACCTTAAGAATCTTTCCTGGCATTGGAGCGTTAACTTTAACTGCTCCCTGAGCACCTGCTGGTGCTGCTGCCTTAGGTGCAGCCTTTGGAGCTGCTTTAGGAGCGGCTGCCTTAGCTGCTGGAGCTGCACTGCCTGTTCCTTCTTCTACAGTAACATCATATACGTTACCATTAACTGTAATTGTATAGTTCTTCATGATTATTTCCTCCTATTATTAACCTTTCTAATTGAGCGGACAACAAGACCATCCGTAGATGTTCCTTCTGATGCTGCAATTGCTGCAGTAATAACTGCAATAAGTTCAAGATCGTCCTCAACATTTTCTTCTTCATTAGAAACAATCTGTGCTATAGCATTATCAACACCAACAGAAGCTGTGTCTTCTTTCTGTTCTTTCTTTCTGTTCTCATATACGCTTATATACTTGAACAGAGAAATAATGAATGAAATGAATATAAGAACTACAAATACAGTTCCCATACCAATAAGTGTATTCATTCCGGCCTTACCCATCTTCTCACCTGTTGTGTATGATGGATTAATAGCTCCACTTTCAAGTGTGTAATCTGTATTGATTACGAATTCGAATGTACATACTCTCTTTTCGAATTTAAGTTTAACTGAAATAGTACATAATTCACTTGTTTCATCACTGACCTTTACATTAATGTTGTTAACATCAACAGACTCTTTGAGTTCACCAAGTTCATCTTTAGTGCTGTTCCAGCTATTGTATAATCCTATTGTTTTAACATTCATTCCCTGCTGGTTAACAATATACATCTTACTGTTAACATCATTAAGGGTTATTCCTGCTTCTGCATCTGCAATAAGAGCATCTGTTCCTGCTTCACCCTGATTGCTGTCAAGGTAAAGAATCATATCCTTTGCCCAGTCCTTGAGGTAATTCTCAACATAAGCAACCTCGTTATCTTTAATGGATTCTTTAGCTGTATTAGTATCAATCTGTGCATTACCACAGGCTGTCATACTGAATACGCAGGCTAACATGCAGAATAACAATAAGAATCTTTTCAAATTAGTCTTCTTCATATTGTCACCTCTTAATTAAACTGTTCCATGCTTCTTATCAGGACGAACCTCTCTCTTTGAAAATAACATTTCAAATGCAGCGGCTACATACTGTCTTGTATTCTCCGGGTCAATAACAGCATCAACATAACCTCTTGCTGCTGCTGACTCAACACTTGACTGTAACTTAGCATATTCAGCTGCTTTCTCTGAAACAGTTGCTGCCACATCAGAAGCGGCTGCTATCTCATCAGCATACATAATCTTTGCTGCAAGCTGTGAATCCATCATTCCGATAGAAGCTGTTGGCCATGCGTAGACAAGGTCTGCACCTAAAGACTTAGAGTTCATAGAAACATATGCGCTTCCATAAGCCTCACCTGTAATAACATTAACCTTAGGTACATCTGCGTTAGCAAATGCATATGTAAGCTTGGCACTTGCAATTGCAATTCCCTTCTCAGCTGCCACTGTAGCTTCGAATCCCTTAACATTAGTAAGTGTAAGTACAGGAATTTCAAATGCATTACAGAAATTAACAAAATTCTCTGCCTTGTAAGCGCCCTTAACTGTAAGAACCGGTTCAAACTTCTCAGCCACTTCACCCTCTTCATCATAAAGAGCTGTTCTGTTAGCTACAGCACCAATAGTAATTCCATCTACCTGAATAAATCCTGTAACCATTTCTTTAGCATATGAAGCCTTAACTTCAACAAATACATTATCATCAGCAATATCTGAAAGAGCTAATGCAGGATCAGCAATCTCTGCTGCCATATCAGGGCATGCTCTGTTAAGATCATCTGTTGTTGCAGAAACTGCAGCATCCTCTTCGTTGTTAGCAGGAAGCATAGAAACTAACTGTCTTACACCATTAGCAATAGTCTCCTCATCTCCTGTAAAATCAACAACTCCTGCTTCTGCCTGGAACTTAGCTGACGCTGAGTCAAGCTTTGATTCATTATTACCATCTAATGCATTAGGGCTGTTAACAAAAAGCTTGGCCTTGCTATCTTCCATAAATGTAAAATCAGATAATGAAGAAAGAATTGCAAGTCCACCGCCACAGTTACCGTAGACTGCTGTAATCTGTGGAATAACACCTGATGCAATAGACATCTTCTTATAAATTGTACCGAAACCTTCAAGAGCATCTGTTGCTTCCTGAAGTCTTAAACCTGCGCAGTCAATAAGACCTATCACAGGAGCTCCCATCTTCATAGCATAATCATAAAGTGCTGAAATCTTCTTAGCATGCATCTCACCGATAGAACCATTAAGAACAGTTGCATCCTGGCTGTATACATACACAAGATTACCATTAATAACTCCGTATCCTGTAATAACACCATCGGATGGAGCCTTCTTTTCCTGAATGTTAAAATCTGTAGATCTGGCAGTCACACCAGCACCGATTTCAACAAAGCTGCTATCATCAAGTATTGCTTCAATCCTTGATAATGCCTGTGTTGTATTACTCATTACGAGACCTCCCTTGTTTTTTACGTTGCTATTGCGCAACTCTTTGTTAATTTTATTACAATCTGCCAATAATTACAAGTATTTTTAGTCCTTTGTTTCAAATACAATCACAAGTCCTTTTTTTATATTTATAACCGCCACATTTTCTTTAATTTCATTACTCTGGCATATGCTTAAACCCTGATGAAGTATATAATCATCAAGCACGTATTTAAACCCTGCAAGACTTATAATTGTTTCTTCAGATAGTGAAACAAATGATACATAATCACCATACTGTCCTGTTTTGGACACTTTCACTTCTCCCATCTTGTCATTTATAAGATATATTTTATTGTGACTGTCACATATAAAACATGGTACACCACTGTCAAGTGCAGCCTTCATATTGCATATATTGGTAAATGTGTGATCCATCCTTGTACCTGTCGCCCCAAGTATATATATGACTGACGCTCCGGCTTTCAATGCATTTATAATAGCAATATGCGTATCTGTATAATCCTTTTCTTTAGGATAAGTCTTAATATCTATACTTTTATACTTATCAAGCAGTCCATCTTCTACTGAGTCATAATCCCCCAGTATCATATCCGGCACAAGTCCGAGTTCATCAATATATTTAAGGCCACTGTCAGCTGCAATTATGTATTCAGCATTTATTGTCCTGACAAAATCCTTTGCCCAGCTTATATCAAGACTTCCCCCTGTCACTATAAGTGTTTTCATATCAATCTCCTTAATCTTACTAATCTGTAATATCTTTCTTTCGTATTTTACCACATTAATCCAGATGTTCTTTATTTTTTCACAATTATATTTTATAATATCTGAACAATAAAGGACTTATGGTTAAGTTCTATAACAAGGAGGAATATTATGTCTGAAAACGCAACTGACATAACTAATGACAACATTCAGGATAATAACGGGAATGACTCTCTTCTTACAGGTGGAAGCCTGTATGAAAGCAGCACTGACAAGTACAAGGATAACTTATCTTCTGCCATCACATTCTTTGTATGTGGAGGAATCGGAATCATTCTTATGATTCTTAATGATATCGGTATCATTAAGATAGTAACTAAAGATGCACCTTCATTCCTTTTTATTAATATTGTTCTTGGTCTGTTATTTATCGGATTCATTGCAATCGGTGTCTGGTCTTTGAAATACTCTAACAAAATTAAAGCCAAGGCTGAAACTGAGGATAAGAAAGCCGCCAATGTACTTAACTGGCTTGAAGACAACATAACTAAAGAAGATATTGAAAATTCTTACACTGGAGATATTCAGGAAGAAATGAAATATTTTAACCGTACAGCTTATGTTAAAGAACAGTTAACCGTACAATTTACTGAACTTTCAGATGAAGAAGCCGAGAATTTTTCAGAACAGTTCGTTGAAAAAATGTTTAATTAATTCTTATAATCAATAAAACCCGCTGTGTAATTAACAGACACAGCGGGTTTACTATATTCTGATTAGTTGTTAGAAAGGAATTCATCAATTCCCTTAGCTCCAGCCTTTCCTGCTCCCATGGCAAGAATAACTGTAGCTGCACCTGTAACAGCATCTCCACCGGCATATACACCTTCCTTAGATGTTTTACCATTTTCTTCTTCTGCTACGATACATTTTCTCTTGTTGATGTCAAGTCCCTTAGTTGTTGAAGATATAAGTGGGTTAGGTGAAGTACCAAGTGACATGATAACTGCATCTAATTCCATAACAAACTCTGAACCAGGAATCTCTACAGGCTTTCTTCTTCCTGAAGCATCAGGTTCACCAAGTTCCATCTTAATGCACTTCATACCTGTAACATTACCCTTGTCATCTGTAAGAATCTCTGTCGGATTAGTAAGAAGGTCAAATATAATTCCTTCTTCCTTAGCGTGATGTACTTCCTCAGCTCTTGCTGGAAGCTCCTCCTCACTTCTTCTGTATACGATATGAGTTTCTGCTCCAAGTCTTAATGCTGTTCTTGCAGCATCCATAGCAACATTACCACCACCAACGATAGCAACCTTCTTAAATCTTGCTATTGGAGTATCATACTCATCCTTGAAAGCTTTCATAAGATTACTTCTTGTAAGGTACTCATTAGCTGAGAATACTTCGTTAGCATTCTCGCCCGGAATACCCATGAATCTTGGAAGACCTGCACCAGAACCGATAAATACTGCATCAAAGCCTTCATCTTCAAGTAACTGGTCAATTGTCATTGACTTACCAATAACAACGTTAGTCTCAATCTTAACGCCTAACTTCTTAACATTCTCAACTTCGTGGGCAACTACTGTTGACTTAGGAAGACGGAATTCAGGAATACCATATACTAATACACCACCAGCCTCATGTAAAGCCTCGAATATAGTTACGTCATATCCCATTTTTGCAAGATCTCCGGCACATGTAAGTCCTGCAGGACCTGAACCGATAACAGCAACTTTCTTGCCTTTCTTCTCTGTTGGCTTCTCTGGCTCAACATTATTCTCTCTTGCCCAGTCAGCAACAAATCTTTCAAGCTTACCAATTGATACTGATTCACCCTTGATTCCTCTGATACACTGACCTTCACACTGTGTCTCCTGTGGACATACACGGCCACATACAGCAGGAAGTGCACTTGACTTACCAATAATCTTATATGCTTCCTCAATATTTCCTTCTTTTACCTGATGAATAAATGCTGGGATATCGATAGATACAGGACAGCCCTGAACACATCTTGCATTCTTACAGTTAAGGCATCTTGTTGCCTCTTCCATAGCTTCTTCCTTGTTATATCCAAGACATACTTCATCAAAATTCTTATTTCTTACGTCAGGAGCCTGCTCTCTGACTGGCACTTTCTTCATTACGTCCATTTTGAAACCCATCCTTTCTAATTACACTGTCCACAACCGCCGTGATGTGTATCGCCTTCCTGAAGCTTGAGCATTGCTCTTCCCTCTTCAGTTCTGTACATAGCACTTCTCTTCATAGCCTGGTCAAAGTCAACAAGATGACCGTCAAATTCAGGTCCGTCAACACATGCAAACTTAATCTCATCGCCAACCTTAAGACGACATGCACCACACATACCAGTTCCATCAACCATAATCGGATTCATGCTGACAATTGTAGGAATTCCAAGTTCCTTAGTAAGAAGACAGACGAATTTCATCATAATCATAGGTCCGATTGCTACACATAAATCATAATGTTTTCCTTCTGCAACAAGATCCTTAAGCACATCTGTACCCATACCTTTTCTTACATAGCTTCCATCATCAGTTGTTATGTAAAGATTACCAGCAACAGCCTTCATCTCTTCCTCTAAGATTATAAGTTCCTTATTCTTAGCACCAACGATAACATCAACATCTACACCATGCTCATGCATCCATTTAACCTGTGGATATACAGGTGCTGTTCCAAGACCTCCGGCAATGAATACAATATTCATCTTTTTGAGTTCTTCAATATCCTTGCTGATAAGCTCTGATGGACATCCAAGAGGTCCAACAAAATCTTCAAATGCATCTCCTGCTTTAAGATGTGACATCTTCTCAGTAGACGCTCCAACTATCTGAACAACTATTGTTATAGTTCCTGCTTCTCTGTCATAATCACAAATAGTAAGTGGAATTCTTTCGCCCAAATCATCCATCTTTACAATAACGAACTGGCCAGGTTCACAATGTTTAGCAACTCTAGGAGCTTCAACATCCATAAGGAAGATCTTCTCTGCTAACTTCTCAGCCTTAAGAATTTTATACATTACAATTCTCCTTTCAAAAAGTAATATTATGAAGTGCATTACGCACAATCAACCTTTAGTATTCTTTGGCAGAATAACTGCCTTCTGTACCTGTAACAGTATACACCTTACCGCTTGATGTATCAACGCCATATAATCCAGCAGTTGTTGTAGAACCACCCTTTATTACATCATATCTGATAATATACATTTCATTGTTGCCAACCTTTGTCTTTGAAATATAGACAAAATTAACACCTGAACCATCTGAAGCTACGCTGTCTGACTTAAGCACCTTCTTTGATATAAGGACATTTTTCAGCTGGCTTTCAGCCTGGCTGTATGTATATGTATTCTTTACTTCAACATTATAATTTCTCTTAACTACTGTACTGCTCTGCTCATGATCGTTAATTATTACAAATGCGATTACAGTATTACCGGTTGGCATATCGAATTCACCTGTATACTCTGTTGATGAAGATGTAGGAGTTGTACCATCTGTTGTATAATATGCCTTACATTTGTCAGGGATATTATTAATCTTAATCTTCTCTCCATCTGAATATTTTCCTGACGCAGGAGTTACATCTGGTGCTGCAGGAGCACCATATTCAACAACATATTCAAATTCAACTACTTTACTATATACCCCAATAGAATTAACAGAAACTGCTTTTATCTTAGTTGTGCCTGTTTCTAACTTAATTGCTGTTCCATCATATAGTGTACTCTTAATATCAGGTTCTTTTCCATCAGTTGTATAATAAACAACACAACCAGAATCACATGTAAATTTAAGTTCAACATCATCATCATACGAACCCGGCTCTTTAGAAGCTGATGGTTCTTTTACAATATAATTCTTAACTGCATTGCTGCATTTTCCATCCTGATACTTTCTTATAAGCTTTGTTAAATTATCTGCATCCTCTTTCTTATAATAAATATCTGCAAGAGCTTTAACCGCATCTTCATAATTCTCATCATATGAAAGTATATCCTTCAGCACATTAACAGCTTCATCCTCATTTCCTGAGCTTTCATAGCATCTATACAATGTATACTTAAGGTTCAGATTCTTCTTTCCCTCATTTTCTTTAGAAGCCTTGCTAAGATATGATGATGCATCACCATAATTACCCTCTTCGTACAGTTTCATTCCTGTCTGATAATAATAATCATAATTATTCTTACTCTTCTTGTTAAGTGATACAGCAACTATAATTATTATAATTAAAACTAATGCAACTCCCGCAGCAACCCCTGCTATAATAAGCTTTGTCTTCTTATCCAGTGGTTTCTTAGTGGCGTCTTTCAAAATCTCTGGTTCTTCATCGTCATCATCATCAAGTAAAATATCTCTATCAGTTAATTCTTCTTGTGTCGGTTGAGATGATTTATTAATTACCTGCTGTTCCTTAAGAATTTCATCTGTTATCTTAGGAACAACTCTCGTCTTTCCATCATTAATATCTGATGGCTGCTCTGCTTTATAATCATCAGCATTTCCTACATAAGCTTTGGCAACTGTAGTTTCTTCTTCTACCATTTTCTGCAACGACTTTTCAATTTCGTCTTCTATGCTTGTATTCTTATTAAAATCGTCTGGCATATATAGACCTCCATACACTTAAATAACATTTTGATATTAACATATTAGAGAATATTAATCAATAAAATACATTTTATGATTTTTATTTTTGTTTAACTAATTGTACACATTTTGCTCACATTTATCATGTATATTCTATATCAGATAGCAAAGAGAATTCTTTCTATCTCCCCCTCATATTTAGAAAAAGGAGATGTTTGACCGCATCTCCTTTTTTTGTCCAAAAAATTATGACCATCAGTACAACACTGATGGTCATAATTTTTTTCATTACCTGAATTATCTTATGCTTGTAACTCTTACTGTGCAGCTTAATGTCTTATTATTAACAACAGCTGTTATTGTTGCTATTCCTGCTTTTCGTCCAATAACTTCTCCTGAAGAAGAAACTGTACATACCCTTGGATTACTGCTTCTCCATGTAATTTTACTATCTGTTCCTATTACATCTAATGTATATCTGTCATACTGCTCAAGAGTAATATTAGACCTGCTTATTGCAAGTGAATGAACTATACAGCTTGATTCAACACCTGCACCATCACTTATGACATAAACCTCTGCTTCACCAGGACCTACAGTTGTAATAACACCATTACCATCAACCGTAACTATTCCTGTATCTGATGAGTACCATTCATATGAATCATTATTAACAGCCGGCCTTACTATTACCGATAACTGTCTTGTTCTGCCTGTAAGCATATATATTTCTTTTGAATTAATTCTAAGTGAGGATATATTAACTCTTGGAGTTACATAAACCCAGCAGATTCCTTTGATATTATTACCATCCTGAGATGTTGCTGTAATCTTAACTTTACCGGAACTGATAGCAAACACCTCGCCATCCTCATCAACCACCGCGATTGATTCATTAGCTGATTTCCATACAACATCTTTAATTGTTGCATTATCCGGATATACGTTAACACCAAGTTTCTGTGAATCTCCAACAAACAATCTCAATGAATCCGGCACAACTTCTATTCCCGTAACCGGATTAACAACTCTTATGATACATGAATCTGTAACTCCGCTTCCATCTGCTGCTGTAGCTGTAATAACAGCATTACCAACTGATTCAGCACTAAGATTACCTTCCTGGTCTACTGAACATATACTGTTATCTGATGATGACCACACTATATTCTTATTAGTTGCTGTATCTGTGCCAACCGTTGCAATAAGCTTTCCTGTTGCACCCACATTCATGAATTTATTATTTTCACTCAATGTAATAGTTGAAACATATTCCTTAACAACAATTGTACAAGCTGCTGTGAGATGACACTCATCTGTTGTAACTTCAATTACACAGTTACCACCCTTTAAGGCTGTTACAACACCATTTTCATCAACTGTTGCAACTGATGTATCACTCGAAAGATATGTGACTTTCTTATTCTCTGCATCTATCGGTTCAATTGAAGGTATAATAGCATATTTTGCTCCAACCCATAATTCCTGATAATCAGAATTAAGTGTTATTCCTGTTACAGGCTGTGTAACAGTAACAATACAATATGCTGTAAGTCCCGTGTCAACATTAGTACATATTATAGATGTTGTTCCTGCACCTGTAGCTGTAACTTTACCATCGCTTTCTACTTTACATACGTTTTCATCACGGCTTTCCCATGTAACAAGCTTATTATCTGCATTCTCTGGAAGACATGTGGCATTAAGCCAGAACACCTGTCCTTTTCTCACTGTAATATCTGTCGTATTAAGTACAATTGATGTAACAGGCTGCTTAACATATATATTACACATTGCTGTAACACCACCATCAAGCGACTTACAAAGTATTGTTGCACTACCTGTTCCGACAGCTTCAACCAGACCATTAGAATCAACTATACATACATTAGTATTAGATGATTCCCAACTTACAGTCCTGTTCGTAGCCGTTATAGGGAGAACTTCTGCTGTGATTCTTAATGTCTGTCCTATTGACATAATCTCATCTTTATAATCAAGTTTAATAGTCTCAACTGGTATGCTTATAATAAAATTACATGTTGCAATAAATGCACCATCTTCTGTTTTGCAGACAATTGTACAGTATCCTGGCTTAATATATGTTACAAGGCCATTCTCATCAACTGTTGCAACTGATTCATCTGAGGATGACCATGTAACATTTCTGTTCACACCGTCTCCTGATGGCTTTACAGTTGCTACAAGCTGATACTTTCCAATTGCCATAGTAGACTCAACTGTTGTCGCGTTAAGTGTAACTCCTGTTACTGGCTCTCTTACATAGACATCACAGGTTGCAACCTTAAGTCCGTCTTCAGTTATTACTGTAATCGTTGCATTACCACCAGATAATCCCTTAATAGTAGCTGTGTAACTGTCTCCTGTTACCGTAGCTACCGTTGTATCTGATGATGACCATAAAACATTGCTGTTAGTAGGTCCTGCCGGATTGAATAATACCTGTACCGTTCCAGTGCTTCCTCTGTCAATTGATATTGAAGAAGGATTAATACTTACATCTCCTACAGGAGTGGTAACATATATTACACAAGTCTCAGACTTAATAACTCCATTAATATTCTGTGAAACAGTAAGATGTGTCACACCCGACGCAACACCTGTTACTGTAAATACAGTACCATCATCTGACTGTCTTACCTCTATAAGATCATATGTAGGTATAACTCCTGCTCCATTAGCCTGATTAGTTACAGTATATGTAATCTGTGATTTACTTGGCTGATTAGTAACAAGAGCCTTAATGTCTATTGAACTTCCAATATTAACTGTTGTGCTTACTGTACTAAGGCCAAAACCATCTATAACTGTAATCTTATATGCCAGCTGATATGGCATATTATACACTGTGTATAATTCATCCTGTACTCTTGTTGCATATATTGTAGCTGTACCCGCGCCAACTGCCTTAACAAGACCAGTTGCAGAATCCACCTGAAGTACCTTGTTATCAGAAGTTGACCATGTTACTTCTGATTCAATTGCTGATGTTGACAACTGAAGTTCATCACCAACATTCATATTGCTCACTTCATTTCCCATCTTCTTAAATGGAACTACAACATTAACAGCATCTCTTGTAAACCACGATTCATTGCCTCCAACATCAATAGTAGTAAGTCCTGCACTCACCTTTGTAACTCCTGCATGTACTCCACATACTGTTCCAACTGCAACTGATGCTACATTTGAATTATCTGTCTTATATATTACGTTAGACTTAACAGGATTAACTACATTAGAAGGAATGTCCTCATATGTAAATGCTTCATAATCCTTATCTGAAAGAACCATATATCTGTTAGATGCATCGCTAGGAAGATGTGTTATAAAATGTCCCTGTGAATTAGATATACTCTCCTTAAACTTAACCTCTGCCCTTACTGTAAATGTATATGTAAGAGGATTAATTCCGCTTCCGTCTGCAGTTCTTGCCGTAATAACAGTTGAACCACCGCCAATAACCTTAAGTACTACTTTAGAAGAATCCCTATAATACATCTCTACGATTCCATCTGAACTAACCTCACCTGTTGAATCATTAGATGTTTCAATAAAAAGCTTATTACTCTCACAGGTATTGGCTGTTATGGTAATTAAATCTCCTTCTTTCAGAAGATCTGCCTCTTCAAGAACAGTATTACCTCTTTTCCTTTCAACATTAACATTAATAGGAACATATACTGCTGCTGTTGATGTAGCAAGTACATTATCATATACAACAGCTCCTGTATCTGAAAACTTCTTAGAATGATATGCTGCTGTTATTGTAGCTGCTCCTGCCCTGTTACCATATACTGTAGGATTAGTTGTTCCTGATACAGTCTGCAGATAAGCATCTCCGCCTGAACTTGGATTAACAAACTTTACAACATCATAATCTTCATCCGATATTGTCCATTCAAGTCTTACAGGACTTGCAATACCATTGTTCGAAGGATTGCTCGCGTCATAAAATTCATCATCCGTACCTGAAAGATTGGCATGAATAACTGTAGATGTAGATCCCTGTATTACACTTGACTGTGCCGGTGTCAGAGAAAGAGAAACACTTGAGTCAGCGTTAGCAAATATAAGTACTCCACCGCATGCCACACCAGAAACAAGAACACCTATAAGAATCTTCCATTGCATTTTAAGACGCATTGTCAGCTGTCTGATTTTTTTAACATTCTTCATATATATAACCCTCGCTTTGCATAAGTATATCTGTGCTTATATTAAAATCAAATAATAACTATTATATTATATCGAAACCTTTATTTATTAATATTACATCTTGTACATACTTTTTTCAATATGCCTGCATACAATATTTTTTGCTATTGTTGTCAGCTGCTGTTGCAATTTATCATATTTCTTATAAAACATATAAAAGTTTGGGTAAAATGATGGAATTAATCAGATTATTATGTTAAAATATTGTAGCAATAAAATATTTTTGGAGGTATCTAAAAAATGAAATTAAATTTAAGACCAGCTGAAGAGTGTACTTTTGACGCTGTATCATTAGGTGAAGTTATGCTTCGTCTTGATCCAGGTGAAGGCAGAATCCGTACAGCAAGAAGCTTTAGAGCATGGGAAGGTGGCGGAGAATATAACGTTATCCGTGGTCTTCACAAGTGCTTCGGTATGAGAACTGCTGTTATCACATCATTTGCTGATAACGAAGTAGGTCTTCTTATGAAGGATTTCATCGAGCAGGGTGGCGTTGATACATCACTTATCTGCTGGAAGAAGACAGATGGTATCGGACGTCTTTGCAGAAACGGTCTCAACTTCACAGAAAGAGGATTTGGTATCCGTGGCGCTAAGGGTTGTTCTGATAGAGCTAACACAGCTATTTCTCAGGCTACTCCAGAAGATTTCGATTTTGATTACATCTTCAAGAACAAGAGCGATGGTGGTTTAGGTGTTCGTTGGTTACATACAGGCGGTATCTACGCTGCTCTTTCTGAGCAGGCTTGCGAGACTGTTATTGCAGCTTGTAAGGCAGCTAAGAAGTACGGTACAATCGTATCTTACGATCTTAACTACAGACCATCTATGTGGGAAGCTATCGGCGGTTTAGCTAAGGCTCAGGAAGTTAATAAAGAAGTTGCTAAGTATGTTGACGTTATGATTGGTAACGAAGAAGACTTCACAGCATGCCTTGGTTTCGAAATCGAAGGTAACGATGAGAACCTTAAGACTCTTAACCTTGATGGTTATAAGAAGATGATCAACGAAGCTGCTGCTACATACCCTAACTTCAAGGCTGTTGCTACAACACTTCGTCAGGTTAAGACAGCTACAGTTAATGACTGGTCAGCAATCTGCTGGGCTGATGGAGAAATCTACAAGGCTGCTCAGTATGATGGACTTGAGATCATGGATAGAGTTGGTGGCGGAGATTCATTCGCTTCAGGTCTTGTATATGGTCTTATGACATTTGAAGATGCTGAGAAGGCTGTTAACTACGGTGCAGCTCACGGTGCATTAGCTATGACAACTCCTGGTGATACAACAATGGCTTCTCTTAAGGAAGTTGAAGGTATCGTTGGTGGTGCTGGCGCAAGAGTTCAGAGATAATTAATTTAATTCATATTTGGATTCAGACCAAATAAAGAGTTGCCTGGGAAACCGGACAACTCTTTTTCATTTAATAATATATAAATCTTCCGCTTCACTATCTGTAAGAGATTGTAAACACAAGTGTATCTGAATATGAACCCGCATATGCTTTATCCCATTCAGACTTATCTATTGAAAGTGTCAGATTTGTACTGTTTCCACTCTCTGCATATGTAGCTATACTGAATTCTTTGTTACCATCCATAATCTTATACGCAATTGTTTTACTCTCATTTTTACTGTTCTTAAGTTTTCCACTTGCACTTACAGATACATTTACAGTCTTGTCTGGCTCTAATCTTGCATTATCAAGAGAAACACTTCCAAGCTTAACAGACTGTTTTCCTCTTTCAATTGTTGTATTTGCCGGAATAGTCACTGTATAGACCGGATCAATTGATACAGATATTTTTGTCTGTCTTATCTGTGTCTCTTCAGCTCCTACAGGAATAACACTTCCCAATATAAACATCATACTCAATGCCATAGCTGTCAATTTCCTCATAATAGCCTCCATTCTTTCATCCATTAATGACTGTTTATTTATTTTGCAACTAAAACTGTCTCAACATTAGCACCATTCATTGTCTTTCCATCTGTAAGCGATGCTGTGCTAATCTTAATAACAGCATTATGTTCTCCTGCTGCAAGCGGATGCTGCAGTTTTACATTAGTTATAGCTTTTCCAGGTTCAACCATATCTGACTTGTATATAGTCTCGCCCGTATCAGATAAAACAATTTCAAATGTAAAGTAGCATGGATTTCCTTCAGGGTTAAACAGATTCATTGTAACATTATCTTTTCCTGCATCTACAGTTATAGATGGATATCCTGGTATCCTTATTCCCTGCTGTCCGCCACTGTAATTACTTCCTGTACCAATTTCACCAGAATCAGAATCAATCGTTGGTGTAAATTTATCATCATTATCTTTATTCTTATCTTTTCTGATAACAAGCACTGCAGCCAGAACAGCAACTGCTACGCACAGTACTATTATTGCTGTTATCATAATTTTGTTTTTTGAAATCTTCATTCCAATCCCTCCTGACATTCCGTACAGACCGGTCATAAAACCAGTCTGTACGAATTACTAATTAATCAAACCTTACACTGACCTTAATATTGCTCAAATCATATTTATCAGAAAATGAACCACTTGCATCAAATCTGTAGCATATAGCATCTATATCTTTGCATCCTATGCTGTATGTGTGCGTGATTGTCTGTTTATTTTTCTTCTTAAGATCAAGCTTCTCTCCATGCCATCCATTCCATGACTTGTTAGAATCTTTTCTATATGTAGTGTCTACCTCTGCATATCCGTCATCTACCATTTTAATATAATAACTGATTGTAACAGTCATCGTATTGCAATGCTTCTTTATCTCATTCAGAGATATACCTTCCATATAGATGGAATTAGTTCTTGTATAACCACTTGTTGAAGTTCCTGATGCTCCATCTATGAAGAAATGCAGCTTGACTGGTTCTTCCTTTGAATCATCAGTTACACGATATGAATATGGGTGGCTGTAAGTAAATGTCTTATTAAGACTCCAGCTTGCATATAATGTAACCGTTCCTTCACCCGCAAGATTATCAGCAGAAGCTCCCGGTTTATATGTAACCGTTCCGCCATCTTCTACACACCAGCCAAGGAATGTATATCCATATCTTGAAGTCTTTGGAAGTTCGTATTTCTTGTCATATGTAAATACAAGGTCGTTTATTGCATCTCCATCCTTTGTATCAAAATGTACTGTATACTCATTAGCAGTCCAAGCTGGATACAAGGTAATTATTTCATTATCTGCTGTTCCAAGTCCACTGATAATTTCATTATCATCATATAACTTGTCTGCTCCTGCTTTTTTTGTCCATCCTGCAAATGTATAACCTGTTCTCTTAAACTGATTAGCACTTAATGCTGCTTTATCTGTATACATAAGCTGCATATCCTGCATAGAACCAGTTGTTCCATCACCATATGGAATAAACCGGATAACATAACTGTTTTCCTTCCAGTTTGCTGTATAGCTTCTGTTACCTGTAGAACCTGTTGTAATTACTGGATCCATAGCCGTTCCATCTATACCAGTTCCGCTCCAGCCTATAAATGTATAACCTGTACGCTGTGGTCTCTTAAGAGTTATAACGCTAGTATCAACCTCATATGTTTCAGGATTGTCAGCCTTTCCTCCATCAAGATTATAACTTATAGTATATACATCTTTCTTCCACTGTGCTGTTACAACAATATTGCCAGCAGGCATTACATCTGGAACAGCTTTATCCCAGCCTGTGAATGTATATCCCTTCTTTACCGGAATCTCATTAAAACTAACCTCAGTATTATAATTCTGTGTTATAGAAGCAATTTCACTACCACCATCTGTATTAAAACTGATTGTGTACTGGTTTATCTTCCAGCTTGCAGTATAAGTGACATCTCTGTCTGGCATTGTACCTGCAACATCTTCATTCCATCCTGTAAATGTATAACCAGTTCTTTCCGGATTAATAATATTAATCTTAGTGCCATATTTATAATCGTATTCAACATCCTGCTGTCCATTATTCAGCTTGAGAACAAATCTGTGTACATTTCTCTTGTAGAAATATCTTATAACAGTCGAACCATCTCCTTTTACAATGGCAGTTTCTGTCTCTGGTGAACTGAATCCTTCCATATGCTTAACTTCTGGCGTTACCTGACTGTCAGTATCAGATGTAAATGCCTGTCTGTCATACAATTCATATGAACCATCAAGCTTTTCAACAAGATGTTCAACAGTATAATTAACCTTATCTGCATCCCACTTTGCATATAAAGTAATATCATATGCCGGCATTGTACCGTCAAATGCTTCTGTACACGCTCTGTCAACATACCAGCCTGCAAATGCATATCCTGCTCTTACAGGAACTGGTGCAATAACATTGCTTCCCCATCTGGCTGTTTTCTTTTCAATACTTACAGTTCCTCCCATAGAATTAAATGATATGCTGTATGTATTTCTATCATAATGCACCCGGAATATAAGACTTCCATCTGCCGCAACAGTACCAGATGGCAGATCATCTGTAAGATGATAAAGCCTGTTGTCATACTGTTCCTTATCTGCAGTTACATTCTGTCCTGTTGTTCCTTTATTAATTCTGGTCTTATCAAGTTCATATTCTCCTGATTCATTTTCAAGATAATATTTTGTTGTGTATACAACGTCATCTGCTTCTTTCCATACTGCTGTATAAGTTGTATCCTTTGCAGGAACTGTCTGTGTAACAGCTGGTTCCCAGCCTTCAAATACATATCCTGCCCTATATGCAACCGGTGTCGGCATAAGAGTTCCATATGTATATCTTCCTTCTGAAACAACACTGCCTTCTGAAACAAATTTAATATTATATTTATTTCTTGCATAATAATAATTAATTGTTGTGCTTCCATCAGCACTTACTCTCTGTGATAAAGCTGCCGGAGTCATAAATCCGTTTCTTATGTCAGGCTTTGGTGATATCTCTGTATCAGTCTTAGCTGTCTCCTGCTTTGAAGAAGCTGCTGTATACACACCATCCGTTCCTTCCACATAATCAACAACATTATAAGTCATATCAGCTGCTTCCCACTTCGCATATACAATTCTGTCCTCATTAGGCATTACTGACGGAATAGTATATTTCTTTGTAAGTGCTTCATCTGTATACCAGCCTGCAAATGTATAGCCCTGTTTAACAGGATCTTCAGGCTTTGTAATTTCTTTATTGTACTTAGATATTATAGCATCTACAACTGAACCGCCGTTAGTCTGGAATGCTATATAATATCCATCTCTTAAATTATCCCAGTGCAGAGATATCTTTCTTGTTATCGGCTTAGTATTAAAAGAACCCTTCTGACTCTTCCATGTTATTATCATCTCACCATCCTGCTGAGGTTCACTACCAGGATTAACCTCAACTATATTAGTTTCAGGATCATATGAGAACGCCGGATTAGTCATTGTTATAGAAAAATATCTGTCACTGTCATCATAAACCTTAGTAAAATACTCATTATTATCGTCAAGACCTTCTTTCATATCAAGATACTGCATTTCAAAATATGTATCCGGAAGTCTTACAGTCTTAACATCTCTCTTCATCTTGATATCTTTAACAGAATCCTGACCATATGCATAATCGCACACATTTTCAACTACACCAACACTATACAACGGCCATTGCTTCTCAAAAAGTGTAGGATTATAACTAAACGTTCCAGAAAGTGCCTGTGCCAGGAAATTAACCTCCATATACATGCCTATTTCCATGTATATAGCTCCCATTGAGCTTGCTGTTCTGCCCTGCGAAGCTGCATATTTCAACTGATAGTACAGATATCCCCATACCTGGGCATATCCACCAACCTCTGCTGTAAATCCAACACTTGCAAGTTTTGTTGATATAAGACCTACAGCCACACTTAGTCTTATTCCTGCCCGTATTCCTATTGTTCCTATTGCATATACCGAGAACTCATACTGTTCTTCGCTTAAATCAATAGAATCACTTGTAACCTTTCTGTCAAATACCATAATGCTGTAAACATATCTCTTGGCATTCTTATACCAGTAAGTCATCCCCATTGATATATTAACATTAGCAGAAACAACGAATTCAACCTTAAACTCGATATCAATAATTCCAATAACCCTTACATGTGACTCTGTTAACGACTTACTGTATAATTCAACCCAGTCAGCCTCATCATCAAGCATATCAGAATATCTTTCAGCAAGACTCTTTGCAACAGATATCTCGCTGTCATCATCAGAATCCTTCATATCTTCAAGCCTTGTAGATAAATCCGACTTGTCAGATATATAAGTAGTTCCGATTTCCATCATATTCTTAAGTTCTTCTGCTATTCCATTAATCACTTTATCAAATTTAGAAGAACTTTCGTCATCATCATCTTCTTCAGCAGTTCTTACATTAACATTAAAATTAATTCCAGTGTAATCATACAGATCTAATGAAACTGCAACACGGTAGTCATCAATATATGGGAATATGCCCCATACTTTCCATATAGCCTTACCACTTACATTAATATTAATCTTAACTTCCTGCTCAAATGTTGCTGATACAATTACCTTCATATTAGAGAATGAAATCTCTACACCAATATCAAGAGCAAGCCTTAATCCACTTACATTCTCAAAATGTTTTAAATCAGTTGAAAGGTTAGCTCTTACATGCTCAAGCTTTACTTCTGGTTTCTTGCTGCTATATAATGCAACATTGCCCTGAGCCTTATCTGGAAGATAAGTTATATCCTGCGGCACAATGCTGATATTGGCATCCATAGTATCAGACAGATATTCCTGAAGTTCCTGATAAGAATTCGTTCTTACAACAGCCTGTGCAACCTCATCTACAACACTCTGTGCAAATCCACTGTCAACAGCCTGCTGCTCAACGCTCTGTTCAATGCCACTGATATCCTGATTCTGTAATATACTTTCACCACTCACATTATCAGTCTGATATACATCCATGGCTGCCTGAACTTCATCCCATGTCACATTCTTATATGTGATTACATAATCAGCATTATTAGTTGAAACATTTGTTATAACAGCATACTGTATATCATCATTTCCAGTTGCATACAAAGCAAGATAATCGCCTGTATCAACTGTTGTATCTTCATCAAGTCCAAGTCCTGCTCCAAGACTGTCACTGCCATATGACATTTTATTCTTTGTAATTGTTATGCTGTCATTATCAGGATCATTATCCTTATCATCAGCTACATTAACAGGAAGAACATCAGGAACAAAGAGTATCTCCTCTGCTGCCATACCCCTGTAGGAATATTCATTCCCCTTAGCTGATGTAATCTCAAAGAACGAAACATCATCATCAGATATAACACTGCCATCTAACTGTGGCACAACATCTCCGTCATATACTGCAATCTTGTCTCCTACATTAAGTGTACTGTCCGAATATGTAAAGCTTCCTGTAGTTTTAACAGCTTCCTGACTTTATGTACTTAATGTCATCCCTAAGATTCACATTAGTTACATCCGGCTTATAAACTGTAAAATCATATTCTCTTATTGTCTGGTCATAGCCTGTGAAATACAGCCTGTCATCTGAAAGTTCAAGACGGTAGCCACAACCTTCCTGCCATGTGCCATTGCATTTTATTATAAATGTATACGCTCCATCATCTAATACACTTCCGGCTGTAACATCTATTGAAGTATTCTCAGAAGAATCGCTTACATTCTTAACTGATACTTTATTCTTTACTTCTTCTTTAGTTAGCCTTCCGCTCTTATCAGTTACCGTAATTGTAAAATCATTTGCATCAACATCATAGCTTCTTGCGTATGTATCTATGCTGACTGTCTTAAGCTCCTGACCATCAACCCATGATGCATATAATACAACATCACTTAAAAGTCTGTCTGTACTGGCAACATAATCTGTGCAGTCCGCATCATAACACCATCCCAAAAATGTCGAGCCTGCCTTGCCTGGAACCGGAAGACCTGAAAGCTTTGTTCCTGCCTCATATACCGAATTATCAAGCTCTGCTGCACGCCCCTGTTCATCATCATCAGTATAAAGTGTTCCGCCATTAGTTTCATACTTAATGTTATATTTTGTTGTTTCAAATGAAATATCAAAAGTAAGATTATCTGTATATATTCCTGCATATTTAGGAATTTCCTGTAATCTTGTCATATATTTTCTTGTCTTATCACTGCCTGTTGCTGTAAGCTCTGTTATTACTGAATTATTAGTAAGAGACAGCTTATTCTCTTCATTATATAATTCATATCCCAGCTTTACATCTCCATTCAGAAGATTCCATTCATTCTTAGAATAAACAGATACGCTTACTTTATCTTTCTCATACAGTCCGCCTGCATGTCCCGCTACTGTAAGATTCGTCTTATCAGCATCTACGCTTTCAGGTATGTCAATGTAATAATAACGTTCAATCCATTTTGCATAAAGAACTACAACTCCTGTATAATTCTCTTCTGAAATCTCCGTTACAGGACTACCTGTCAGTTCTTTATTATCATACCATCCCCCAAACTCATACCCCTGATTGACAATATCATTCTTATCCGGTAATTGCTCTGCCGGATATTTGTCTGGTGCATTATAGCCACTGACATAATGACCACCATTAAGCTGATAATCAATCTCCTTTAACTGGGACAGCTCATCATATGAAGACTGATTCCCTTCTGCATAATACATGCCCGGTATTGCTGCAGCAAGAATTGCAGAACATAAAAGTATACTCAAAAACCTCTTCATCCAAACGCCTACTTTATGTTACAACCACATATACTGATATTTAGTTTTCCGTCTGCTATATATTGTAGTTATAATACCTGATTAAAAGACATTTGTGATGCTAAATGCGTGAATTACAATTTTTTTGACATGAACGATTAGATTTATATATAGAAATTTAGTCTCATGCAATATATAATTAATCAAGAGATAATTTACATACTAAGCTATAATGAGGAAAATACTATGAAAATTGCTATATGTGACGATAATGAAGCTGAATTAAACAGAATTAGAGATCTGTTAGAAATATACGCCTGTGATAAAGGTCAGAAATTTTTTATAAAATGTTTCACAAGCAGTGTTGAACTGGCATCAACTGCTGAATTTGAGAAATATGACATATATTTTCTCGATATAATTATGCCAGTAATGGACGGCATTAATCTGGCAAGAGAAATCCGTGCCTTTGACAGATTTTCACCTGTAATCTTTCTGACCTCATCGCCTGAATTTGCTGTAGAAAGCTACACAGTCAAAGCATTTAATTATCTTCTTAAACCTATAATTAAAGAAGCTTTATATGATACGCTGGATGATATCCTTGATACATTTCATAAAGAACGCAATGATACATATATTATAAAGAATAATTCAGGTATACATAAAATATACTTATCAGATATTATGTACGCTGAAGCTCTTAACCGGAAAGTAATATTATACCTTTCAGACAACGAGCAGGTAATGTCGACAGACGTATTCTCATCTATATGTGATACACTTATGACACATAAAGAATTTGCACTGCCACACCGTTCTTTCATTGTTAATATGAATTACATCAAGACAATAGATGCAGTCAGGATTGAATTAACAAACAGCAAAACTATCCCGGTTGCACAAAGACGCGTTTCGGACATAAAGAAACAATATCTGGATTTCCAGATGGAAGAATAATCTATAATATACATTTGGAGGAGAATTTAATGACAGACATAGTCTCAGTACTAAACCTTATTAATTATGGTTTTGTTTTAATATTCGGAATTATTGTATCTTTCTATTTTGCCGGAATACAATGGGAGGACAATAAGCGCCTTTTTATACTTACTACTGTATTATTTGTTCTGTTTCAGGCACTATTCTACGTACTTTTAGGCGAAAATGTCCTTTTTAAATGTTATCCTGTACTGATACATATTCCTTTAATTCTTATTATCAGATATATATGTCACCAGAATATATACATATCATTTATTGCCGTTATGTCCGCTTATCTGATGTGTACACCCAGAAAATGGTTTGGAACCCTTGCAAAATATATATTCCCTGAAATCCCTGTAATTTCAGATGTTGTAACAATTGTAATCACTATTCCGCTTCTGATTGTGGTAATTAAATACATTTCGCCTTACATAATAAAGCTCAAAGAAGAATCAAAAAACATTATTTCCATGTTTTTCCTTCTCCCTCTTACATATTATATACTTGAATATGCTCTAACCGTATATACTAACCTTCTATATACCGGCAAAGCCGTAATAATTGAATTCATGGACAGTTTTATTGTTGTATTATATTTTTTCTTGTCAATAGTGACACTCAGTATGTCCAACAAAAAAAATACAGCAGAGCGTGAAAACATCATACTTTCCGCAGCTGCAG
>OIXG01001210.1_pt1 | contig 26002 bp, 22 predicted proteins | sample 1587731 | NCBI WGS metagenome assembly OIXG01 (sample SAMEA3888908, study PRJEB22519) | human gut metagenome | biome: human gut; feature: human-associated habitat; material: faeces | place: Denmark | collected 2010
AATAGGCGGATTAATTTGCGTCATTGCCCAGCTTATAAACACAATGTGGCTTAATTTTGACTTAAAAAAAGACGACGCGGCAGCTCTTACAAGCGCAAGTATGATTTTTATAGGTGCGTTGCTTACGGGACTTAATGTATACGACGATATTGCATTCTACGGCGGAGCAGGTACACTCGTTCCCATAACAGGGTTTGCAAACAGTATAGTATCCCCTGCTATGGAATATAAAACAGAGGGATTTATTTTGGGTGTTGGCGTAAAAATGTTTACAATTGCGGGGCCGGTATTGGTTTTCGGAACGGTAGCGTCGGTTATATACGGTATAATTTTAAGTTTTATTATATAGTTAAAGGAGTGTTTTTTATGGCAGAAAAGCTTGGCAGACAAACAATTGTATTAAATAATCCTCCGCATATTAAAGGCTTTTTTTCAACTGTAGGAAAAAAAGAAAACAATGGGCCGCTTGGCGGTTCGTTCGACTCGGTGTATCAAGATGAAATGTTTGGTGCAAAAAGCTGGGAGGAGGCTGAAAATACACTTATTAAAAATACAGTGGCGGGCGCTATGACGCGAGCCTCGGTTACAAGTGATGAAATAGATTATATGTTTTGCGGAGACTTGCTCAATCAATGCACAGGCAGTTCGTTTGGAATATCCGACTTGGGCATACCGTTTTTTGGATTGTACGGCGCCTGCTCAACAATGATAGAGAGTTTGAGCCTTGCGTCGGTATTTATAGAACTCGGTGCGGCAAATTATACTGTAGCCGCCACATCAAGCCATTTTTGTTCAAGCGAAAAGCAATTTAGGTTTCCGCTTGAATACGGAAGCGTACGAACTCCGACATCGCAATGGACTGTAACGGGGAGCGGTGCAATTGTATTATCTCAAAAAAGTGCAGGCCCCTGTATAACCCGAATTACAACAGGCAAAATGGTAGACCTCGGCGTAACCGACGCAAATAATATGGGTGCCGCAATGGCACCTGCCGCCGCCGACTGTATACACACACACTTTAAAGAAACGGGTTTAGACCCGTCATATTATGACGTTATAATAACAGGCGACCTTGCAACCGTAGGTACTACCCTTTTATATGAAATATTAAACAAATCCGATTTTAACATAACTAAAAATCACAAAGACTGCGGCTTAATGATATTTGACCCCGAAAGTCAAAACACAAAAGCGGGAGGCAGCGGCTGCGGCTGCATTGCATCCGTTTTGTGCGGATACTTTTTACCGCGTATGTTAAAAAAAGAACTAAATAAAATATTGGTGGTTGCAACAGGCGCAATGATGAGCCCTACAACTGCCCAGCTCGGCAAACCCATTATAGGTATAGCACACGCTGTATCAATAGAAAATTTATAAACGGGAGGTTGTTTTATGGTTATGAAACTTATAAATGCATTTTGGGTAGGCGGCCTGTTATGCGTTATTGCCCAAATATTAATAGATAAAACCAAAATGACTCCTGCGCGAATTATGGTTTCGTATGTTGTTGCAGGCGTTGTGCTCACAGCTTTAGGCTGGTATCAGCCAATTGTAAAATATGCAGGCTGCGGCGCAACCACACCTATTATAGGGTTTGGCTATTCGCTTGCAAAGGGCGTAAAAAAAGCGGTTGAGGATAAAAACCTCTTTGGAGCTCTGACGGGCGGCATAACAGGCACTGCCTGCGGTATCACGGCGGCAGTATTTTTTGGATTTTTATTCTCGGTTTTTTGTAAGCCAAAATCAAAAAAATAAATTTTTAAAAAGTAATAATTTATTTATAAACGGGTTATAATACTAAAGCAACATCGTTGCACAAGTGTAATTTTTAATTTTAGAGGTGTATTTAAAATGGAAAAGAACAATCAAAACAACAATCAGCAAAATAACAACCAAAACAATAACAAGCAAAATAACAAACAGAATAAGCAAAACAACAAGCAAAACAATAACAGCAATCAAGAGTTTAATTTCTGATTAGTCCCCCTGTAGGCAAGGAAGATTTGTTGCCGCATTGGTTCCAATCTCTCTTGCCGCGGCGATTGTGTAGCGATACACACCCCCAAAAAAAACAACCCGGTTCAAAAAAATATTTTTGCACCGGATTGTTTTTTTATTTAATTAAGCTTTCAAAAAAACTGTTTGTAACACACAGCTTGCCGCTTAATACACGCATTTGCGAAAAGTCAATTTTTTTACCGTTTATATCCGCAAAACCGTCATTCCACGTTATATTTGTTTTATAGGTTTTTGCAAGGTCGTCGGCAGAATAAAATTTTTCACCGTTGTACATACCCATAACATCGGGTAATGCTATATACTCTCCCCCGTTTAAAATATATTCGGAATTTTGGGGAGTATAATCAAACTTAATTTTTTTGTTTACAACAATTGTATTACCTATGCGTTCAAGCTCCGAAACGGACGCACCGCAGTCAAAGCTCTCCCAAGAAATACAATCGCCCGACACATACAGCCTTGTGCCTCGTATTGAATAGTATATATCGCCCAGCGCGCGTATAAAATACGGCTTAAAATCAGCATTTAAAACAGGTTGGTAATCTGTCCCGTCCTCCGATATATATACGGTTCCGTCTTTCATTAAAGCGCTGAAACGCCCGTAATTCCAACATGGCAAATCGTTTGCGGACGGTATCATTTCCCAATTAACGCCGTCACTCGATACATAATCGGTACCTGCCGTAACATAATACTTTCCTTTGGCATACGACATTTGAGTGGGATACTGATAAAATTCCACGGTGGATTTTAAATTAAAGTCATTATCCAAAAAATATACGTGTTTAAAAAACTCTCTGATACCGTAATACGGTGTTGAGTCGTACAAATGCGATTTAACCATATATTCATTATCGGTATAAAGTATTTCATACTCATTCCAATTATGATGAAAAATAGCTTCTGTCTGTGCATTTATGGGAACATTAATCCAATTTTCTTTATCATATGATTTATAAAGCTTTCCGTTATCCCATTTTATAAAATCACGTCCCGTAAACGAATAATCGCGCGGTACTTTTTGGAGTACATTATCGTAAACACGCGTAAGCTGTTTTGTGTTTACAACTTCAAGAGAGTTTTTCATACCTCCCACATAGTTTGTAGGCAAAATAACCTCTATAATAAATTCGGTTGTTGTTTCGGCAGGCAATTCAATACACGCCATTGTGTCGGTTTCATAATCCGAATTTTCGCCCTTGCACAACGCATACGGATTAATCATATTTCCGTCTTTATCACGCAAAATAACAATGTTATTTGCAATAGTTTTTAAATTGTAATTAACATACCTGGTGATTTTACCCTCGTTTTTTATACTTACGTGATAGCATACGCTTACACCGTAATTTCCTAAATTGCACGCACTGTCATCTGCATTTGTGTCGGTTATGGGAGCATTTGGAATGTAGCCGACTGTGGAATATCCGCTTTTTCTGCCGGGATACTCGGCATAATCGCTGTGTTTTGTATCAAATTTCCATACATCATCTTTTTGGTCGTCTTTTACCTTCGAGCCGTAACATTGCAGCTTATACGGGTCTTTATACTCAAACTCCAGCATATCAGAGCCTGCGGCATTTACCTTGTTCCACGGGTCGGCAGACGGGTTTAAATGTGTAAACCAATCTGTTATTGTATTCCCGTTGGGTGCATAGTCGTTGTATACCGTAACGGGCAATTTGCCGCCTACCCAATCGGAAATGGTATAATTTAAATATGTATCAACCTTATTAAGTGAATTTGCAACACCCTTATACTGTCTGTCACGTACATATCTGCCATATGCCGCATTTTTACTGTGGTGACGTCTGTCCCCTATTGTTCCGTTCGACTTTAAAGCCGCAACATTAACTAAAGCATTTCCGCCCTTTATTTCAAAGTTTGAAAGTAAATGTACAGGTCTGTAAAACGGCACAGCGCTGTAATTATCTATATATTTACTCAGCCAAAAACTTTCTCCCGCCTTTAATTCAACCGTAATGGGCGTAAACTTGCGCGGAGTGTATTCGGTTCCCGAGTCAAGCTCTCTTATGGGAACATTTAAATAACTTGCCCACGCATTCATACACCCCCACGCTTCCTCACGCGTATACTGCTGTGTATAATAGTAATACATAGAATGTTCGGGTACTTCAAATCCTGCCGACGATATTAAAACAGTACAATCGGTTTGTGCCTTAAACTCAACATCAACCTCAATATCAAACCCTATTTCGGTAATGTTATTATCCTTATCGCGCAGTTCGGTATGATTTACGTGCGATACAAACATAGCGTACTTATCGGGCGTGCACTCATTATTCATTATGTAAGTCGGAAATTCACGCGAAGTATCTGATAAATCTTCACGTCTTATAAATTCGTGGTTATTGCAATAAATGTATTTGCCCGATGTATCGGGTTTAAAAACAAGCGGTTTTGCATTAACATCAACTTCGGCATAAACGTTAAATACCGAGAAAACCAAACAAATAACCATTACGGTAAGTATAAATATTTTTTTCATTGTGTTTTATATCCTTTCATATTTTATGGCAATGGCAAACATTAAGTCCGACATTCTGTTAATATATTCGGTAATACCGTTTTTAAATTCGGGATTATACTTTTGCACGTAGCAAACAACCGATCTTTCACATCTTCGGCATACCGTGCGCGCAATTTGAAAATATGACGCACTTTTTGTACTGCACGGAAGTATTATTTTATTGGGAAGTTTATACTTTTTTTCGTATTCATCAATAATACACTCAAACTCGCGGGTGTGCAAAAGGTAATCAAATCCTTTTACATAACCTGCAATTTCGGCCGAAACGTCAATAATTTGTTTTTGTATCTCTTTCAATATACTGTGTTCGTCAATGCAGCCGAGTGTGGCAGCACCCAATATACAATTCAGTTCGTCAAGGTTTCCCAAAACTTCAAATAAAACATCATCTTTTAAAATTTGTTTGCCGTCGGCGATACTTGAAAAGCCACCGTCACCGCATTTTGTATAAAGCATATTTTTTCACCGTACTTTCTGTTATTTTATGTATGATTTATCAACATTAATTACGGCATAGTAACTGTTGTTTTTATTGTGTACCTCATCGTTTATCAGCTTTACAATTTCGCTGTCGGGTATGGATACTTCAAAAGGCACAACAATATCAAATATAATATTCGTTCGTCTGTTACCTGCAACAACTCTAAAATCGTGAATGGTAATTCGGTCATCGAGTTTTTTTACAAATTCGGCAATATACGGACGCATTTCGTTAATTACAGCGTTATCGGTTTCTATTGGGTCCATATGTATTACCGCCTCGCATTTAAATTTATTGCACAGTTCTTTTTCGGTTTCGTCAATAATTTCGTGTATTTCAAGAAGATCACTTTTTGCCGATACTTCTGCGTGTACGCTTATCATAAATCGAGTTGGACCGTAATCGTGTATAACCATATCATGTATGCCCAATATTTCTTTATGTGCAAGTATTGTATCTCCAAGCTCTTTTACAAGTTCTTTGTCGGGGGGATTTCCCAAAAGAGGCGAAAGCGAATCTTTTATGGTTTCAAATCCTGTATATATTATAAACAATGCCACAACCAATCCTATTATGCCGTCTGTATTTATTTTAAATATCTTTGCAAAAAGTATACCCACAATAACCGCAAAGGTCGATATACAGTCGCTTATTGAATCTTTAGATGCGGCTTTTATTGTTTGCGACGATATTTTAATGCCTATATGCCTGTAAAAAAAATACATAAATGCCTTAACAACGACAGCACACAGCAAAATGCATAACGACATAAAACTAAAATCCACTTTTTCGGGGGTTATTATTTTAACAACAGAACTTTTTGCAAGTTCAAGCCCCATAAGCAAAATAATTACCGAAACAAACAATGCCGACAAATATTCAATTCTTCCGTGACCGAACGGATGGTCGTTATCGGCAGGTTTACCCGACAGTTTAAAGCCAAGCATTGTAATAACCGACGAACCCGCGTCGGACAAATTATTAAGTGCGTCGGCGGCAATACCTATTGACGACGTTAATATTCCCGCAATAAGTTTTATTACAAAAAGACATATATTTAAAAATATACCAACACGCCCGGCAAATACCCCGTATGCACGTCTTACATTTTCATCGGACGTATTTTCGCTGTCTTTAACAAATATTTTAGTTAGCAAATCTATCATTAATAATCAAATCCAATCTTTAAATTTTAAAAAGGGTATTGCAATTGCAACACCCTCTTATGTATATTATGCTCTTTTGCCCCAAGTGGGTTTTTGTATAACTCCAAACTTTTCGGCAGATTCAACATCGCTTGAAACGTTATTTTCAACCATTTTTTGTTTTGTATCCAAAGACGTTTGCGCGTCTTTAAGTTCGCTGTCAATTTTGCGCATTACTTCAAGCATTTCCTCACGTGCGCGGGCAACATAATCTTTTGCTCTGCCGAGTTTTGCCGTTTCAACCTCAACCTTACGCTCGGCGCGGGCAACCATATCGTGTGCATTTGCGTTTGCCTCATCAAGCAAACGTCCTGCGCATTTTTCGGCATTAATTATGGCTGTTGATATAATACTGCTCTTTTCGCGGAGCTCGCGCGACTGTTTGTCAAGTTCATCATACTCGTTCTTTAAACAATCGTACTTTTTGGTATATTCATCAAGCTTTGTATTAAGCTTTAATATACTTTCTTCAAGCTCGGCAATTTTTTCCAAACTATGTTTGTTTTTGTTTGAAAGCTCAAGCACCTTTGTATCGGTATCCGATTTAAGGTCATTGTACATATCGCTCTTTGCGTTAAGCTCAATACTGTGCTCTTCGTTAAGCTCGCTTATGTACTTTATAACATCATCTTTATTATATCCGCCGAAAAGGCATTTTTTCATTTCTGTAAATTCCATAAGCCCTTGATAGAGCATTTTCATATCAACAGTTTGCTTTTGAAGTTCAATGAGAGCTTTTTCATTTTCCTCAACCTCTGATATAAGTCGCTTTTGCTCAGCTTCGTATTCATTTGCCATACGGGAATAACGATCATCGGATAACTTACCGAGAATATTATCCTCATAAATTCTTGAGAATAACTTGTCCAAATCGGATATTCTTTGCTTTGCACTTTCGGTTTTGGCTCGCAAAGATTTTTCTCGATTTATAGATTCTGCACCTTTCTTTTCGGAGATAAGATAAAGAAATGCACTGTTGTAGCAACGAACAAAATCCGCAAGTTCGGATATGGCTTCTTTAACGATTGCTTCAAGTACAACATCTCGTATAAAGTGAATTGTGCAAGTACCACGACCGTCTTTGTAGGAAGAACACCTCCAAAACTCTTGATTTTTCTTTAAGCTTTTAGATGCACAAAAGTGAAGTTTAGAACCGCAATCGGCACAATATACTAAACCTGAGAACAAACTCCTTCTTCCTGTTGCGGTATTTCGCCTTTTATTCTTCCTGAGTTCTTGCACTCTCAGCCAAGTGTTTTCACTGATAATTGCTTCTTGTGTGTTTGGAATAATCTGATAATCCTCTTGTAATTTCTCAATTTTTTTATGCACTTTATAACTGACTGTTGTACTTTTGCCGTTTACAGTACAGCCGGTATATTGTCTGTTTTCAAGAATATGAACAATAGAATTTTCTCTCCAATGATAGATATTAATAGGCATAGGATTGCTTGTTTTCTTACCTACGGAATTGAAATATGCTGTCGGCGTAAGCACTTTTTCGGCTTCAAGTTGTCTTGCAATTTGCGACGGACCTTTACCCGAAATGCAAAGATTAAATATCTTTCTTACAATTTCAGCCGCAGGCTCGTCTATGTACCATTGCTCCTTATCGCCTTCAATTTTCTTGTAACCATAAGGCACTGTTGAAGAAATCCTCATACCCTTTGAGGCTTTCATTTCATTAACGGCACGGATTTTCTTTGAAGTTTGTGCAGCATACCATTCGTTAAAAATGTTATGAAACGGCATCATTTCCGTTCCCATGCCTTTCGTGGTATCAACATTTTCCTGTATGGCTATGAAGTTGACACCTAAGGTCGGATAGACAATTTCCGTATAATGACCGCAAAGCAAATGCTCTCTGCCAAAACGGGATAAGTCTTTTACAATTACGGTTGATACCTTACCTGCTTCAATAAGGCTTTCCATTTCCTGAAAACCGGGACGGTTAAAAGCTGACGTTAGATAACGATACTTTTGAAAACACTGGAAAATCAAGGTTTTTCGAGCGACGGACAAGCAGGGTATTGTACTAAAAACTGAATACGACGCAGAAGCGGCGTTTCTTACTCTCTACATGGGAGAACAGGAACGCCGCTTTTTTCATGCCCTTTGTTACGCAGTAGGGGCAGAAAAAGCCTTGCTACAAGCGGTTTTCCGGGCGCGTATCTGGCGCGGAAAGGGATTTATACCTTATCCCCCGAAACCGCGCTTCTACTGCGTAACAAATCCAAAGCAAAGGAGTTATGAACTATGGCAGTTTTCAGAGTGGAACGGAACAAGGGCTACACCGTAATGAGCAACCACCACCTACGCAACAAGGAGCTTTCCCTAAAGGCAAAGGGGCTGTTGTCGCAAATGCTGTCACTCCCCGAAGATTGGGACTACACCTTGAAAGGCTTATCCCTTATCAACCGGGAGAAGATAGACGCTATCCGCGAAGCCATTAAGGAGCTTGAACGCGCCGGGTATATCGTCCGTTCAAGGGAGCGCGACGAGAAAGGACGCTTGCGGGGCGCGGACTATGTGATATTCGAGCAGCCGCAGCCGCCTACGCCGGATTTACCTACATTGGAAAATCCAACATTGGATAATCCAACACAGGAAAAACCTACATTGGAAAAACCTACGTTGGAAAATCCAACGCAATTAAATAAAGATATACAAAGAACTGACTTACCAAAAAAAGAAAAAATAATTACTGATGAACAAAGTACCCATTCCATTCCTATCCTTTCCCCTAACCCCTCTCCTTGCAGAGAAGCGGCTACGCCGCCGGAACGGAAAGGAACGGAAGCGGCAGCACAGAGCGCAGTTGATATATACCGGGAAATCATCAAGGACAATATCGACTACCACATTCTCAAACAGGACATGAAGTTTGACAGTGACAGGCTTGACGAGATTGTAGACCTCATGCTTGAAACCGTATGCACCGCCAGAAAGCGGGTACGGATTGCGGGGGACGACTACCCGGCAGAGCTTGTGAAGTCAAAGTTTATGAAACTGGACGGCGAGCATATCCGCTTTGTGCTTGACTGTATGCGGGAGAACACAACGAAAATCCGCAACATCAAGCAATATCTGAAAGCAGCCCTTTTCAACGCCCCGTCCACTATCGGCAATTATTACACTTCCCTTGTCGCCCATGACATGGCAAGCGGCGCACTGTCACCGAAAAAGCCGCAGTACGGCGACCCGGACTATTATTCATGCAACGAGGGCGAAAGCCTGTAACCACCCACAACCACAAAAGGAGGATTTTATTATGGCACAGAAAATGACAGGAGCATTGGTATTTGACGAGCGCACCGACCGTTACGACATTCGCTTTGACTTAAACAGCTACTATGGCGGGCTGCATTGTGGAGAATGTTTTGACGTATTCGTGCGGGGCAAGTGGAAGCCGACCCGGATTGAGTACGGCGACAACTGGTATCTTGTGGGTATCAGAGCCGAGGACTTGAACGGGCTGCGGGTGCGTATCTGACCGCCGCCCCATAAAGAAACGCGAAAGGAGGACGCGACAAATTGCAGGACGAAGTAAACGAAAAGACCATAGCCCTTTACATCAAGACCGGGAAGCTGACCGCGCAGACGCTCCAAAAGGCAATGAAAGCCATACTGTCAAAGGGCAAAAAGCAGCTTGCAAAACCGCCACAGGGCAAGCAGAGCTTAAAGCAGCTTATGAAGCAGAACGCGGGCGTTTCCAACATTGAGATTACCGAGGGCAATATCAAAGCCTTTGAGAGTACGGCGAAAAAGTACGGTATCGACTTTGCGCTGAAAAAGGACGCGACGGAAAGCCCGCCCCGCTATCTGGTTTTCTTCAAGGGGCGGGACGCGGACGTGCTGACCGCAGCCTTTAAGGAATTTTCCGCAAAAAAGCTGACACAGGAGAAAAAGCCCTCAATCCGAAAGCTGCTCTCTACCCTCAAAGAAGCTGCACAGGGCAGAAACGCGGAACGGGCAAAGGTCAAGAACAAGGACAGGGAGGTATCGCTATGAAGCCGGAAATCAAGAAGCTGCTTATCTTAAATCTCCCGTATCTGCTCTTTGTCTGGCTCTTTGATAAAGTGGGCGCGGCTGTCCGGCTCTCCCCCGGCGCGGACGCAAGCGCAAAGCTGCTACATCTTGGGGACGGTTTTACCGCCGCCTTTTCCAGTATCGCGCCGAGCTTCCACCCGGCAGACTTAGCTTTAGGCATTGCGGGGGCGGTCATTGTTCGGCTGATTATCTACACCAAAGGCAAGAACGCGAAGAAATACCGCCGCGGGACAGAATACGGTTCGGCGCGTTGGGGCGGGGCTGACGATATAAAGCCATACACAGACCCGGTATTTGAGAATAATATCCCCTTAACGCAGACGGAACGGCTCACCATGAACAGCCGCCCGAAGCAGCCGAAATACGCAAGAAACAAAAATATCCTTGTAATCGGCGGTTCCGGCAGCGGCAAGACCCGGTTCTTTGTGAAACCGTCGCTCATGCAATGTACGTCAAAGGATTTTCCAACGTCGTATATCGTCACTGACCCGAAAGGAACACTGATTTTGGAAACCGGGAAAATGTTACAGCGGTACAAATACCGTATCAAAGTGCTAAATACGATTAACTTCAAAAAATCCATGAAATACAACCCCTTTGCCTATCTGCGGAGCGAAAAGGACATTTTGAAGTTAGTCAATACCATTATCGCCAACACCAAAGGCGACGGGGAAAAATCCGGCGAGGATTTCTGGGTGAAAGCGGAAAAGCTCTACTACACCGCGCTAATCGGCTATATCTGGTATGAAGCCCCGGAGGACGAGAAGAACTTCACGACGCTGCTTGAAATGATAAATGCGTCGGAAGCCCGCGAGGACGACGAGGACTTCCAGAACCCGGTTGACCTCATGTTTGAACGTCTGGAAGAAAAAGACCCGGAACATTTTGCAGTCAAGCAGTACAAAAAATACAAACTTGCGGCGGGCAAGACCGCAAAAAGCATACTTATCTCATGCGGCGCGAGGTTAGCCCCATTCGACATTAAGGAGCTGCGGGAGCTTATGGAAACCGACGAAATGGAGCTTGACACCATAGGCGACAGAAAGACCGCCCTTTTCGTGATTATCAGCGACACCGACGACACCTTTAACTTTGTCGTGAGTATTCTCTACACACAGCTATTCAACCTCTTGTGCGACAAAGCAGATGATGAATACGGCGGGCGGCTTCCCGTCCATGTAAGGTGCTTACTTGATGAATTTGCGAATATCGGGCAGATACCGAAGTTTGAAAAGCTCATTGCAACGATACGGAGCCGGGAAATATCCGCGTCAATCATCTTGCAGAGCCAGTCACAGCTAAAGGCAATCTACAAGGACAACGCCGATACCATAGTCGGCAACTGCGACACCACGCTTTTCTTGGGTGGCAAGGAAAAAACGACGCTCAAAGAAATATCGGAGATTTTAGGCAAGGAAACGATAGACAGCTTCAACACGTCCGAAACAAGGGGGCGGGAGCTTTCGCATGGGCTGAACTATCAGAAATTGGGAAAGCAGCTTATGACGGAAGATGAAATCGCAGTCATGGACGGAGGGAAATGTATCTTGCAGCTACGCGGGGTGCGCCCGTTCTTTTCGGACAAATTCGACATAACGAAGCACCCGAAATACAAGTACCTGTCCGACGCAGACCCGAAGAACGCCTTTGACATGGAAAAGCACCTTAAACGCCGCCCCGCCATTGTCAAGCCCGACGAGGTTTTTGACTATTACGAGATTGACGCGGCAGACTTACAGGAGGACGCAGACCATGAGGAAACGTAGCGCAGAGGAAAAACAAAAGCAGCTTGAACGGTTTTTAATGAATGTTGCGGAAGCCGCCGACGCTGCATTATGGGAGTATTGGCGGGAAAAGGAAGCGGAACACCGCCGTTTTGCAACGGAGTATGTCACGCGCCGGGGGCTTATCCCGCAACAGTGACAGCATGGCAGACCGCCGGGGGACAGGGGAAGCTACACTTCCCCTACGCTGCCTTGCGGCAGCTACCCCTTTGTGAACTTGCGGGAAGCGAACACCTTGCTACGCAAGCTATTCACTTCCCGCAAGTCTGAAAAAAACGTCCGGCAGCACAGCGGGACACAGAAAGGAGCGATTGAAGCAATCACATCTATCCATACCGGCTACATGATACGCGCCCCCACTTTCCGGCGCAGTACACAGCGGCAGGAGCCGCACCCCTTACAACTGAATACCGCCGCGCCGCAGAACTTACGCAGCGCGGGGACAGCCGCCTTTACCAGAGGGCGGTTTTTTTGTGCGGCGGCATATGCTGACCGCCTTTTGTCCGCTTGCCGGACAGCCGCAGACGCGGCAGAAAGGATATATTTATGGCATTTTTCAATAGCGCAGTAGACGTTTTGCAGACCCTTGTTGTAGCACTTGGAGCCGGGCTTGGTATCTGGGGCGTAATCAATCTGATGGAGGGCTACGGCAACGACAATCCGGGCGCGAAAAGCCAGGGCATGAAGCAGCTTATGGCGGGCGGCGGCGTTGCCCTTATCGGCATGACCCTTGTACCGCTGCTTTCCGGGCTGTTCGGTTAAGAAGCGCGGGTAAAGGCTTATGCAGAGCATACTTGACGCGATTAACGAATGGATAAAGGAAATCCTCATAGGAGCCATAAACGGTAATCTGTCAACTATGTTCGGGGACGTAAACGAAAAAGTCGGCACTATCGCCGCAGAGGTAGGGCAGACCCCGCAAGGGTGGAACGCAAATATATTCTCCATGATACAGACCCTTAGTGAGAATGTAATCGTACCCATTGCGGGGCTTGTCATTACCTACGTCCTATGCTATGAGCTTATCAGCATGGTAACGGAAAAGAACAATATGCACGACGTTGACACTTCCATGTTCTTCAAGTGGGTGTTCAAGGCGTTTGTGGCAGTCTACCTTGTGACGCACACCTTTGACATCACTATGGCGGTGTTCGATATGGCGCAGCACGTTGTTTCCGGCGCGGCGGGGGTAATCGGCGGCAGCACAGAGATTGATGTTGCCGCCGCCCTTGCTTCCATGCAAAGCGGGCTTGACGCTATGGAAATCCCCGAACTGCTCTTACTTGTCATGGAAACAAGCCTTGTGAGCTTGTGCATGAAAATCATGTCCGTACTGATAACCGTTATCCTCTACGGCAGAATGATAGAAATTTACCTTTACTGTTCGGTATCGCCTATCCCGTTTGCAACTATGACTAACCGGGAATGGGGGCAGATAGGAAACAACTACCTAAAATCCCTGTTCGCTATCGGTTTTCAAGGCTTCCTCATTATGATATGCGTCGGCATTTACGCGGTTCTGGTAAACAACATGATAATAGCGGACAATCTGCACAGCGCGATATTCTCCCTTGCAGCCTACACCGTTATCCTCTGTTTCTCCCTGTTCAAATCCGGCGCACTGGCGAAGTCGATTTTTTCCGCGCATTAGCGGCGTGTCAAGGGCAGGGTGGAGATTTTCAGAGCGAAGCGGCGAAAATACGACCCGACCTTGACGCGGATAACCCCCATATAATACGGGCGGGCAAAGGGCATAGATTGACCTTTGCCTTGATTACCCTTATGGAAAATTACAGCAACACCAAACCCAGAGAAAGGAGGTTTTCACTTGGCGTATGTACCCGTACCCAAAGACTTATCCAAAGTCAAGACAAAAGTAGCGTTCAACCTTACCAAACGGCAGATTGTATGTTTTGCGGCGGCTCTCCTGTTCGGCTTGCCGCTTTTCTTTCTGCTCAAAGACAGCACAGGCACAAGCCTTGCGTCTATGGCTATGATTGCCGTCATGCTGCCCTGTTTCCTCTTTGCCATGTATGAGAAGCATGGACAGCCCCTTGAAGTGGTGGTGAAGAACATCATTCAGACAAAATTCATAGCCCCCAAAGAACGACCATACAGGACAGACAACTTTTATTCCGTCTTAGAACGGCAGAGAAAACTTGAAAAGGAGGTATCAGCGATTGCAAAAGGAAACACGAAGAAACAGCGCGGCGGGAAGCGCAAAGCCTAACCCGCCCCGCAAGCTCACCCGCGCCGAGAAAAAGCAGATTGCGGAAATCATCAGACAGGCAAAGGGCGACGGGAAAGCGCACACCGCGCAGCAGACAATCCCCTATATCCAGATGTACCCGGACGGTATCTGCAAGGTTACGCAGCGCAAATACTCAAAGACCGTCGCCTTTGAAGATATTAACTATCAGCTTGCACAGGCAGACGACAAGACCGCCATTTTTGAGAACTGGTGCGACTTCCTAAACTACTTTGACGCTTCCGTTTCGGTGCAGCTTTCTTTCATCAATCAGGGGACGCAGCGGGGCGAAGCGGAAAAGGCGGTCAATATCCCGGCACAGGAGGACGCTTTCAATTCTATCCGCACAGAATACCGGGATATGCTGAAAAACCAGCTTGCAAAGGGCAACAACGGGCTTGTCAAGGCGAAGTATATCACCTTTGCCATTGAAGCCGACAGTCTGGGCGCGGCGAAATCCCGCCTTGCCCGTATCGAAACGGACGTGCTGAACAACTTTAAGCTCTTGGGCGTAGCTGCCCGCCCCATGACAGGCTATGAACGCCTTAAAATGCTGCATGGCATTTTCCACCCGGAGGGCGGGCAGTTTTCCTTTGATTTTTCTTGGCTTGCCCCGTCCGGGCTTTCCACAAAGGACTTTATCGCCCCGTCCTCTTTCCGTTTTGGCGAGGGGCGTTATTTCCGCATGGGGCGCAAAATCGGCGCGGTTTCATTCCTTGAAATCCTTGCCCCGGAGTTAAACGACCGTATCTTATCGGATATTCTGGACTTGGAAACGGGCGTTATCGTCAATCTGCATATCCACAGTATCGACCAGACCGAAGCCATAAAGACAATCAAGCGGAAAATCACCGACCTTGACAAAATGAAAATCGAGGAACAGAAAAAAGCGGTACGCAGCGGCTATGACATGGATATAATCCCGTCCGACCTTGCCACGTTCGGCAGCGAAGCGAAGAACCTCTTACAGGACTTGCAGAGCCGGAATGAAAGAATGTTCCTCTTGACGTTCCTTGTGGTGAACATGGCGGACACGAAGCGGAAACTGGAAAATGACGTATTCGCGGCGGCGGGCATAGCACAGAAGAACAACTGCGCCTTAACCCGCCTTGACTACCAACAGGAAGCGGGGCTTATGTCCTCTGTACCGCTTGGGGAGAACCTTATCCCCATTCAAAGAGGGCTTACCACGTCAAGCACCGCTATCTTTATCCCCTTTATCACACAGGAGCTTTTCCAGACGGGCGCGGCTTTGTACTACGGCTTGAACGCCCTGTCTAACAACATGATACTCTGCGACCGCAAGCAGCTAAAGAACCCCAACGGCTTAATCTTGGGTACGCCGGGAAGCGGGAAATCCTTTGCCGCCAAACGGGAAATGACAAACGCTTTCCTCATTACAGACGACGACATTATTATCTGCGACCCGGAAGCAGAGTATTTTTCCCTTGTGCAGCGGCTTGACGGGCAAGTGATACGGTTATCGCCTACGGGCAAGGGCATTGACGGGAAGCCCCAGTATGTGAACCCTATGGATATTAACCTCAACTATTCCGAGGACGACAGCCCCCTTGCGCTGAAATCCGACTTTATCCTCTCCCTCTGCGAGCTTGTCATAGGCGGTAAGGAGGGCTTGCAGCCTGTCGATAAGACCGTCATTGACCGCGCTGTTAGGAACGTGTACCGCCCTTTCCTTGCAGACCCCGACCCGGAGAAAATGCCTATCTTGGGCGACCTCTACGACGAGCTTTTGAAGCAGCCGGAGCCGGAAGCGGCGCGTATCGCGGCGGCATTGGAGCTTTACGTTTCCGGGAGCCTTAACGTATTCAACCACCGTACCAACGTGGAGCTGAACAACCGCCTTGTCTGCTTTGACATCAAGCAGCTTGGGAAGCAGCTCAAAAAGTTAGGTATGCTCATTGTGCAGGACCAGGTATGGAACCGCGTCACCGTCAACCGGGCAGAAAGGAAATCCACCCGGTATTTTATGGACGAATTTCATCTTCTCTTGAAAGAGGAACAGACCGCCGCCTATTCCGTTGAAATCTGGAAGCGTTTCAGAAAATGGGGCGGCATACCCACAGCCATTACGCAGAATGTCAAGGATTTGCTTGCTTCCCGCGAAGTGGAGAATATCTTTGAAAACTCTGATTTTGTCCTCATGCTCAATCAGGCGGCGGGCGACCGGGCTATCCTTGCAAAGCAGCTCAACATCTCCCCGCAGCAGATGAAATATGTCACCCACACCGAAGCGGGCGAGGGGCTTATCTTCTACGGGAACGTGGTGCTGCCCTTTGTAGACCGCTTCCCGAAAGACACCGAGCTTTACCGGGTAATGACGACGAAGCCGGAGGAAGTAGGCGAAGCATGAACGGGCTGAAAACTGACACCATCATCAACCGCGACGCGCTCTATGCCTTGCGGGAGCTTCCAGAGGAAAGCGTACACTGTTGCGTCACAAGCCCGCCCTACTATGCGCTTAGAGATTATGGGCTTGATATGCAGATTGGGCGGGAGGACACGCCGGAGCAGTACATTGACAGGCTGACCGAGGTTTTCCGCGAGCTGCGCCGGGTACTGCGTTCTGACGGTACGCTCTGGCTGAATATCGCGGACACTTACTGCGGCACAGGAAATAAAGGCTACCATGCAGACCCGAAGAACCCGAAAGGCAGAAACGGACAGCAGATTGCAAGAAACAACCGCGTTTCCGGCTGCAAACAAAAGGACTTAATCGGTATCCCTTGGCTTTTAGCCTTTGCCCTACGCGCTGACGGGTGGTATTTACGGAGCGACATTATCTGGCAGAAAGAAAACCCCATGCCGGAGAGCGTGAAAGACCGCCCTACCCGCTGCTATGAACATATCTTTCTGCTTACGAAGTCAAAGAAATATTTCTATGACGCAGCCGCCATAGCCGAGCCGTTAGCCCCCACAACGGCGGCGCGGTACCGCACCGGGCGCAGCGCGGGACAGAAATATGCGGACGAAATACCCGGACAGGGGAAAGTACAGGGGCTTAACCGGGCGCGAAGCGGCAGCTACTACGACGAAGCCCTCATGCCGACCATGCGGAACAGGCGGGACGTGTGGCTTATCAATACCGTTCCCTACAAGGGCGGGCATTTCGCCGCGTTCCCGCCAAAACTTGCCGAAACCTGTATCAAGGCGGGCTGTCCGAAAGGCGGCGTTGTGCTTGACCCCTTTTTCGGCAGCGGCACGACGGGGGCAGCCGCAAGGCAGCTTGACAGGCATTATATAGGCATTGAGATAAACGCCGAGTATTGCGCCCTTGCAAGGGCGCGGATTGGAGGGACAGAAAAATAAAACAGTATCGAGCGCGTGAGAAAGTCACGCAGAAAATGACCCGCGAGGGGGCTGTCGAGGTAAACGCCGCCACCGGGAAAAAGAAACGTATCAGCAAGCGGATAAGGGACGCGGACTTTGCAAAGACCGAAGCACCGCAGCCGCCGGAACAGGCAGCGCAGCCCCTACCGGGCGGCGCAACTTCCCCGCCCTTAACCGACACGCCGCCACTTCCCCATGCGCCGGGGGCAGAACGGGAACAGGACACCGCCGCAGCCGAGCGCGTCTTGGAGCGTATCGACGGGGCGCGTACCAGAAAGGCGAGCAAAAAGGCGGCGAGGAAAGCACAGGCAGAAGCCACAGCAAAAGAAAAATCTTCCCGCTTGCAGTTTACCGACGAGGAACGGGCAACGCCGGAGCTTGAAAAGTATATCCGAAAATCGGACAAAGCAGCCGACCGTCTGGACGCGGCAAAGGCGGCTATCCCCAAAGAAAAGAAACTTGTACGGGAGCGCACCTTTGACGAAGCTACCGGGAAAGGCAAGACCCGCCTACGCTTTGAGGAACGGGAAAAGCCCATAGGAAAGAATAAGCCCCACAATAACCCGCTATCCCGCCCCGCACAGGAAGCGGGTATTTTCGTCCACAACAAGATACATTCCGTTGAAAAGGACAATTCCGGCGTTGAGGGGGCGCACAAATCCGAAGAACTGGCAGAGCGCGGCGCAAAGTACGGGGCGAGGAAAGTCAAGGAGGGCTACCGCAGCCACAAGCTGAAACCCTACCGGGCGGCGGCAAAGGCAGAGAAAGCGGCGTTCAAGGCAAATGTGGATTTCCAGTACCACAAAGCCTTACATGACAATCCGCAGATTGCGAGCAATCCCCTTTCCCGCTTCATGCAGAAGCAGCAAATCAAGCGGCAGTATGCAAAGTCGGCAAGGAAAGGCGGCGCAAAAACGGCGCAGAAAGCCGCAGAGAACACCCGCAAGGCGGCAAAAAAGACCGCCGAGGAAACAAAAAAGGCAATCGCTTTTGTAGGGCGGCACCCGGCGGGCGTATGTATCGCCGTTGCCGCGCTGCTCTTATTCATCATGGTATCGGCGGGGCTTTCCTCTTGCGGTTCCATGTTCTCCGGCTTGATGAACGGCATACTTGGGACTTCCTACACGTCGGAGGACAGCGACCTTGTGGCGACGGAGAACAATTACGCCGCAAAGGAAAACGAGCTTCAGCAGCAGATTGACAATATCGAAAGCACCCACCCCGGCTATGACGAATACCGCTATGACCTTGACAGTATCGGGCATAACCCCCATGAGTTAGCGTCCTACCTCACCGCCCTTTTACAGACCTACACCCCGCAGAGCGCACAGGCAGAACTAAACCGCGTCTTTGCCATGCAGTACACCTTGACGCTGACGGAAGAAACGGAAATCCGCTACCGCACAGAAACAAGCACCGACCCGGAAACAGGGGAAACGACCACCGAGGAAGTACCCTACGAGTACCATATCCTCAACGTGAAGCTGACGAACAAGCCCATTTCCGAGATTGCGGAGGAACTTCTAACGCCACAGCAGCTTGAAATGTACCGCGTCTATCTGGAAACAAGCGGAAACAAACCGCTGATTTTCGGCGGCGGCTCCCCCGATATGGGCGCGTCCGAGGATTTAAGCGGCGTACAGCTTGTAAACGGCACACGCCCCGGCAACACCGCCGTTGTAGACCTTGCGAAGCGGCAAGTCGGCAACGTGGGCGGGCGACCCTTTTGGAGCTGGTACGGATTTAACAGCCGCGTGGAATGGTGCGCCTGTTTCGTTTCATGGTGCTACAATCAAGCCGGAAAGAGCGAGCCGCGCTTTGCCGGGTGCCAGTCACAGGGCGTACCCTGGTTCCAGTCACGCGGGCAATGGGGCGCGAGGGGCTATGAGAATATCGCCCCCGGCGACGCTATCTTTTTCGACTGGGACGGGGACGGGAGCGCAGACCATGTGGGGCTTGTTATCGGAACGGACGGGGAGCGCGTCTATACCGTCGAGGGCAATTCCGGCGACGCCTGCAAGATAAAGAGCTACCCCGTCAATTACTCCTGTATCAAAGGCTATGGGCTGATGAACTGGAATTAACATATTTTTGAGCAAAGAAAGGAGAAATTTATTTATGGCTATGAACAAAATTGAACGTATCGACAGGGAGATTGCAAAGACCCGCGAGAAAATCACCGAGTACCAGAACAAATTAAGGGGGCTTGAAGCGCAGAAAACCGAAGCGGAAAACCTGCAAATCGTACAGCTTGTGCGCTCCATGCGCCTTTCCCCGCATGAGCTTTCCGCTATGCTTTCCGGGGGCGGTATTCCGGGCATGGAAGCCGCGCCGGGCTACCCCGCAGAACCCGCAGACCATGACACCGAAGAAATGGAGGACACCGAGAATGAATAAGAAAATCCTTAGAACCTTGACCGCACTTTGCGCCGCCCTTGTACTTATGGGCGGCTTTTCCGTCACCGCTTTTGCACAGACCCCGGAGGGAGAGGACGACACCAACGACAGCGGCGTTGTCTACGAGGAACCCCAAAAGGAAGAACCCCTTACCCCGGACGGGAACGCGACCCTTGTAGACGATTTCGGCGGCAACAAGCAGCTTATCACCGTAACGACCAAAAACGGCAATTACTTTTATATCCTCATTGACCGGGACGACGAGGGCGAGGACACCGTACATTTCCTTAATCAAGTGGACGAAGCCGACCTCTTAGCACTTATGGAGGACGGAAGCACCGAAGCAGCCCCGCCCGCCGTTTGCAGTTGCACCGATAAATGCGAAGCCGGAAAGGTAAATGTGAGCTGCCCTGTCTGCAAGGACAACATGACCGCTTGCAGTGGCAAGGAAGCGGAGCCGGAAACCGAGAAACCAACAGAGCAGCCCAAAGAGAAAGGCAATACAGGCGGGCTTGTGCTTTTCCTTGTCGTGGCACTTCTTGGCGGCGGGGGCGCGTTCTATTATTTTAAGTTTATGAAGCCAAAGCAGAACGTCAAGGGCGACACCGACCTTGAAGATTTCGATTTTGACGATTACGACGAGGACGAGGGGGACGGGCTTTCTGATGAAGAACAGGAGGACGAGGAAGCATGAGGCTTTTCACCGAAAATCCTTTGGAAAAAATGATGGTACAAAGACCCACCGGGCGGCGTGACAGTGCGCCGCCCGTTCCAAAATCCCCGGCGTGTGTGCGCTGCCCTTATAAGGCGCAATCCCCCTGTATCGGCTATTGTCTGAAACAGGCACAGGAGAAGAAGCACACCGCGCCGGAACGCTGAAAGGAGGATTTTTTCATGGCACTTAGACTTGTGATTGCAGAAAAGCCGAGCGTGGCGCAGACTATCGCCGCCGCGCTTGGCGTTAAGGAAAAGAAAGACGGATATATCGAGGGCGTCGGCTACCTCATTTCATGGTGCGTCGGGCATTTGGTACAGCTTGCGGAAGCTGCCGCCTACGGGGAGCAATATAAAAAATGGAGTTTTGACAGCTTACCCATTCTGCCGGAGGAATGGCAGTACGCCGTTGACCCGGACAAGGGGAAGCAATTCAAGACCTTAAAAGAGCTTATGCACCGCGCCGACGTTTCCGAAGTGGTGAACGCCTGCGACGCGGGGCGCGAGGGAGAATTGATTTTCCGCTTTGTCTACGAAGCGGCGGGCTGCAAGAAGCCCATGCGCCGCTTGTGGATTTCCTCAATGGAGGACGGGGCGATTAAGGCGGGCTTTGCTTCCCTCAAAGACGGGCGGGACTACGACGCGCTCTTTGCGTCTGCCCTCTGCCGCGCAAAGGCTGACTGGCTTATCGGCATTAACGCCACCCGGCTTTTCTCCTGCCTGTATGGAAAGACCTTGAACGTGGGGCGCGTCCAGACCCCGACCTTAAAAATGCTCACCGACCGGGACGCGGCTATCTCCCATTTCCAGAAAGAAAAATATTATCATGTTCGCCTTGATTTATCCGGCGCGGAAGCGGCAAGCGAAAGGATTTCAGACAAGGCAGAAGCCGCCGCGCTGAAAGGGGCTTGCGAAACAGAAACGGCGGTATGCGTTTCCCTTACCAGAGAGAAGAAAACCGCAGCCCCGCCGAAGCTCTTTGACCTTACCTCTTTGCAGCGGGAAGCGAACCGCATTTTCGGCTACACCGCGAAACAGACCCTTGACCTTGCACAATCCCTTTATGAAAAGCGGCTCCTTACTTATCCGAGGACGGACAGCAGCTTTCTTACTGACGACATGGGCGGCACCGCAGCGGGCATTATCGCGCTGCTTTGCGAAAAGCTCCCCTTTATGGCGGGCGCGGACTTCACGCCGGAGGTTGCAAAGGTAACAGACAGTAAAAAAGTATCAGACCACCACGCAATCATTCCCACTATGGAGCTTGCAAAGGCTGACCCGGACGCGCTGCCGGAAAGCGAGAAGAATATCCTTACCCTTGCGGGGGCGCGTCTGCTTTTTGCCACCGCCGAGCCGCATATTTATGAAGCGGTTACGGCGGTTTTCTCATGCGCCGGGACAGACTTCACCGCAAGGGGAAAGACCGTACTTGCGGAGGGTTGGAAAGAGCTTGAACGCAGATACCGGGCGACGCTGAAAGATAAGCCCGAAGCGGAGGACGGGGAAAATGCAGACGTGACGCTGCCGGAGCTTTCCGAGGGACAGGGCTTTCCTAACCCCGCCGCAAAAGTAACGGAGCATACCACAACGCCGCCGAAGCCCCACAGCGAAGCAAGCCTTTTGTCGGCTATGGAACGCGCCGGGAACGGGGACACCGACCCGGACGCGGAACGCCGGGGGCTTGGCACTCCCGCCACCCGCGCCGCCGTCATTGAAAAACTGGTAAAGGGCGGCTTTGCAGAGCGCAAAGGCAAGCAGCTTATCCCCACGCAGAATGGAGCCGCCCTTGTATCAATCTTGCCGGATATGCTCACTTCCCCGCAGCTTACCGCAGAATGGGAAAACAATCTGACGCAGATAGCAAAGGGAGCCGCAGACCCCGGCGAATTTCTGTCCGGCATTGAAGCTATGGCGCGGGAGCTTGTGCGGACACACGCCGCAGCACTTGACGGGAAAAAGGATTTGTTCCGGGAGGAAAAGCCCTCTGTCGGCAAATGCCCCCGTTGCGGTTCCCCCGTCCATGAGGGGAAGAAAAACTATTATTGCAGCAACAAAGAATGTGCCTTTGTCATGTGGAAGAATGACCGCTTTTTCGAGGAACGCAAGACCGCTTTTTCCGCGAAGATTGCCGCCGCGCTCCTTAAATCCGGCAAGGCAAATGTAAAGAAGCTCTACTCCCCGAAAACAGGCAAGACCTACGACGGAACTATCGTTCTGGCTGACACTGGCGGAAAATACGTCAACTACCGTATCGAAGTACAGAAGAACTAAAAACTTGAATAGCAAGCATAGGAAGCGGGTACCCACTTCCGTAAATCCCCGTTGCGACGCTGACGCGCCGGACGGGGATTTTGCTTGTTGGGAAGTTTCCCAAACCCTCTTTTGCGGAGGGCTTCACCCTCTAAAAATTTTCAAAAATATTTGGCAGAAATGCGGGCGTACCCGTAGTAGACCATGCAGCCAAAAAATGCAGCTTATGACGCTGCCGCAGAGAAAGGAGGTTTTTCACTATGGCAAGTTTACGGGACACCGTAAAGGACTATCAAGACGAGCTTAGGGACGGTATCGCATGGGTGGCGTTCTGGAAACAGGGGCGTTCATGGAACGCGGAATATTTTCATCTTGATATGGACGATACGCTCTACCCGGAGGACAGGAGCCGGTTAGAGGAAATAAAAAGCATTGACCCCGCCGCCGTTATCTTAAACGGCTACTATTGCGGGTATTTAGGCGAGGACATGAGCCTTGACGAGCTGACCGCCGGAGTGCGTTACCACTACGAAAACAGCATGAACGACATTGACGGTTTTATCGGAGCGCATGACGACAGGCTTCCCCCGGAGGTTATCGAGGAAGCGAGGGCAGCCGCCCATGAAGCGGGGCTTCCCTTTTCCGAAAAGCCCTACCGGGACGGGGAGGATTTTAACCCCTATGTATTTGACGGGAGCATGAGCATTGAGGATTTTGAGCTTATGCACCGCATGATTGAAAAAGAAAGGAGCGAACAAATGGCAGAACCGATTTTAAGCGGCTATCTTTCCAATCTTGGGAAGTACACCGAGGGCAGACCCGCGGGCGAATGGGTGACATTCCCCACGACTGCCGAACATCTGAAAGAAGTCTTTGACCGTATCGGGATTGACTTCAAGCACTATGAGGAATGGCATTTCACAGAATTTCAATCCACTATCCCCGGCTTGACGGAGCATTTAAGCGAGTATTCCCACCCCGACGAGCTGAACTATTTAGGGAAGCTCTTGGAAATGCAGTTTGACGACGACCGGGAGAAATTCATTGCAGCCATTGAATACGGCGACCATGCCGACAGCTTACAGGACATTATCAACCTTGCACAGAACCTTGACTGCTACTGGATTTATCCGTCCGTCCACAATGAAGAAGAATACGGGCGTTATCTGGTTGATGAACTGGAAGAACCGGAACTTCCCGAAGAAGCGAAAAAGTATTTCATGTATGAGGAATACGGGCGGGACGCTTCCATTAACGACGACGGTATGTTTACCGAAAAGGGCTATATCTACAACAACCGCAACACCTTTACAGAATGGTACGACGGGCGCGACGTGCCGGAGGAATACCGGGTAACGCCGCAGCCCCCGCAGCCGGAAAGACCCGACCCGTCAAAGGTAGAAATGGACGCAGCCGCGCCGGGGCAGAGAACGGCGCAGACCGCAGAGCAGCCACAGGAGCCGCGCCCGGTTATCCCTATCGTGCTGACGAGCGAGAAGCCCGCCGAAAAGCTCAAAGAGATTACCGACCGTCTGGAACAGGGTATTGCGGAACTCTTTGACAGCGAGCGTTACCGGGAATATCTGAAAGTCATGTCAAAATTCCATAATTACAGCTTCCGAAACACCGTCCTTATCGCCATGCAGAAGCCGGACGCTTCCCTTGTGGCGGGCTTTTCCGCTTGGAAGAACAACTTTGAACGAAACGTGATGAAAGGGCAAAAGGGAATTAAAATCATTGCTCCGTCACCCTATAAAATCAAACAGGAAATGCAGAAAATCGACCCGCACACGCAGAAGCCCGTTATCGGCAAGGACGGGAAGCCCGTCACCGAGGAAAAGGAAGTCACCATACCCGCCTACAAGGTGGTATCCGTCTTTGACGTTTCCCAGACCGAGGGAAAGGAGCTGCCGGACATTGCGGTTGACGAGCTGACAGGCGACGTTGACCGCTACAAGGATTTTTTCGCAGCCCTTGAAAAGACTTCCCCCGTTCCTATCGCCTTTGAGAATATCGAGGGCGGCTCTCATGGCTACTACCACTTGGAGGACAAGCGCATTGCTATCAACGAGGGCATGAGCGAATTACAGACCTTAAAGACCGCTATTCACGAAATCGCCCATGCGAAGCTGCACGACATTGACCTCAACGCGCCAAAGGACGAGCAGCAGCCCCACGTTGACCGCCGCACCCGCGAAGTCGAAGCGGAAAGCGTCGCCTATACTGTCTGCCAACATTACGGGCTTGACACGTCGGACTACTCTTTCGGCTATGTCGCCGGGTGGAGCAGCGGGCGGGAGCTGTCCGAGCTGAAAAGCTCCCTTGAAACGATACGCAGCGCAGCCGCCGAGATTATCAATTCCATAGACGAGAACTTAGCGGAGCTGCAAAAGGCACAGGACAAGGAGCAGACCGCCGGACAGGAGCAGCCCACCAGAGAGGGACAGGAAGCCGCGCCGGAGAAGCCGGAGCCGGAAGCAGCCGCACCGGGAAAATCCGGCGCACAGGAAAAAGCGGGCGCAGCCCCGAAAGAAGCCTTTACCCCGGAAACGATTTACAGAGTGCGCCGGAACCCTTACAGCGACAGCCGGGAAAACAGCTACCTCTTGCAAGCCTATGTGACACAGGAGAACGGGCGGGCGAAAATGGGCGACGTGCTTTATACGGGAACGCCGGAGAAATGCCGCGAGCTTATGGGGCAGCTCAAAAGCGGCGAGCTGACCGAGGGCGACGTGAAGCAGCTTTACGCAAAGGCACAGGAAACGGCGCAGACCGCCGGACAGGACAAAGACACCTTTTCCATTTACCAGATAAAGGGCGGGGACGAAACAAGGGATTTCCGCTTTGAGCCTTACGACCGCCTGCAGGCGGCGGGGAATGTGGTTGACAGGGCGAACTATGAGCTTGTCTATTCCGCGCCCCTTGCGCCGGAAACTTCCCTTGAAGATATTTACA
>OIXG01001211.1_pt1 | contig 25974 bp, 24 predicted proteins | sample 1587731 | NCBI WGS metagenome assembly OIXG01 (sample SAMEA3888908, study PRJEB22519) | human gut metagenome | biome: human gut; feature: human-associated habitat; material: faeces | place: Denmark | collected 2010
TGCTTGTAGATGTAAGATTATCCTGCACCGGTCGCCATGTATTCGCCGGTATTGTCGGTTTATTGCTTAAATCATCATAGCTACCGGAAAAAGCCACTGCCTTAAGATCAGACAGCCACTTTGCAATCTTGCTAAATAGCGCAGATACCTTCTCACCCGTGGTTATATTGACACGCTCCGATGCCGCCGAAAAAGCCACCGTCGTGTCCGAAGCATCCCCATCCTCGGCTACTGCCCCAACATCCGACGCAGACAGACTTACATTCCCACGGCGGTAGACAGTCTCCTTTGCTCCCTTAACCCCCGTCACCGGAGTACCCGCTAGTACATCCCACTTGCCATCCGATGTCTTATAAATATTTGATCCAGAGGGAATTATATTACCAGAACCTTCTTTAAATTCATCTGTGGTCGTAAATTCATCCGATATATTATACATCCAACCAGCTTCAATATCTGATAAACTTGGAAGATCTGAAAATGCGATTGTTCCATGCGGCTGTAACCCGCCTTTTAGTCCTTCGGAGATATCTCTTGATTGCTCGTAATAATATTTTGCATTATCAGAATTTTCTCCTTCTCGGCTATTGGTGCCTCCAACGGCATAACTTTGAGACTTAGTAGCATATTCTAATGCAGAGTCTGCTTTTCCAATAGCTATTTCTTCAGATTTTGCAGCGGCTTGCTCGCTGACTTTTGCATTAGATTCACTTTTTGCTGCATTAGTAGCATTTATTTCCACTTCTTCGGCTTTCTGTTTTACAGTTTCAAGCGCACCAGTGGCAGATAAAATGATCTCATTTGTTTTATCAATTGCAGCCTTCGTATCAGTTTCTCGTTTTTCCTCTGAAACCTTGCGTTTTTCTTCGGAGTTACATCTTTCAGTTTCGTTTGAAACTCTGATTTCTTCGGCTTTTCTTACAGAATCTTCTAGCTTTGAAAGAGAATCTGAACGTCCTTGTTCCTTTGTTATTAAGTCTGTAAGAGCATTAAACTCATCACTTGCTATAATTTTATCATTTGAATATACACTTTTCTCAATGACAATATCTAAGTTCATTGTGGATAATAATGAGCCGTCTTCTTTCCCTTCTAAAGGCTGCACGAAGTCTAATTCAAGAAGTGCCTTACCAGGATGAGCAAGAGCCGTTTCTGTTAGTTCTACCAAAACAGTACCGTCACTTTGAATTTTTGCTTCATTATATATTCCGCGTTCATCAGGCGTACCCATTTTCATATAACATTTTGTTGTACTACCATCAAGAGTAATTGGAATACCTTTATTTGTACATGTGATCTCTATATATCTACTTTTTTTATCGTATTGTTTGGCTCGTATGGTCTTTATTTCGCTGTTATAAAAGTCCATAGTCACTTTTATAGGATCAATAAGATTACCCATATTTAACCTCCTTATATAAAAAAAATAAGGATCATTACTGACCCTTATCATTATTACTTTGCTTTAATAAATTTTCGTATGATTTTCTTTCGTTATCTAACTGCGTCAAATACATCTGATGCATGTATTCATATAACCATTTTGTGATTGGTTCCAATAAAAGCGGTGATAATCCGCTTTCAGACACTACATTTATCAAATTCTCTTTACATTCTTCTACACATAAAGAGACTGGTTTATTTATTTTTTCAGTCATTTTTTTCTCCTTCTAATCTAATTAACCTCTCATTTATTGATTGCAATGTTGCAATAATGTCAGGGATAAATTCTTGGTAGTTTAATGATAAATAGTCTTCTCCGTTCATTTCTGAATGAGACACTATTGACCATTTATTATCGTATGAACCCAATAGTTTTTGAACATCTTGTGCTATAAAGCCATGATCGTAAATATCGTCATTACGATATTTATATATATATCTTTTAGCTTGTAGAGAGAAGATAAATTCGGCGCTTTTTTGTATGTCTAAATTTCCAACATTGTGTTTCAACCTTTCATCTGAATAACTATCCCATCCATAAGACGACACGCCCTTACCATTTTCTAATATAACAGTTACTAAATCTCCGCCTGAATTCTGACTGTTTAATTTAACCTGACTATATGACAAAATCAATCCACGATTCCAACTCCCAGCTTCAAATTGTTCATCAGTGTATCCATTAAACTCATAAGATGCAAAGCCATCCGTTCCAACAACAACTCGTGTACTGTTAGAACGACCAAGAGTAATATAATCATTCGCGCCCAAGGATGATATGATATGCATATAACCATTTGTCATTTCAATGTCACCTTTAATATGAGCACCAGTAGCATATAACTCACCTGTATGCGTAACTCTGAACGGAGCATTGTCAGCATTAGCTATATTGGCACCAGCCCAAAAAGCTAATGAACGACCATATTTACTCATGCCAACACCGATATTATCAGCTTGGTCATTATATATTGCTGTATCATCTATAACCCATCCAGCTAATTCACCACCAGATATTCTAATATTTTTTGCCCACACAATACCGTCATGGCTTGCACAAAAAATATGCCTATCTGTTCCCGTAATCACATCACCAGCCCAGAAAGCCCAGTCAGAAGTTGACGAACTCATGCCGACATTATTGCTATCAGAACATAACTGCGTATCTCCAATTTTAAAACCACCAATATGCCCAGATGTCGATGTCATTGCGCCGTTTTTGTCTACATAAAATTGATTAGATAGACTTAGACCATTATCTCCAAAGTACATACTATTTTGATTTGCAAATGTTGGATTATCTCTATAGATACATGCATCTGTAACTTTCCAACGTCCAAACGAACTCCCAGAACCCGCTGTGACCGTTCCCTTAATCGTAGCGGAAGTTGCAGTCATATTACCATTCGGATCAACTGTGAATGTACTATTGCCGTTGTTGATAGTTGCGCCAATAATCATTGATGCAATACAAAAGTCTGCATTTAAACCGTACCCTTCATACTTCACCCCGTTCAAGGTATAATTTTGCTTTCCAAGTGCAGCTCTAAGATGTTCCCAGTTATCATCGGTGAATGCCAATACGTTGTGTGTTAAAATAAATTGTTCTGGACTGTAATCGTCTAACACATCGTCATAACTTCTGCATAAAAGCCCGTGTTTATCAAATATAGTTACTTCATCGTCTGCATTTTTAATTCTGTATAGACCAGAGTCAAAACCTTCTTTTTGAATTTTTTCAAAAGTATCAGACGCAAGTTTTCCACTTTCTGCTTGGTTTGTTACAGCATTATAACTACTGGCTATAGACTGTGAACTTTTTAAGATGCTATTTATATCATTCATCCCATTTGCTGTCTTTGTAACATCTGAAAATGTAACATTTAGCTTGGTAATATCTGATGCAGACAATTCATAACCAATTAGCCTTAAGCGATAAATATCATTATCAACCCTCAGTCTAATCCAATTGCCAAGTTTAAACTTATCAACTATTGGTTGAAATTCTTTCATCGCCAATAGATTATATAGGGTAGAAGTAATACTATGTTGATATTCGCTAGACTTAACAATTTCTTTTTTTGCAACGCTTAAAAATTGTTCTGCCTTATCAATCAGTTCCGTATTTGATAGCCCGTCAGAAATGTAATTATCATTAGAGTAGGTGTCTTCGCGTTTGTAAGAACAAAATTCAAGATATAAATCTGTTCCAAGATACCGTGGAAAATTTAGATTTTTTTGAATTTCTTTTACCTGAATTTCATAAGAATCTCGCTTTGTTATCCATTGGTTTATCGTTTCTTGTCTGGTATCAATTTCTGCTTGACAAGCTTGTAATTTATTATAGTATGGCACATATAAGGATGAATAAAGTTCAGATTTTTCATCGCCCTGTTGTGCTTCAACTAATACGTCCAAACAGGATTGAACTGCATCGTAAAACGAAGTGAGGCGATTCAATGCATAGTAAGTTAAGGCTTGTTTAAACTGATCAAGATCTTTTATGGTAAGAACGCTGTAAATATACTCGTTATCCTTGCTCGAATTTGCAATGCTTTTCTGAATTTTTTGATTAAGAAAGTCGTAGTAATTATCATAAACTTTAATGGTTAGATTTTGTGAATATGCAATATCATCTTCATCGGAATAATTTGTAACCTTAAACCTACCAGTCCATGTTCCATAACTGTTACCTTGTCCGTCATTTTTACCGCCATACACAAATTTCCCATTCTCGATTTCAATCTTTACATATCCATATTTTACATATACTTTTGCATAATTCTTAAGAGCTGAGTTTACGGTAGCAACAGAAGTTGTGCTTAAAACAGATGATAATCCTAATGGGCTTAAATTTGCACTAGTGAGTTTTGCGGCTTCGGTAGATGCAGTGATTGTAGCTTGCTCTATAGTTGGCATCATTGATGATGTATAATATAAGATCTTATCTATACAATCATATAAGTTCTCTATGATTGTCGAATAATCCTTTGTGCATGAAGCGTAAAACTTATCATACGAATCTAATCTATCAACCAACTCCTCAGACATATCATCTTTTTGTTCCTGTGGAATATAGTAAATATAAGAAGATCCATTCGGATTAATAGAAGCAATAGTGGCTGTCATTAAATCATCACCAGCTTTTAGCTTAAAACAGTTCTTTATACTATCTACGTCTGTTGAAAAATCAATTTCGTCACTTAAATTATCCTTGCTTACAGATACGGTTGTGTCTTCTCCATAATACGAAAGGTTTGTTGAGCCACATTTTGGGCATACATCTGTAAAGTCACCTCTGTACCCGCAATCACTACATGTTGTTTCAAGATCATACACTGATATGGAACGATCAGTAGAATCAAATTGAAATAAGCAGTGAAATTCGTCAGCACATTCGCCTGTGAGAAAATCATAGATACTTGTACCATCAATAGAGAAAGCCCTTTGAATGCTATATAATGATAAATCGACATGCTTTATTTTATAATGCGGTGCTTTTGAGAGGACACGATGTAGGAGAGAAGCAGATGGATCAGACGGATCATAGAATTTAGTAGGTTTATAATCGTCACGAGCAATGTCATCTTCTGTATTTATATATGTATCATATAATATAGTTTGTGACAGTTCTTCTTCACATAAAGAACGTCCAGACACACTTTTCGTTATTGCCATTGAATCTTTAACAGGACATTCTATTTGAAAATATTCATTGAGTTCTTTGACCCATATTAAACGTAGATCTGTTAATTTGTCCCAACAATTAGTTTTCTTACCATTTAATTCCTTATATGCTGTAAATGAAATTTCGTCCGCAGAATTTAAATTCATTTTGATATTTAGTGTATCCTTGTCATACAAAACTTCTCCATAGTGGATGTAACTTCGGCTAGATAGAACTAAAGTATAAGACTTAAGAGAGCCATCTTTATTTAATAAGGTACTCATACTATTACACCAACCTTTCTAATCGGAGAGTAGTCAATACTAATTTTACATGGAAGAGATACAGTAAACTTATTTTGAGTGTTATCATATTCGTTATAAAATCGAATATAATTATAGTTAAAATCATTAAATAATTTTGCGTGTGACATATTAGTAGTGATAATCTCATTAACACAATCCAACGTTATAGTTTCATTAGTTTTGCAGTTTTTTATTAGTACAGTATGATTTTCATCTGCATCATTTGTGATTTTTAAATCACCGCTTGCAGCACAAGTTATTTTAACGGTAGAGGGGTAATTAAATCCCATCTCGTCTGATGTATCCGAAAAATAGAAAAAACCATCAGCATTTTCGATAGTGTATTCCATTGTCCCTGTTTCTCCATATCCATAGGGAGCATTAGAAGTAAATGCCAATGTAATGCCAACGATATTATTACCAATACTAATTGGAGTTAGATTAAAACTTCCAAGAAAATACAGGTCATCAAATTCCCCATTCTCGTAAACTGGTTTAAATTTTTTATACTGTCGTTTGTTCAGCCATCTTGATAACTGTCTAAGTTCTATATCTGTTATGCCGAAATTTTCAAACTTACACGGGTTCTTACATACATCAAATGTTGCGGTACACACATTTTCATATTCAGAAGACACCAATCTGTTAATACCAGTACATCCGGTTTTTACAGTGTTAAATTTAAGTGTACTGCCAAAATCTATTGTTCCATCACTGTTAATAACACAAGGCATAAAACCATAATCAGACAGTTTTTCTCCATCATAACCAAAATCTTTCAAAACCATATAAATTCCTTTCCGCATATGGTCTTATACCCATACACTATTTAACCTTTCTTATATCGCGCAAAACTTTATTACACGAATTCTCAACATTCTTATCATATTCACTTTTTAATAATTTAATTTCTTTTACCAAATCATGATATTCATCTTTATATTTTTTTAGATCTTCAACAACACCAAGATATTCCTTATATGCCACCTCCATTTTTGCGACACATTCTCGTTGTTTATTTAAATCTTCTGTTAATCTTTTATTTTCCTCAACTAACAGTACGTTTTCTTTATTTACTCGCTTTAGAGCCGATTCTAAAACTTTTTCTCTTGTCTTCATTTTATCTCCATACAAAAAAGAGCAAGACAGTAGTAACCATCTTGCTCGTTAAACTAATATTTGTTAATTCTTAAACTGTTTTTGCCAAGTAACGCATTTGATGTTAAATCTTTTAAAACAGACTGTACCTTCCCATTCTGCTGAACGCTTTCTACTAGCTGTTTCGTGAACTTCTCAGGGTCATTTACTCCGTTCATCTGAATGTTATCAATGCCAATGTTTATATTGCTCTGAGTAGCATTTTGCGCCACGTTCTTACTAAAATCAGGAATTTTTATACTATCTGAAAGATCCATCAATTTAGGAAGTGAAGCCGTCCACTGTTCCCACATCTCATTCTGAACAGGAGTGAGAATACGTTCCCCTTCCTTAACAGCAACCATTGTATCTTCGCCCATAGACTGAGCTAAATCATCAAAAGGTGATTTTGTCCTTACAGAAACATTGCCACCGTTTGCATAACGAGTAGCAATATTCCAACCATGATTAAGAAGAGAACCGCCACTATTAGATGTCATTGTACGATGCGGTTTCTTAATTGTTCCACCCGTTTTGCCAGGCTTCAATGAATTGCTAGAACCACTGCTTCCGCTAGACCCACTAGAACCGCCACTATGATTAGAAGAATTATTGCTTGCAGCAATAGTAGCAAGCGTAAGCTGAGACTGCAACGATGCAATTGTGCTAGAATAAACAGATGCTGCCTGTAAAGACGCAGTTACAATATTGTTCGCGGCAGTATTGATACTATTTATAATATTCACCGCATTTGAGTCTGAATAACTTATCATTGCATTGATTCTGTCGGTGACACCGTTAATAGACATATTGGTTGTCGTAAGTAAGCCAGTGAAATTTTCATTGTAAAACGCAACCATATCATACATACCATTATTGGTGTCCAGAATAGTTTGCAAATCACTGGAAATATTGTAACCTACTTGGTTGGCAACATCAATTATTGTTCCCTGGATCTCAACTGAATTTGCATTGCTTTGGTTTATAACATCCTGTACCAAAGCATCTATGTCGTCAAGACGACTATTTAACATGGTTTCATATTCACTGTATAAATCGTCCAACATAGCAGTTTGATCCGATTTCCACTTTTCATACTCGGTCTGCTGTAAATCTTTCTGAGCTTTTTCAAGTTCGGTTTGGATTTTTTGTCTATTTGCGATACCTTCTTCTGAATTATCTCCCTGATAAGCCTGTAACTGCTTCTGATAGCTTGCGATTGTATCAGTCTTTTCACTGATTGTATTTTCATACTCGTACAAGTCGCTAGTTGCGTCTAGTAATTCCTTGCGCTTATCAATTAGCTTTTGCAAAGCTTCTAACTGGGCATCGTATGCATCAGAGATGAGGTCTTTGATGGCATTCTTTTCGGACTCGGCATTTTTGATCGCTTCACGTTGTGCATCATATAACTCTTGTCTACGATCTAGCAAATCCTTATCATTTGGGTTGGCAGCAATGACTTTATTTAGTTCGTCAATGGCTTTTGCGTATTCATCTGCCTGGTTCATATATGTATTATATTCAATAGCATACAACGCCCCTAGAGACTCACCGTAGTTGTTTAAATGACCGGAATCATCAAACAATTTCTTATTATCCAATAGATCAGCTAAAAACTCTGTTTCAGATATAATATCACTAATGCAGTCACGTAAATAATCAAAATTATCCCATCTAAGTTTCAGAAGGGATTTCTCATAATCAACCAACGCGGAATTTGCATCTACGAGTGCTTCTTCAACATCATTTATCTGACCTACCATTTCATACCAATCGTCAGAATACACCTCGATACCACCTGTACTAAGGGAGTCCTGTAATTGATTGAATAACGAATTGTATTCATTCTGAAGCTTGTCCACATTTGCTTGCTCGTTCTGGATTAAGGTTGTATAGAAATGCTCAGATACAATTTCACCTTTCTTTTCTGTCTGGTCAATATATTTATCTAACATAGATGATTTGTGCTCAATGAGATCTAACTCATTTTCAAACTTCTTTGCTAGATTATCAAACTTGGTTTTTGCAAGTTCGGCAAGATTATCTCTCAAATCCTGAACGGCATCCGAAGCGGCAAGAGTCTTCTCATAATATTCTTTGTATGTCTGAATTTGCTCTTTAAGTGTGTCATCTGTGACATCTTCAATAGACATACCGCCATTTTGAACAAGATTTTTATAATAATCTGATAAACCTACAGAGTTTGCCTTGTCCATATATGCCTGATATGCAGACTGCTGAACGGATATTTCCTGTGTAACTGCTGACATTTCAGATGAGAGAGCAGAGTTGCGTGTAGACCATGATTTATAAGTTGCAGATACAATTTTGCCAAGATTTGTTACTGCGCGTTGTATACGACTTATTGCCGTTTCGACCCAGTTGAATGTTTCTTTTGTTTCTTTAGAGTCTTTAGAAGAGCTGCCAGATGATTTGTTGGCTTTGTCTATTGCTGATTTAGTGGATGTACCACCAGAATAACTTACTTGTGGTTTTACATTAGCTGTAGATATCTTCTTCATTTGACCTTGCAGATTTTCAACTATTCTACCGGCCGCTGTAATCTGTGATTGCGTAGCTTTTCCTGACGCAGCGAGAGAAGCAACATTATTAACAGCATTTATCATTTTTAATAAATATGTTAATTTATCACCTGTAACGCCCGCCATAGAAATTAGCGATTGTAAATTTGCTAATGAAGCTTGTGTCTTTATAGGATTATTGGAAACGTCTATTTGCTTTAAACATAATTGAGCAACGTCTGCCGCCGTAAGTCCTAACTGATTTGCATAAGCAACCAGAGAATTTATATCTGCATCAGTAGCAGATGCGAAGTCTAAAGTAGCCGCTCTTGCTTCTAATAGATTGTTTGCAATTTGCGCCGTAACAACTTCTTCAGCATTGGCAATACCCATTTGCTCAAGCATGGCAATAGTAGATGCTTTCGTGTCTTCTGTAACATTTTTTAATGCATCAGAATTATAAATATACGCCGTTGCAAGATTATCAAATGCAGACTGACATGCAGATAAATCAGAAGGGTTGTTGCTAATGGTCTTAATAAAGTCATCATAAGCATTTTTATATTCTTCAGTAACATTTGTCATGTTACCAAACTCTTCTTTGAATCCGTCATTATTGAGGATGGATGACCAATCAAAATCTTCTTTGTTGTAGACATCTGCATAAATTTTATCAAGCTGGTCTAAGCCGTCTGAAATGGCTTGAACTTGTGTGAGGATGTCGGTGGAAGAAAGTGATGAGTTTCCGTCTGAAGTTTGATCTTGCGCATCTTTAATATCTTGCAATGCTGCGGCATAATTTTCAGCAGAAAGAGTAGTATCGTCTAAGCTTGTTTTCTGTTTTTCAAGCGCTTTTTTAAAATCATCACTGTTAGCAAGTTCTTTTTCATCATCCGATAATTTATTATACCAATTATAATATGTGTCTGTGTCCGTGTCGGTTGGTATAGCTGGGATACCTCTCATTACACCAATATAATAATCAGCAATTTTAATAACATCTTGATACTGTGCGATCCAACTTTGAATCGTTTCTTTATCTTTATCTGTTAAATTAGGATTATCTAAATCCTGTGTCATTTCATCAATAGCTGCTTCTGCTTCGTATTTTGCTTCTTTATAATTTTGATATTCTTCTTGAAGCTGCGGTATCAATTTTTCTAATTTATCATCTTCTTGGCTTTTCAACTCGTCTGCCCAAATATATTCTTGTTCATTTGGTGTGTGACGATTCATCTGTTCAATATAGCTTTGAATTTTTTCTTGAGACGCATTATATTCGTCAATTTTTGACCCAATATCAATAACCTTCTGATTATTCTGTTCGATTCCATATGCTAAAGAAGTAACATCCATATTGCTCATTCCGTTAAAATACTTTTCACGAAAATCACTATATTTTGCATTCTGGTTGTCTTCATCAAAATATTCAGTAAATCCATTCCCATACTTTTCTCTAATAAGACGTGCTTCTTCCAGTTCTTTTAATTCTTTTTCACGGGCAATGCGATCTTCAAGATACTGTAATCGTGCCTGTTCTGATTCAGTTAAGTTTTCAGAACCAGTATCTTTTAATGAATTATATTCGTCTTCTAATGTAGAAATCGAATCGGATAAATCATCAATATTCCCCTGTACTTCTTGCACCGTAACATTTGCTTTATCCCATGCATATTCAACAGCTTTTATAGCAGCCGCAAATGCTATCATAATTCCAGCATTCAATGCAGCGTCGAGCAATTTAGCTTTAATGGCTGCAAAATCAAATGCTTGACCAGTCTTTTTTAGATATACAGACATACCTTCAACAGAAGCGGAAGAGTTGTCTATTGTTCCCTTGCCATTATCAAGAGTTTTAAAGTATCCAATTGCTCTAGCATCAGTTGTTCCGATTGCTTTAGCAATAGCTTCCCAATTGGCTTTACCGTCTGCGCCCAAATATTTTCTTTGAGACAAATCTAACTTATTAAATTTATTAATTATTTCCGCATATTCATTTATCTGTACTTTGAAACTATCAAACAGTCCACCTAATGCTATTTTACCGTCAGAAATTTGTGCGACCAAATATTCCTGTTAAATGTTTTATAACTTCCAATTATTAAACATATATGGTATAATTTATACAATTTAATGGAGGTGTTTATGGATTTTATTGTAAAAAAATGTTTAAAGTGCGGTCAAATTATAGGTTGCTGCAAAGAAAATGATTTAATTCACACTGGTAGTAATTGCAATGGTAATTTAGAGCCTGTTGGAATTTCATGGAATGAACTTTCTATAATTGAAGATGTCTCATCTGACGATGATTTCCTCAACGCAATGATTGATCTCAAAGAAAAAGATCCGATTGAATTCCAATTAAAAATGAGTCAATTTAAAACTCAAGTGCAACAACAGGAGAGTATTAAAACTCAAAATGACAATATACCAAGATGTCCACATTGTAAGTCAACCAATATTAAATCAATATCAGGACTTAATAGAGGCGCTTCCATTGCGATGTGGGGGATCTTTAGCAAGAAAATCAATAAAAGTTTTGAGTGCAAACAGTGTGGTTATACTTGGTAGAATTATTTTACTATTTCAAAAACAGGTATGTCTTTTTCTTCGCATTCAAGATCCTCATACACACCTTTACCAAGAAGCCGTTCCTCAACGATTTTAAGAATGTTCCGATATTCTTGTTTAGTACATTTTTCAGACAACAAACGTTTTGTAATATGATCAGCAATATAAGATTCTTTCTCATGTTGAATCATTTGTTGTTCGATAGAATTTAACATATTTTCACCTACTTTCCGAAAGGAGATATTTATGAATCTAACACCAGTAGAATTGAATAATCCGCTAAAGAATATTGATTCGCAAAAACTATTAGATTCTGTACCACCTGTTCACTATGAGTTTCAACAAACTCCAATACCTAAAACAGAGAATCCTATGGTAAAAGAACAACAGAAACTTACAAAAGAAGTAATAGAATTACAGAATAAGCTTGATAACGCTACCTTGCAGTTAGTTGAATCAAATAATAAGATTGAAGAACAGAACAATCAAATATCAGAACTCAAAAATCAATTAAATGAAACTGGTATTGATAAAGCTAAACATAAGATAAGCGATACAATAGTTGGTGCTTTAGGTGGTGTATTGACTGCCGTTATATTATATTTTATTGCAAAGTTTTCAGGCATATCTCTCTAGGTGTTTTTAATATAGTGTTTCATAAGTACGCTTCCAACTAAGAACAGCATGATTCCGACAACTGTCATTTTACATGATGTTTGAACCATTAAGTACCATAAAATTGCTGACGAAGTAAGCATACACGTTACTGATAAAATACCAATAATAAATATAAATATGTTTTTCATATTATCACGACCTTTCTGTATAAATTCAAGAATAGGAGAACACAACTATGTCAAAATTAACAGACAAAATATTTTTAATGAGAAACATGGATGACGAAGAACTAAAGGATTATATCAAAATACTTACTGATAATGAAAAAGATTTAATTATATATTCTGCGATAAAAATGATAATAAGTGATGAGTTTGATAGAGCGTTTCAGAACTTGAATAAGATAGAAGAGTAGTGAGAAAATGTTACTCTTTTATTTGCACTGAAAAAGAGCAGGAGATTAGTCCTGCTCTTTTATAAATGATCAGTTTCTATATCTTTATATACACAACATTCAAAAAATACTCCTGGAACCCGTCTGCCAGTTTCATTAACATGTTTATATGTATGCTTAATAATTCTATCAATTCTATAGTCATTCCCAATTGCTTCTGAAATTTGTTGAGCAATATCACGCTTTGTTCCTAACCCAAAAATGTAAATTGTCTCAATTCCATCTGACAAATCCCTAAAAACAGCATTAACAAATGGCGTTATACCAGCATGATTAAGAGTTTTATTGCTTGCGGACAAAATTATAGCTACCTTAAAATAATCTCTATTAAACTTTAAATCTTCAGCATTTGTTGAAACACCACTTGCAATATTATACAGAAAGCGCATAAATTCTTTTGATTCTGCAAATAATTCTGGATCTTCTAATCTTTTATAAAGACTCATCCCAGCTTTGTTAAATTCATTTAGCATTATATCAACAAACATACCATTGTTATCTATTCGAATCAAATCTTCGTATAATTCTTTCAATTCAGAATTACCATCTAATTTTGGCATGATGTAATGTTCTTCTAAATAAGTCAATGAATTAGTGTCCGCTTGCTCTATTATTTTTCTTGTCATTAAGACTTTGGACGCATCCAAAACTTCTTGATTTAAATATCTACGAACATTATATAGAAGACCACTATTGATATATTCTGATACTGCAACAATTAGATTTTCATGAGGATTTGTTGATTGTTTTATCCTAACGATAACCTGTTGATTATCAATAAAAGATTCACAGGCTTCTTCATTAACCCAAACCACTTTCAAATCATCCGGTATAATATTAGTATTATGCAACCCTTGTTTTTTAACTGACTTTAAAATAGTTCCTCTAACTTTTAAAGATATTTGATTTTTATTCGCTTTTGTTGAAGCTGATGCAAACAAACCGTATATTTTAGATAAAAGCAAAAGTATATTATCTATTTGACTAATCCCTATAATAATTATCAAAATCCAAAATATATTAGTTACTGCAACACCATTTTTTGATAAAAACTTAATTAATTCTTGAATAACTACTTCTATGTTTTACTTCCATCCTATTAAACGTAAATGACAATCTGGATTATCACATGTAAATTGCACCGAACCTTCATATGGTACGATTGCATCAATGTTTTGTAATGTAATTTTATTATGACAAAATAAGCACTCATATTTGCCATTAGATACATCTTCATAAACATTTAAAGACTTTAGCAAGCGTTCCAAATCATCATCATGTACCACTTTCATTTGATTGTTCTTCATGATATTTGCTCCTAAATGTTTCATTTTTTATAAGTACCTCCCTTATATTACCAAATTTTTCAAATTACTACAATAAGAACTTATGTTTGTAAGAATAATTTAATAATACTGTGCTGATCCAAAATTATTTAATACAAACAAACTTACTGTTATATACTTATTCTCTTTATTTTAATAGTAGTTTATGGTAAATTATGTAAAAGAGTGTACAAAGCATTTCAATATTTATAGAAGAGGTTTACAAAAAGATGAGAATAGTTAATACAAAAGAATTAAAAAAGAATGCAGAAAAATTATTATCAAATGTGATCAATAATGATGAATTCTTTGAGATAGAAACTAAAGATGGTATAGCGGTAGTAATCAACGAACGGGAATGGAAAATTTTAATTGATTCATTAGGGGGAGAAATAAAAGAAGAGTAGCCAAACATGACTACTCTTTAAATCATTTACTGTAATGTCTTTACAATTCCACGCCAATAATCGAAGCGTCCCTTAACATTCTCTTTGCTGCCTGTACCACTCTGAACATACTGTTTATATTCTTCGTTAGAATCATATGTTGCAATAAACTCAGATACCTTCTCTGCAAGACGAGAGAATGATTTCTTATCTTTAACAATCCTATAGCCGCTATATAAAATTTGTGGGATACTTGTAGATGGAATTTTTACTTCATCATCAAATGATTCGTTAAATCTATCCATGGCTTCTTTTAATGTATCAACTCTATCAAGATACTGATCTGCGTAATCAGTTACATAAGCATCAATGTCTTTTGTTCTAAAAGATGTAAATTCCTGTTCCTGATTAGAAGAGATAAGCATCATAGCTTGGATAATTATATCCCTATCAGTTCCATTTTTGCGCTGTACTGGCGACATAATTTTATCCATAAATGGATGGTTAGTAAGAGAGTAGACCACATTGCTAAAATCATCTGATTCATGCACAACTCGCATAAGTTTGTTTGATAAAGGTTTCCCTGCATTCTGCCTAGCAAACATTTCACGGACATCTTTTTCAGTACAATCAGACATTCTATACACCTGAAGCTCTGAATTAAGAATTTCGCTTTGAGTATCTTCGTCCAACTTATTAAATTTTAAACCAGATAAATTTTTCTCTTCTCCATTGATAATGACATTTTCCATGTCTTTAGATAAAGAAAATTTGTTCCCAATAAAATCTCTGATAGTAGAAAGACGCTGTACTCCATCTATAATTGATAAAGTACCATTAGTTTCGACAATCCCATAGGTTGGATTGATAGGGTAATGACGTAGCAAAGAATCTATTAAATTTGATTTTTGCTTTTTATTCCACTGACCTTCTGGACGCTGTAACTTATGTGATAGAGAAATAGTTCCTTTTTCCATGTCCTTTACAAGTGACTGAAGAGATCTTGTCTTTAAAGTATAATCCATACTATGTTACCTCCTTCAAAAAAATCAAAATTTTTGATATTTTGAAAGTAACACAAATGGTAAACTTTGTAAATAGTTTATACAGAAATCGAATATTTTTCGTATTTCATAATTCGACAAAACTTATGTTCTGGGTTGCTTGGTTCTGTAGTTTGCTATATAATTCAATTAGCGGTGGACATTGTAGTTTAATGTGTAAGAGTGATTTTCATTCTTGGGACTAGGTATCACCTCTCATGGTTCGGTCGCCGTTTACGAGGGTTTAAGTCCATGCTTCACTGAGTACACGTAACTTTTCTGAAAAGTTACCAATGTATGAAGGAGGTAATGCTTATGTTATTTATTAACATAGACAGCTTAACCAAACTTGTGATTACAATTACAATTTTGGTGGCTGTCCTTAAATTATAGGTGTGCCTAGTAGGGACTATTATATTATTTTACATAAGAGAGTAGAGAAATCTGCTCTCTATTTTATTATTCTCTGTTTTACTCGATAGGAAATCGAGATTTCTCATTATCGTTTTTGGAAGTCGTCTAATGAGACATACTATTATTGACGTTCCGTATAGCTACGGTGAACTTTCTATCCTTCTCAAAGATAGTTGTTTGACTATGCCTTCGTGGGTATATAATACCTACGCCCTCTTGGTAGTCGATGAAAGCGGCACTTACTCTAAATAGAGCAGTACGCCTCTCTGCAAGTTGGATCAAATGCTAAATTACGAGTCACATAAGTCTTTTCTTGCCTAAAACTGAGTAAAGTTCGAACTCAGCTAATTCAGAGGTCTACGATTGTGACAACCGTAGTTGATTTTGCCAATATGCCCTCCTATAATTATATAGTTCTTTGTGTTTTACCCAAGGATTCTCACCTCGGCACGGGGCATATATTGAGCATCGCACCATAACGTCATTCTTGTTTGCCAACCCAAGTTTTTTGAACCTAAATAACCGGAAATAGTTGTAAATATTGTTGGTAACAATCCAATTGTATCTACAAAATCAGTAGCGCCTTTAAGCAGAGCGGATAATAAATCAATACCATTCTTGATAGTTTCGGAGTCGATCACTTTAAACCAAAACTCCTGGGCACGATTCTCCAACTGTGCCATTTTACCATCAATACTATCAAGATAAGAGTTTAATTCTTTTTCTGCTGATCCCAATGCTTCTTCTGAAGATTTCTTAACAGCTTCAAGCTGTGTCGGATCTTGCAATATCGCTGAAGCAATATTCGAGCGGTTTTTGCCCGCCAATTCTTCAATTAAAGCTGTGGCATGATTTGTTCCCAGTTTTTTATCTTGTTCCTGAATCTCTTTATAGACCTTGGCTATACCGAGGAGGATTTGATATGTATTTTTATAATTTCCATTACTATCAAGAATATCAAAACCTTGATAATTGTTAGAAGCTACGGCAGTATAATCTTTGATTATCTGTTGTTTTTTTGAATTTGTTGCCTTTACGAAAGCGTCTACTTCCTCATTCATTGCAGAAAGCTCTTCTTCGGCTTCTTCTGTACCAACCAATCTAAGAGAAATCGTGCGTAAACCCGCTGAAACACTATCTGCGTCCTGAATCGTTGCATTCGCTGTGGTGACTAAACTTGCAGCCTCATCAATCGTATTCCCCATAAGTGAGAGAGTAGCCGCTGATTTTTGAAGTGCAGTGGCTAATTCATCTGTTGATATTGCATAATTATTCTTAAAAACTGTTACTTTCACCATTACTGGTTACTGACCATATTATATATGGCGATACGTCATTTCTGGCGTATTCTCACATTTCTTTAAATTGGATTATTGTGTGAGAACAGACTATATATTACATCCTACATTAAATATAGGAAGGATAACTTCGAGGTATATGTTACCATACACCTCACTGTAGTCGTTACGGATAAATGATATTTACTATCTTTTCTTTTATTTCTTCGTTACTCAAATCATATTTCAGTCTTAACAATTTTATTTTATTTTCAAAACAATATTGATTTTTTATAGAGTCTCTAATTTTTGTTTCTTCAAAATGTTTTTCTCCACCATAAAATTCTATAGGCTCAAAATGTTGTTTTCCGTCATATTCAATTAAATAAAAAACTTCGCCTTTATCATCCAATAAAGCGAAGTCAAATTTTAATTTATATTTATATTTACAGTCATCAAAACTATATTGTGGTATATATTTAATATTATTATTTTCAAGTATATATTGAATATATCTTTCACCCTTAGATTGAATTTTACATCCACATGATGTAGTAGAACCATCCATAATATTCGCAGGTAATATTTCAAATATTTTATTACAAAGAGGACATTTGCAGTTCCATAACCATTGACCTAATTTGTTCTTCCTTGATTGTGATATGAATTCTACTCCATAATCAGAAACGATACCCGTCCAATCCTTTGTATTTGTCAAAGATGCCGCTTCTTTTTGTAAACACCCACAGGACTGAGTATGCCCACTTTGTACATAATTTTTGTTCAGTATAACGATATTTCCACAATCACATCGGCATTTCACTTTTGGAAATTCTTCATTCCAAATTGTTTCAAGCACAGTTAATCGTCCAAATTTTTGACCGTTTATATCTCTACCACATGACTTAATAATATAATTACGTTTTTGGCAACCGCAAGAAGTATTAGAAGTTGCACGACTTAAACTGTCTGGTGATGTTAGATGATTTTTTGTTCCGCAATCACAATCACAAAGACACTTAGTTCTTTTCGTTCCATTATAATTATAAATCATTTTTGTAACTGTAAGATGACCATATTTTTTACCTGTTAAATCTACTCGTTTTGCCTTTCCTGTAGCATTGTGAGCACATTTCCAACATTGATTAATTTTTCCTGATTTTAAAGAAGAAGTATCTACGATAGAACTTTCTCCGCAATCACATATACACAACCAATATGTACGTTTTTTCTTTGAATTAGGATTTTCTGTTTTTTTAATGACGGTTAATTTACCGAATTTTTGGTTGGTTAAGTCTATAATTTTAGAAATATCTATCACCTCCGTTGGTGATAGTAAATATCAAGTCTTTCCTCGGTCTTGAATATCCCTATCCTTTAACCGATATAGTTATCTACCATGCTATATTTTTATAGCACCATACATTACTGTATGTTTGGGCAACAATTTTACCCACTTCATTAAGTTTATCAACGATAGTCATTTTATCTAAGTCTTTATACGCTTGTCCCATAGCAACAAGTGACTTAGTTGCATCTTCAATGTTATCAAATTCAGATACATTCAAGAGTACATTTGCTGTTTTTGCACTTTCGGCAGCTTCATCAAGCGACTCACCCAATCGCATATAGTCGGCAGTGCTTGTCTGTATTTGTTTGGCTGTTGTGCCTACTGCATCTGCTACATCAAATGTTGTATTCTGATAATTTTTTAAACTTTGCAAAGATTCATCAGATACTTTTCGCATTTCTGTGAGAGCGGTATTAAGTTCTCTTACAACACTTAAACCTTCTTTACCAAGATTAATAAAATCATAAAATCCAAACATACCTGCCATCTGAGCGGCTAATTGATGGAATCCGCTATTCTTTAAAGTGTCCCACAATGTTCTGCCAGCTCGACCAGCTTCGACTTCGGCATTATAAATCTTTAAGATTTCACCATGAATCTTGTCAAGACTCATACTAGGATTACCACTTTCAATTTCTGCATAGTAAGCTTTAATCTTAGCCTTAGCTTCAGAAGACATCTTGCTGTTTTCATTAAGAAGCTTATGAATTTTATCTAATTCTTTCTGAGCCGATACAAAGTTATATCCCTTTTCAGCAGCCGACATATTGGTAACAGTGGTTATAGTATCTTTGATTTTCTTTTCATACTTGTCTAAGTTCTGAATATCCTCATCAGTAGCAATACCATTTTGATTAGTCTTTATATTGTCGAGAAGAGTTGCGTACTGTTTGACAGCATCGCGTGCAGCTTGCACATTTTCCAAATATGTTTTACTTGTCCAACCACCATCGTTAAATCTGTCAATAGTGGCTTGATATTTATCAACCTTATCATTATAAGAATCTAACCGTTTATCATACTTATTAAGGTTTACATTGGCATTCTGTTCTTTAGCCTGTGTATTTTCCCTAACTTTCTGAGTATTCTGATCTAATACATTATTCTCTTCTTTGATGGAATTAGTAGCAGATTCTACAGATACAGAAACATCTTTGTCAGGAAATGCGTCTTTCATGCGGTCTTCAACAATAGCAGTAGCACGTTCCCTTGCTGCATTGGCGAGTTTATATTCTGCATCAAGATTTGATTCAATTTCCTGTTTTCTATCCTTTAATAAAGATTGCTCTTTACTTAACTCCTCAATACGTTCTTGATACCCGACCTTATTCTTATTGGCTGTTTCAGCAATTTCTTCATCTGACATATGAAGGTCAAATTCAACCATTTCTTTTGCAAATCGTTTAGCATCTTCATCAGCTGTTTTAATAGCAAATTTGCAATTGTTTATAATGCTTTCGTTTTCAGTTAATTTCTGATTTACAGAATCTAATTCACTCTCATATGAATTCAGATTTGTAGAATCAAAAATCTTATTAAATTCTGTCTCAACTTCTTTGGCTTTTGCTTGCTGATCTAAAATACCTTGAATTCTCGTATCTTCAGATTTGTCAAATACTTGACCTTTTTCATAATTGATTTTCTCAAGCATTTGACCTTGTTTCTGTAATTCGTCAGTAATATTAGCCTGTAATACCGACTCTTCTTTTAAATCATAAATTACAGTACCATATCTAGTGTCTGCATATTTTGTTCCTCTTGTATCTACACCACCATAACCAAGTGATTTCATAAACTGCGTAGAAACAGAATCTCCTCTATCAGACATGTTGGAACTTTGCATATAGGCTTTTAACTGAGAAAGCTTTGCATCAAATTCCTGCATATCCATAGTTGTTTCACCAAATACTTTTTGGAACTGTGAGAATAATTCAGAAACCTCAAAAGAATCACTGCCTTGAGTAAATTTCGTAAGATTTTTTAAGAATGTATGGAGAGCATCGGCTACTTCGTCACTTGTTGCTTTAAACAAGTTATCATACTTAGAAATATCAATACTTGTGTATGGGAGAGAAGAATAACTGCTATCATTGTCTAATTCATGCTTTGTATTACTGTCTACAAAATAATGACCTGTACCAAAATACCCGGTGCCTCTATCACTTCCATAAAAACGACCATTTGTTTCAGCTTTATTCAGTTTTGAAATCACACCAGCGTGATACATAACTGTTTCAGTAGTTGCTTTGTATACTTCCTGTTTCTTTTTCTCATTAGCAACAATTTGGTCGGTGATACTATCTGATACTTTTACCTGTGAAGAAATATCCGATGAAATATTCGTTTTCTGTCCATTGACTTTTTCCTGCACTTTAGCAACATCTTCAAGAGCAGAAGCAGCTTTCTTGCTCTCATTAGTTATATTCTCCACTTGTTTGACAGCACCACTCGTATTGCCACCCATATTACTCATGTTTTTATTAACATTGAGAATATTCTGACTCAGTTCAGCAAGTGACTTATCAATGTTTTGAATAGAAGAGAGTAGTGTCTTCGTACCAGAATCATCTACTTTACCAAAAGCTTTACTTAAACTCTGTACTTCTGATACAATACTTGATAACTCTTTTGATAAATTCTCAAACTGTTTAAAATCACCTGTTCCTTTACCAAGAGAGTCAAGCATTTTATCAAGTTTTTGAATAGCACTTTCTAATGTCTTTGTGTCTATATCTAATTTTACTTTTCTGCCTTCATTGGCAAACTTGTCGATCTTTTCATCTGCGTCAATGAGCTGTTTTTGTAAATCCTTTATATCTAATTCAATTTTGGCTTTCCAATTCGCCATTCCAGACATATATTAATTCCCTCCTATCTAAATAATTCTTTTGCTTTTCTATCAATAATTTTCTGTACATGACCTCCAAATCCATTTTGAAAATCTTTGTCTACAATCTCAAATGGAGGTATACTTTGGTGCATCATCCAACGACCATGACCATGTTCTCCATTCATAAACATATAATCAAACGCTGTCGCAATATTTAACGGTTGTCCTAACCAACCAGGATATGTATCCATCAAAAAGCAATCTGCCTGTAAATTTAAAATATTCCCACTTACAGTTGTTCTTGCTGACTGATATACGTTCATAAAATTGTTTGTTCTTTCATAAGTCATTGGAGAATAATCGTTATACCAATCAATTAACGAATTATGAACAGACTCTTTGAATAACTGATTGATTTCAGGTGCAACTTCTTTTGCTAACTGTTTTTCTTTTTTCTTAACATCTGCCATAATCATTGATACTAAATCACCTTTTGCCATTTCATCACCTCCAAAAATTTCACTATTTTTACACTAAAGCAGGAGAGCAGTATTACCACTCTCCATAAGAAAAACCCTATACGCTGTGACACGCATAGAGCCTAATATTTAATCTTTATTTCTTAAATAATATACAATTCCATATACCATGCCAACAAATCCAAATACGAAATAATAATGACTTGTTGTTAATGTGAAATTCACAAATGGCTGCAACGCTTCTACAAAGATATTATCAACTCCAAATAGACTGAGAAACCATGCACCAATAAGTCCATAAATTATTCCTTCAATAATATAAATCCTCCAAAGAAATTTGAATTTACTTAGACTTCTTTAAAGCCACCCTTCTTAGCAAATTCAAGAATTTTTCCTTCTAATTTTTCTTTTGGAATCTCATCGAGTTTCTTACTTGCAACATCAACAAGTGGTGTGAGAGTAGCATTTGCTAAATCAGAAATTCTTCCAATCTGTTTACTAATAAACGCCTGAGTAGTCGTCTCATTAAACTGAGTGTCTGACTGTTTCATTGTTAAAATGGTCTTAAACTCGCTCAATTCACTCATAGGAATAAGTGGATCAGCTTTATCAGAACCAACCATTAAAATATCAAGTAAGCCAGATGATTTAAGTGCATCATATCCCTTGATAAAACCTTTATCATCCTCGTCAATCTCAAGGTCGGTATATAATTCAATCACGGCACTACAGAACTGTACATATTGAGCAACAGAATTTACTTTAATCTTATCTGTTTTACGATATTTTGTTACTCCGTTATCATCATAAGCTTCCTGCTCAAATGTTGTCTTATCTACAATCAACTGTGAGTAAACTTCTTTCTTGATGATTGATACATATGGTGTAATTTTGATTTTACTTAATAACTGTTCCTTTAATGTGTTATTTGCTGTGTTATTGTATCTCTCTACAAATTCCAAAATTTTCATAGTTCCTTTGTCTCCTTTAATCTAATATATTTACTGTTATTTCTGTGCGTGGATTTTCTTTGTCCACGTAGCATTCCATAATAAGTTTTGTAATATGTTTACTGTCATCATCAACAATGAAACCACTCTCAGAAAATCCATCTAGGAGAAATTTTGGAGTACCATTGTCAATATCATGTCTACGATTAGTTTTGTAATATGTAATAAATTCCATTTCACATTTCTCAATGTGTAGGTTAGAATAACCTTGGTTATCAATAAACCAACATATGAAATCTTTCCATTTTTGTTTAAGAGCATTCATCATAGGTCTTTTCATTATCATCCACTGATTTATAGTAGGATGGTATGGATTTTCTATTGGTTTCTTACTTGCCCTTGGATGTTTTTTAAAATAATATTTCTCATATTCTTCAAGTGTTGAATTATCAATCACTAATTTTATATTCTCCGTTTATTTCACTCCTTTACATAACAAAAAGAGCAGCTTCCGAAGAAACCGCTCTTTCATAGTTCTTATATTTAATTGTTGTATGTATTTGGTTTTAATCATTGAGTATCATAGGATATAACTCCCATTTGGCGTTGGGATGTTTTTCAATGTGTTCACAAACAATTCTGTGAACCTCCTCCATGTTTCCTGCATTCTTGTCAATATGAATAACTTTGCCACCTGTAATTTCCATTTCTTCACAAATCAAATTAAAATATAACCTCATAAAACACTGTTCCTTTCATTTAAGCATAAAGATATCCTCTACAGAACATTTTAAACTTTTAGCAAGCAAGAGAGCAGTTTTTAATGAAGGCACACGTTTTTTTAATTCGATTTCACTTATTGTGTGCCGACTAACACCGCTTATTCTTGATAATTGTTCTTGAGATATGTTTTTCACTGTTTCGCGGATATATCCTAATTGGTTAATGACTTCCATTTTAAATCCTCCAAGCTGTTTTTATTATTGTTTGGAAAATTTAAATTTTTTAACCTAAGAAAATATTACCAAAAATAAGTGTACGTGTCCGTACCAACTTTTTGACTTATTTTAACACATTTACGTGAGATCGAATGGTAATATATGTTAAAATATGTTAGAAGATTCCAGGCAATGCTTGTCCTAATAAAAATGCAGCCACTCCACCAATAAATAGCCACCATAGATTTCCAGAAATGGAGTCCCATTTTCTTTTTGTCTCTACCGCAGGTTTATTTTCTAGCGTAGTAACCTTATCGGACAATTCTTTTTGAGATGTTTTTACATCTTTAATATCTGCCTTCATATCCACAAGCTGATCTGCCATTTTATCAACGCCATTGGCAAGTTTCACAAGAGTAATTTGTGTCTCTTGAATCTTATCCATTTCACCATCTAATTCGTCAAGACGATGTTCATTAGAACGACAACGACTATCAACTTCTTGTAGCTTCACCGCCATTTCTGTATACTGTTTGTCATCCATATAAAGCTCCTCCTTTCTACAATAACTGAAGGAACTCAGATGCGGTAATCCTTAATCCATCATCTCCAAATTTCTTTTTAGAAGCAGCAACAAGACCACTACCATATGTACCAGGATGTTCTACTCCATTCGGGTTAAAGCCGTTAAGATACATTAGTATTTCTGCGGCAGTTACCATACATTGTGTTTCTCCTGTCTTTACATAATGAGAGCCGAGTGCTTTTTTAGAAGCAGATCCAAACTTACCGTCTTCAACTAATCCAGATTTATAATCTAAATTGATAGCATGTTGCAAAACTCTTGCTTTCATCATGTTTGTTTCGCTGCCAACTAATCCATCTGTTGCTATTTTTACACCAGTGAACTTAATAGCCTCTTGTTGACCGCGCTTTACTAATTTGTTCCCAGAAGTCACACCATGAATAGTAGTAGTAATAGTATTTTGTGTGGTCTTAGATCCATCTGTATAAGCAACAATCACATGTTTACCAGGTGCAACAATAATATCACCACATTCGATATATTCAGATTTCCCAAGATACTTAGAGGCTTTCAATTCTTTAAATAATCCCGTTGCTAATAAAGCACTTCCAATATTTCCAGAATATACAGAAGACGAAATAAGTTGCTTGCCATAAGCAACATTCACAGAACAACCACCTAACATCGAACAGTCAATTTCAACAGGTGTTTTTACATTCGCTACAATCCAATTAGCGTTTTTTAATGCGTTATACGATGTAATCCTGTGCCCCTGACAATAACCAAAATTGTTATTTAATGCAATGGCTTTAGCCGCCGCACCAATTTTAACGGCATATTTTCTATCAGCACATCTATAAACTCTTGTCTGACCAAAATTATAGATATTTCCACATTTGACTTCTTTGCCAGTCTGATCACCAGCTTTACCTCCGGTTGTTTTACCATATTCGTTTGCAGAAGCCCATGCACATAATACAGCCATAACAAACTCCTCCTTTCAAAATTATTCCTTTGGATTTTTATAAGTAAGGGCAGTAGTAGAATCTCCAATGCCTCTAGTTGTAGGATCAGTAATTGCATTAAATAAAGATACTAATGCCATTACAACCACATAAGGATTACTTACTGCCTGTACAAACGTTTCCCATACCTTTGACCAAGTTGTTAAATCTGAAGCTTGTAATCCAAAATATGTAAGAATTGGAATTACTACAGAGATTACAACCTGCGAAATAAATAAAATATTCTCTTTGTTAAAACGAACTTTCCAGTTAATTTTATTCATAATTTTCCTTTCTATAGGATAGTAGTAGCGACCTGACTATTAATTCCGTAATCGTTCACTCACAGGTATGACACCTACTTTTATGCTCATTGTCTTGAGCAACCTATTTTTCTATATTAATTCATGATTACACCATTTCTTATAAACGTCTGTTGTTTCTTCTTTTAAAAATACAACAGCAAAATGATGTTATTTGTATCCTCATCAATACTTGTGTACATATCTATTGGATATACGCCATTTTTGATATATAACAAATATTGCTTTGGATTAACTATTCTCACAACTTCGTGTATTGAATAGTCTCTTGATTTTAAATTTGTCTTTATCATTCCTTCTATTCCTCACGTAAATAGCGTAAAAAATAGGGATTATAACATTGAATAGTGTGTTATGTTATAATCCCTTATTTAAAATCACTATTCAACATTACTTTCAGCCTCATTT
>OIXG01001226.1_pt1 | contig 25699 bp, 25 predicted proteins | sample 1587731 | NCBI WGS metagenome assembly OIXG01 (sample SAMEA3888908, study PRJEB22519) | human gut metagenome | biome: human gut; feature: human-associated habitat; material: faeces | place: Denmark | collected 2010
AAACCGAAACACCATCCTAATCATTGCGGCGGTGATGGCAACCCTGGCCATTCTGCGGCTCTGTGTTTATTATATCTGAGCTATTCACAGTAAAGTTGGACATTTGTATTCAGCGGGAGAAAATAACCTTGACAAATCTCGTCTCAGAAGGCCATGCTTTTGCAGTATGCCAGGGAGCATCACTTCCCCAACCCAACCTTTTTCGTGGATGACGGTGTAAGTGGCGTGACCTACGACCGTCCCGGCTTTCAGGCCATGCTGGCCGAAATCGAGGCGGGGCGCGTGGCCGTGGCGATCACCAAGGACCTCTCACGGCTGGGCCGTAACTCGGCACTGACAGGGCTTTACACCAACTTCACCTTTCCGCAGAACGGTGTTCGCTTCATCGCCATCAACGACAACTACGACACCATCGACCCCAATCGGGTGGACAACGATTTTGCGGGCATCAAGAACTGGTTCAACGAGTTTTATGCCCGGGACACCAGCCGCAAGATCAGGGCCGTCCAGAAAGCCAAAGGTGAGCGTGGCGTACCTCTTACCACCAACGTGCCATATGGCTATGTGAAGGACCCGGAGAATCCCCGCCGCTGGGCAGTTGACCCTGTAGCCGCAGATGTGGTGAAGCGCATCTACTCTATGTGCATGGAGGGCCGCGGTCCCAAGCAGATCGCCAACCAACTGAAATCGGACAAGGTGCTGACGCCCACCGCATACAGGGCCTTGCAGGGAATCAAGACCCCGAACAAGAAACCGGAGGACCCCTGCGACTGGCACAGCAGTACCGTTGTGGCGATTCTGGAACGGCGGGAGTACACGGGCTGTACGGTGAACTTCAAGACCTATACCAACTCCATCTGGGACAAGAAGCAGCGGGACAATCCCCTTGAGAAGCAAGCCATCTTCCCCAATACCCATGAGGCCATCATTGAGGAAGCCGTGTTTGAGAAGGTACAGCAGGTACGCCAGCAGCGGCACCGCAAGACCCGCACAGGCCGAAGCAGTATCTTTTCCGGGCTGGTGTACTGCGCCGACTGCGGCGAGAAGCTGTATTACGGGTCAACAAACAACTACAGAACGGAGGGCGCGTTCTTCGACTGTTCTCTCCATTGGAAACACAAGGACAAGTGCGGCACTCATTACATCCGAGAAGCCGTACTCAGCCGCCTGGTCCTGAAACACATTCAGGCTGTGACGGGCTACATTCTGCGGCATGAGGCACACTTCCGCACGGTAATGGAAGAACAGCTCCGACTGGAAAGCGGTGAGCAGATCCGCATCCGCAGAAAACGACTGGAACGGAATGAAAACCGCATCGCTGAGCTGAAACATCTGTTCATCAAAATCTACGAGGACAACGCCAGCGGGCGGCTGAGTGATGAACGCTTCGATATGCTGAGCCTGACCTATGAAACGGAGCAGAAGCAGTTGGAGGGCGAGTGCGTCACCCTGCGGCAGGAAATTGAAGTACAGGAACGACAGAACGAAAACATTGAGAAGTTCATTCAGGCGGCGCACAAGTATGTGGGCATTGACGAGTTGGACGGCTATGCTCTGCGGGAGCTGGTGTCCGCCATCTATGTGGACGCACCGGACAAATCCAGCGGGAAGCGTGTGCAGCACATTCACATCCAGTACGATGGGCTGGGCTTCATCCCGCTGAATGAGCTGATGAAAGAGGAAACGGCGTGACCGAAGTCACGCCGCACCCCTTGAAAACACAAGGTTTTCACCATTTTTTGATTTTACTGTTTTACGACCACCCGGCTTATGCGGTGCTTTCCCTTTACTCTGCGTAAAAATCGGGGTAACCGTTTTTGAGCTCTTCGTTGTAGACTGCGCGCTCGCCGCCGATGAATTTGGGGCGCACACGGGCCGCAAGCACGATGGCCTGTCCGATGCGGTCCTGCTTGAGCCGCACGGGAACGGCGACCTTTTTAAGGTGCATCCCGATCAGCGTGCCGCCGATGTCCAGCCCCGCATCCGCGCGAATTTCCTCCAGCGCAACGGGGCGACGGAAGCTCTCATAGGCTACGGTTGCAAACGAGCTGCCTGCCTTCGGCTGCGGCAGAACGTTAACGATCTCCGCGTTCGGCACCGCCTCATGCTCCACGATCAGCGCGCGGTTCAAATGCTCGCAGCACTGTGCCGCGAGATAAACGCCCATCGGCGCGAGCACGCTTTGCAGCCCCCGAAAGATCGCCTGTGCGACCTCGGGTGTAGACCAGCTGCCGACCTGATGACCGACGACCTCGCTCGTCGAGCAGCCGATGACCACGATCTGTCCGCGGTGCAGCCGCGCCGCCTCGGCAAGCTCCCGCGCGGCATTTGCCGCCTCCTGCTCGACCTGCGCGAGCAGCGCGTGATTTTCGACCTCATGTACCGTTCCCGCCATAGCAAAAACACCTCTTCCTGATAATTTAAGAAAAGTATAGCACGATGCGCGCGGCTTGAAAAGAGCACAGCGCAAATTATCTCCGCCCCGTAAGGCAGCAGAGCAGAAATACGAGCAGGTTGCAGATGACCACGCTCGCCCCTACCGGTGTGGAGATGAGGTAGGAGGCGACCAGTCCCGCGCAGAAGCAGGCCACGCTCAGCGCGCCCGCGCAGAGGACGACGGCGCGGAAGCTCTTGAAAATGCGCATGGCCGAGAGCGCAGGGAAGATGATGAGACTGGAGATGAGCATGGCGCCCATCATGCGCATACCGAGCACGACCGTCAGCGCCGTGAGCAGGGCGAGGAGCGAATTATAGGCATCCACCTTCACGCCCGTTGCGCGGGAAAAGCCCTCGTCGAAGGTGACGGCAAAGAGCCGATGATAAAAGAGCAGGAACAGCGCCAGCACCGCGACCGCCAGCGTCACGGAGAGCACGACATCGCCGCGCGACATGGCAAGGATGCTGCCGAACATATAGCTGTCCACATCCGTGGTCATGCCGGTGGTGAGACTCGTCACCACAATGCCGATGGCGAGCGCCGAGGCGGAGAGGACCGCGATGGCGGCGTCCGCGCCGATGCGGCTCTTTTCCGCGATGCGCAGCAGCAAAAAGGCGGACGCCACCACGACCGGCACGGAGAAGGCAAGCGGCGCGAAGCCGCAGGCGATCGCCACCGCCAGCGCGCCGAAGCTCACATGAGAAAGGCCGTCGCCGATCATCGAGTATCGCTTCAACACCAGCGGCACGCCGAGCAGCGCCGCACAGAGCGAGACGAGAATGCCCACCGCGAAGGCCCGCAGGATAAAGGGATAGGTGAACATTTCCAGAAGAAGACTCATTGCGCACCTCCGAATCGCTTGCCGGCGGGGGAGGCAAGATACTCCGCCACCGTGCCGAAAAACCAGCCGTCGCGCCCGATGTGCAGGATCGCGCGCGCCTCGCGCAGGGCGTTTGGCATATCGTGCGTAACCATGACGACCGCCATGCCCTCCTTTTCATTGAGGTAGCGCAGCGTCTTGTAGAGGTCCTGCGCCGCCGCAGGATCGAGCCCCGTAACGGGTTCGTCTAAAATCAGCAGGCGGTCGGCGGCGCACAGGGCGCGCGCGAGCAGCACGCGCTGCTGCTGTCCGCCGGAGAGCTCACGGTAGCAGCGGCTTTGCAGCTCCAGCACGCCGAGCTTGCCCATATTCATCAGCGCCGCGCTCTTTTCCGCGGCAGAGTAGAAAAAGCGCAGCCCGCGCTTGTTGGCAAAGCCCGAGAGCACGACCTCGCTCACCGTCGCGGGGAAGTCGCGCTGCGCGCTCGTCTGCTGCGGAAGATAGCCGATGGCCCCCGCGCGCTGCACGGGGCAGTCGATCGTGCCCGAGAGCGGAGCGAGCAGGCCGAGGAGGCTTTTCAGCAGGGTCGATTTTCCGCTGCCGTTCTCGCCCACCACGCAGAGATAGTCTCCCGCGCGGACGGTAAAGCTCAGATGCTCGACCAGCGCGCGATGCTCGTAGCCAAGGCTTGCGTCGCGGCAGGCGAGCAGAATGTCCTTGTCCATCACAGCAAGCCTCCCTTCAGCGCGTCGTAGTTGCGCCGCATCAGTGAAATATAGGTCTCGCCCGCGTCGAAGTCCGCACGGGAGACCGTCTGCATCGACCACAGGCGCTCGATGCGCGCGCCCGTACACTCGCTCACAGCCTGCGCGACCTTCCGGCTGCTCAGGTCGATGGTGTAAACGACGGGAATTTTCTCCTCGTTCACCTTGTCGATGAGATATTTGAGCGTGGCAAGGCTCGGCTCGGTGTCGCCCGAGCAGCCGTGGAACGCCGCGCGGTAATGGAGGTCGTATTCCTCGCAGAAGTACAAAAACGGAAAGCGGTCGGCGAAAATAAGCAGGCCGCGCGCGGCGCTCTCGCGCAGAGCGCGGAAATCCTCGTCCAGCGCCGCGAGCTGCGCGCAGTAATCCTCGCCGTTCGCGCGGTAGAAATCCGCGTTCTCCGCATCCGCCGCGCACAGTGCGTCGGTGATGGCGCGGCAGAGAATGATGGCGTTCGCGGGTGAGGTCCAGATGTGCTCGTCGTATTCGATCTCGTCGCTGTCGTCATGGTCGTGCTCGTCATGACCATGCTCATCGTGGTCATCATGGTCGTGGTCGTGCTCGTCCGCACCCTGCATCCCCTCGGAAAATTCCTCCTCGCGGGCGTCGACGAAGTCCATCATGCGCAGTACCGTGCCGATGTCCCCGCCGACCGCCTCGAGCATATCGTCGACCCAGACCTCGCCCTCGCCGCCGTTGTAGATGAACACATCGGCGCGCGAGATGGTCACGGCGTCGAGCGGCGTCGGCTCGAAGCTGTGCGCCTCGCGCCCGGGCGAGAGCAGCAGCGTCACCTCGGCGCGGTCGCCCGCGACGGCGCGGGCAAAGTCGTAATAGGGAAAAAGCGTCGTCACAACGCGCAGCCGTCCGTCGTCTGCTCCTTCGGTTCGCGCGGCGCAGCCGCCGAGCGTGAGCGCATAGGCGAGCGCAAGCAGCGCGAGCGCGGCGCGCCGCAGGAAGGAATGGCTCGGCATGGCGCTCTCCCCTTTCTTTTAATGATTTATCCTTCAAATCATATCATGCTTTTGCAGATTATCAAGTAATTTGTAATGAAATCGTCATACTTTCTATCGGCGCCCTATGCTATAATAGCAACAGAAGTTCGTTTCATTCCATTTCATTCTGTTTGAAGGAGGCGATGACCGTGAAGCGTATTTTTTCTCTCCTGCTCGCGCTTGCCCTGCTCGCCGCGCTCGCCGGCTGCGGAAAGCGGGAGCCGACGCCGGACAAACCCGATGAGCCGACACCACCGCCGGAAGACGGCATCACGCTCGCCGAGCTGAATGTGGAATTCGTCGCGGGCGAGCGCGATCCAGACGAACTGATGAAGCTGAAAAAGGAGCTGCCGCCACTGCTCATCGACGCGCTCGCGGACGAGGGCGTGACGGTCGGCAAGGTCAATGTGACCTTCGGCGCAAGCGACGAGGCCACCGCCGACGCGCTCGCGCGCGGCACGGTGCAGGTCGGCTTTGTGCCGATGGAGACCTATCTGGCGCACGACGATGTGCTGCGCCCCGTCTGCTCGCAGATACCAACGCCCGATATGAGCCTCGATACGGTCTTTCTCCTGTTTACGGAGAGCGAAAGGTCGCTTGCCGCGCAGGAGCAAACGATCGACTCCGATTATGTGACCGCGCACATCGGAGAGCTTGTATGGCGGCTGCCGGAGGGGGACGAGACCGCCGAGCGCTTTGCCGCCTACTGGGTCGAGCGGAATTGCGGCGTTCCCTTTGAAGAGGTTCCCGTTGAATACTACACGGATGCGGACGCGCTCGCGCCGGACGCGGGCGACATTCTCGTTCTGCGCTGCATGGACAGCGCGCTTCCCAATGGCGCGTGTGTTTTTGACAGCTGCATACTTTGGGGTGAGTTGATCGTCGTTCAGGCTGCAAACCCCATCACGGGGAGCGATACCTTTGCTCTGGCGCTGCAAAACGCAATGGACTCCATTTGGACGGATGACACGGAGGGGCAGGCCGTGATCGCCCACTATTCCTCCGGCGAAAGCCACATTCTCTACACCTCCACCTCTGCCGAGCGGTATGACACCACTCGCTATGTGCTCGGCTATTCGGACGATTTTGTGCCGCAAAGTGAGAAATAACCGATAGACTGAAACGCGCGGCTTTGCCGCGCGTTTCCTCTGCTCTTTCTCAGATCATCATTTGGATGCCGTTGTCCTCAATGGCGATCTCGATGCGCGGCATACCCGGGGCGTACTCACCGTCGAGCGTCCAGGGGATGCTGCCATCGCTCTCGGCGGTCACATGGCGGACATGGCGGAAGATGAGCGCGTCGCTCGTTTCATACTCCTCATAGATGATGGCGCGGATCGTGCGCTGGAGCTGCAATGGCGTTTTCGGCACGGGCACGAGCATCAGCTCAAAGCGCCCGTCGCTCAGATCCACCGCCTCGGGCGAGAGCTTCATCAGCCCCGCAATGGAGGTGGAGTTGCACACCGCGCCGAAGAGGTACTCGCCGTCGAACACCTCGCCGTCGGCGGTAATTTTCATCGGATAGGGGCAGAGCGTTTCCAGATCCTTCACCCCTTCCAGAAGATAGGCGAAGTGGCCGAACATATTCTTGATGTCCTGCGGCACGGTGTAGGCCGTGCGCGTAAATGCGCCGAAGGAGGCGACATAGACGAAGTTCTTCTCGTTGAACAGCCCCACATCGATGTCGCGCGGCCGCAGGCGCATCGCGCTCTGTGCGGCGCGCGCGGGGTCGGAGGAGATGGACAGGCTCGCGGCAAAGTCGTTCGTGCTGCCGCCGGGCAGATAGCTCAGCGGCGGGCGTTTCTCCTTTGGAATGCGCATAATGCCGTTGACCGTTTCGTTGAGCGTACCGTCGCCGCCGTGGCAGACGACATGGTCATAGTCCGCACCAAATCGCTCGGCCAGCTCCGTCGCGTCGCCGCGGTGCCGTGTCTCCGCTACGCGGACGAGGTAGCCCGCCTCGGAGAAGACGGAAACGGCGTCGAACAGCGGCGCGCGCGACTTGGTTTTCCCCGCACGGGGATTGACGATGAACAGCAGTTTCTTTTCCACAACAGCCTTCCTTTCTGCAAGCGGCGAAAAAGCGCAAGGTTTTACTTTATTTTTAGTATAGCATGAAAACTGTGCTATTGCAATTCCGCGGTAAACATAGTATGCTAAGCTTGATATATTTTGAACACAGCGTCGGCGCGGCGTTCTTGCCGACCGCCGCAGGCAAAGGAGGACGCATGAAGCAACGATCCTATTTTCACTGGGGCGTGACACTCGCCGCCGCGGCCTGCGCCGTCCTGGTATTTTACGACACTTTTTTCCAGAACGGCGTGCTGCTGCGGTTCATGGAAAAGCTGCTTACCATCCTCAAGCCCGTGCTCTACGGCCTTGCCATGGCCTACCTGCTCACACCCATCGTGGACTTTTTCGACCGCATCTTCCGCGACAGGTGCGGCGTCAAACGCAGCGGCGCGATGCGCGCCCTGAGCATCCTTGTGACCTGGCTGCTTGTGCTGGGGCTGGTGTATCTCCTCTTCAGCATCCTCATCCCCGAGCTGGCCGCGAGCGTGGCGTTGCTCTTTTCCAACTTAGAGAACTACTATCGCGTTATCTACAACTGGGTCACGCAGCTCGCGGAGGACAACCCCTATGTCTCCGAGCGCGTGCTGGTCATGGTCAAGACCTATTATACCGAGCTGGTCGACTGGGTGAAGAACACGGTCATCCCCGGCGCGCAGGTCGCCATCGTCGCCGTGACCGGCGGCATCGTGAGCGTGCTGGTTTTTGCCAAGGATCTGCTCGTGGGCATCGTCGTTTCCGTTTATATCCTCGCCCGCAAGGAGACCTTTGGCCTCCACTCCCGCAAGCTGCTCTACTCCCTTGTTTCCGCACCGCGCTATGAGCGCGTGATGTCCGCCACGCGCGAGGCCGACCGCATTTTCTCCGGCTTTGTGCGCGGAAAGCTGCTCGACTCGCTCATCATCGGCATTCTCTGCTTCATCATCTGCTCGCTCCTGAAGTTCCCCTACACGCCTATCATCTCCGTCTTTATCGGCGTGACAAATGTGATCCCCATCTTCGGTCCCTTCCTCGGCGCGATCCCGAGCGCCTTCCTCATTCTGCTTGTCGATCCCCGACAGTGCCTGTATTTTGTCATCTTCATCATCGCGCTCCAGCAGTTCGACGGCAACATCCTCGGCCCCAAGATCCTCGGCGAGACCGTGGGCGTTTCGAGCTTCTGGATCGTCGTCGCCATTCTCGTCGGCGGCGGCTTCGGCGGCGTGCTGGGTATGTTCCTCGGCGTGCCGGTGTTTGCCTGCCTCCACTCCGCCGTCCATTTTCTGTGTGAATCGTCCCTGCGCAAAAAAGGCGTGACGGACGACACAATATTTGAGCCGCGGCACAAGCTGTCCGGCCCGACCACAACACCAAAAGGAGACTCCCATGAATAAGCGCATCCTCACTCTGTTTCTTTCCCTGACCCTGCTTTTCTCCCTCGCCGCCTGCGGCAGCAAGGACACCAACGCGACCGACGCCCGCCGCGAGGCCAATGAGATCGTTGTTGGCATCGCGCAGGACCTTGAAAATAGCCTCGATCCCTATGCCACCGTTACCGCCGCGAACCGCGAGGTTTTGTTCAATATCTACGAGGGCCTTGTCAAGCCCGACGCGGACGGCAACCTCATCCCTGCTGTCGCCGAGCGCTGGACGCTCTCCGACGATCAGCTCACCTATACCTTCTATCTTCGCTCCGGCGTAAAGTTCCACAACGGCAGCGAGGTGACCGCCGCGGATGTGGTGTGGTCGATCGACCGGGCAAAGGAGTCCGGCAACTGGAAGGCGCTGGACAATGTTGACGCCGTGAACCTCGGCGACGACTTCATCTCCGTCGTGCTCAAGCAGCCCAACGGCGACTTCCTCTCCTACATGACGCTGGCCATCACCCCGAAGGATCACGCCAACGGCGAGGAGCCCGTCGGCACGGGTCCCTTCAAGTATGTCTCCCGCGCAGCGCAGCAGAATGTCGTCTTTGAGCGCTTTGCCGACTACTGGGGCGAGGGCGCGAAGGTAGATAAGGTCACCTATCAAATCTACGAAAACGCCGAGGCGCTCGTCCTCGCGCTCAAGAGCGGCGCGGTGGACATCTGCGCCCATCTGACCGCCACACAGGCAGACCAGCTCACCGAGAGCTTTGACATCCTTGAGGGCACGATGAACCTCGTGCAGGCCGTGTACCTCAACCACGCTTACGAGCCGCTCGCGAACGAGACGGTGCGCAAGGCGCTGTGCTGCGCGCTCGACCGCCAGCAGATTTTTGATGTGGTCGCCGACGGCCACGGCACTGCGGTCGGCAGCAGTATGTATCCCAATTTCCGCAAGTATTTCCTGCCTGAGCTTGCCGAGCTCTATCCGCATGATGCGGAAAAGGCGAAGGCGCTGCTCGCCGAGGCGGGCTATCCCAACGGCTTTGACCTCACCATCACTGTGCCGAGCAACTACCAGCCGCACATGGATACCGCGCAGGTCGTGGCCGAGCAGTTCCGCGCCGTCGGCGTGAATGTGACCATCGAGCCGGTCGAGTGGGCCAGCTGGCTGGAGAATGTCTACTCCGGCCGTCAGTATCAGGCCACGGTCGTCGGCGTGGACGCCAGCACCCTCACTGCCCGCGCTATGCTCGAACGCTTCAACTCTACTGCGGGTAATAATTTCATCAATTATTCCAATGCGGAATACGACGAGGCCTTTGCCGCCGCGGTCAACGCCGCAACCGACGAGGAGGCCACCGCCCACTACCTCCGCTGTGAGGAGATTTTGGCCGAGACCGCCGCGAATGTCTACATTCAGGACCTCGCGGACCTCGTCGCCGTGCGCAAGGGCATCAGCGGCTATCAGTTCTACCCGCTCTATGCCATCGACCTGAGCACCGTCGCATACAGCTAAAGAAAATCCGAGGGCGATCCGCCCTGACCGAAAAAGCGAGGCGAACACCATGCGTTACACAGCGAAAAAACTCGCAGCCATGCTGCTGACCATGGTGATCGTTTCGCTTTTGACCTTTGTGGCCTTCTCTCTGCTCTCCGGCGACGCGGCCACGCGTCTGCTCGGCACGGAGGCGACGCCCGAAAAGTTAGAGGCCCTGCGTCGTGCGCTGGGACTGAACGACCCGCTCCTTGTGCGCTACGCTCGTTGGCTGCTCGGCGCGCTGCACGGCGACCTCGGCGTCTCGTACCAGTACAGCCAGAGCGTGAGCGCGCTCATCGGGCAGCGGCTGGGACCGACGCTGACGCTCACCGCGCTCTCCTTCGTGCTGATCCTGTTGGTCTCCATTCCACTCGGCGTGATGTCGGCAAAATACGCCGGCGGCTGGCTCGACCGCACGCTCACCGTGCTCAATCAGGTTGTGATGGCAGTGCCGCCATTCTTTACCGGTATCCTCTTTACCTACCTCTTCGGCCTTGTGCTGCACTGGTTCATCGCCGGCGCGTTCCCCATCGGCGGGCCGTCGCACTACTTGGGCTATCTGTTTTTCCCCGCGCTGGCCGTGGCGCTGCCTCGCATCGCCATGACGGTCAAGCTGCTGCGCACCTCGATTTTAGACGAGGCACAGCGCGACTATGTGCGCACCTCGATGAGCCGCGGGCGTTCGCGCAGCGGCATCCTCTACCGCCATGTGCTGAAAAATACGCTTGTCCCGCTCGTGACCTTTCTCGCCATGACCGTCGCTGACCTGCTGGCCGGCAGCGTAGTCATCGAGCAGGTCTTTGCCGTACCGGGACTCGGGCGGCTGCTGCTCTCATCCATCGCCAACCGCGACGAGCCGGTCGCGCGCGCCATTGTCGTGCTGCTGGCCTTCGCCGTCATTCTCTGCAATCTGCTTGCCGATCTGCTCGCGCGGCGCATTGACCCGCGGCTCACTTCCGGCGCGGGAGGTGCGGCATGAAAAAAAACACCTTCCTGCGCGTGGGCCTTGTGCTCACGGCGCTGGTCGTCGGCTTCATCGCCCTCGGCCTTGTCTGGACGCCCTACGCGCCCAACGCCATGGACTTCTCGCGCCTGCTGCCGCCCTCGCTCGCGCACCCGATGGGCACGGACAAGTTCGGCCGCGACATTCTCAGCCGCGTCATGGTCGGCGCGGGCGACACGCTGCTCATCGCGCTCGGCACCGTCGTCATCGGCACCGTCGTCGGCACACTCGTTGGCGCACTGACCGGCTGGTACGGCGGCTGGGTAGACGAACTGCTCATGCGGCTGAACGACGCGCTTGCGTCGTTTCCGAGCATTCTCATCCTGCTCGTGCTCGTGAGCCTGCTCGGCGGCGGACAGGAGCACATGATGCTCGCGCTCGGCATTGTTTTTATCCCCAGCTACGCGCGCATCGTGCGCAGCGAGTTCGCCCGCGCGCGCACGCAGAACTATGTCCGCATGGCAGAGCTGATGGGCGCGTCCACCGCGCGCATTCTCTTCGTCCATATCCTGCCCAACATCTGGCACACGCTGCTCTCTGCCATCACCATTGGCTTTAACAACGCCGTGCTCGCCGAGGCAGCCATGAGCTACCTCTCCATCGGCGTTTCACCCGATGAGGCGAGCCTCGGCTATATGCTCTCGGAGTCGCAGAGCATCCTCGGCTCCGCGCCGTGGTACGCCCTCGGCACGGGCCTTATCATCGTGCTGCTGATCCTCGGCGTGAGTCTGATCGGCGAGGGGCTCCAGCGCGGCGAAAACTGATCCTGCAAGAAGGGAGATGCCCCATGGTCGAAATACGCGATCTTCACGTCCGCTTTCACGACGCCTCGCGCGAGGCCGTGGCGGGCATCGACCTGACCATTCACGACGGCGAGATCGTCGGACTGGTGGGCGAGAGCGGCAGCGGCAAGACCGTCACCGCCATGACGCTCTCCGGCCTCATCGAGCGCAAAAAGGTCTCGCTCTCCGGCGAGGTGCTCGTGGGCGGGCGTGATATTCTGCGCCTGCCGCGTACGGAGCTGCGCACCATTCAGGGCCGCGAGATCGGCGTGGTGTTCCAGGAGCCGATGAGCGCGATGGACCCGCTCATGCGCATCGGCGCGCAGGTCGAGGAGGCGCTGGCCGTCCACACGCAGCTCACGAAGGAGCAGCGCCGCGCACGCGCCCTCGAGGTGCTGCGCGATGTCGATCTCCCCGCGCCGGAGGAAATTTACCGCAAATATCCGCACGAGTGCTCCGGCGGCCAGCTCCAGCGCGTGATGATAGCCGCGGCCATCGTCACCGATCCCCACCTGCTGCTGCTCGACGAGCCGACCACCGCGCTCGATGTGACGGTGCAGGCGCAGATCCTTGCACTGCTCCGCCGTCTCAATCAGGAGCGAGGCATTTCGATGCTGCTCATTTCACACAATTTGCAGGCCGTGCGGCGCATTTGCTCGCGCGTGGCTGTGATGCAGCGCGGAAAGATCGTCGAAAAGGGCGAGATGGAGCGCGTGTTCACCGCGCCGCAGCACCCCTACACCGCCAAGCTGATCAACGCCATTCCGCACCGCGCGCAGAGGTGAAAGCATGGACGATCTTGTTTTAGAAGTCAAAAATCTCACGAGCTGGTACCGCGTGACGGACGACCGCGGCCGCCGGCACGACAAGACCGTGCTGCGTGACGTGAGTTTCACGCTCCGCCGCGGCGAAATTCTCGGTCTCGTCGGCGAGAGCGGCACGGGCAAAACGACGCTGGTGAAAAATGTCCTCGGTCTGGTGAAAACGAACATGGGCGAGATCATCCACTACACCAAGCGTCCGCAGATGATCTTTCAAGACCCCTACTCCTCGCTCAATCCCGCCTACACCGTCGGCTGGATCTTAGAGGAGCCGCTGCGTATTTACGGCAAGTACGACGCCGCCGAGCGACGCCGCCGCGTCGAGGAGATCGCGGAGAAGGTCGGCCTGCCCGCCGAGTGCCTGGCGCGCAAGCCGAACGGGCTCTCCGGCGGCCAGCGCCAGCGCGTTTCCATCGGCGTGGCGCTCATTCAAAAGCCGCGGCTCATCATCGCCGACGAGCCTGTCAGCGCACTCGATGTGACCATTCAGCGTCAGATCTTGGAGCTGATGCGCTCGGTGCGCGACGAGCTGGGCATTTCCTTCCTCTTCATCTCACACGACCTCAATGTGGTCTATCAGCTTTGCGACCGCGTGATGGTGATGAAGGACGGCCGCATCGTGGAGGAAAATACAGTGCCGGAACTGTTTGAGCACCCGCGCGAGCCCTACACGCGCGAGCTGCTCTCCGCCGCCGACTGACGCTATGAAAGCATTTTTTCTGCACCGCAAAAAACTGCACCTCTGGCTGTTCGGAGACCTTGCGTTCCTCGCGGCCTTTTTCCTCGCGCGGCAAAGCCGTGCGCTGATGAACGCGCTGACAGAGGGCTTTACAAACCCGCTGCGGCGCGCGCTCGGGCGGCTTTGCGAGCGTGTGCCCTTCTCCGTCGCGGAGCTGTTCTATGTCCTTGCGGCGCTGGGCTTTCTCGCCGTTCTCGGTCTCAGCCTGCGCGCCGTGGTGCACAGCCGGCACAGAGGCGGCACGGTCTATGCCCTCGCGCTGGGACTTGTAAATGCGATCTTGACGGTCTATGCGCTCTTCTGCCTGCTTTGGGGCGCGAACTACTATGCCGACAGTTTCAGCGACAAAAGCGGCATTGCCGCCGAGCCGGTCGTGCTCGACGACTTGGAGCGCGTGACACGCCAGTTCGCCGCACTGGTGAACGAGTACGCAGAGGATGTGCCCCGCGATGCCGACGGCGTCTTTGCCGCCGACCGCACGGACATCCTCGCCGATGCGCCCAATATCTACGAAAATCTTTACGGAGAATTTCCCTTCCTTGAGATGGCTGATGTGCCGCCGAAGGCGATCCATTTCTCCCGCGCGATGAGCGCGCTTGGCTTCACAGGTTTTTACTTTCCCTTCACGGGCGAGTGCAATGTGAATGTCGATTTCCCCGCCGCCACGCTGCCGACCACCGTCGCACACGAGCTTGCCCACCGCCGCGGCATTGCGAGCGAGCAGGAGTGCAACTTCCTCGCTGTGCTTGCGTCGCTGCGCTGCGGCAGCGCGCTTTATCACTATGCCGGCGCGCTTTCGGGCTATCTCTACCTTTCCAATGCGCTCTACTCCGCCGACACAGAACGCTGGCGCGCCGTGCGCGAAACGCTCGACGAGCGGGTCGTCGCCGACCTGCGCGTGTCGAGCATCTACTGGGCGCAGTTCGAGGGGCCGGTAGACACGCTTTCGACCGCCGTGTACGACGGCTTTCTCAAAAGCTACGGCACGATCGGCGTCCAAAGCTACGGTGCCTGCGTCGACCTGCTGGTGGCATATTTTAAGTGAGATCGTTGAACAACGAAGGCGAGCAGATGAACTGCCCGCCTTCGTTTTATTCGGTCATAAAGAAAGCGCTCTTACGGCTTCTCCGCGCGGGCCATGGCGGCGATGTCACCCACCCCGTCGAGCACAACGCTCGGGCGGTAAGCGTAGGTCTTGAGCGTTTCGCGCGTGGAAACGCCGGAGAGCACCAGCACCGTGGACATACCGCTCTCCAGGCCCGAGATCACATCGGTATCCATGCGGTCGCCCACCATCACCGCCTCGCCGGAGTGGCAGTTGAGCTTCTTGAGCCCTGTGCGCATCATCAGCGGATTGGGCTTGCCGCAGAAGTAGGCCTGCTTGCCCGTCGCCATCTCGATGGGCGCGATGAGCGCGCGGCAGGCGGGCGCGATGCCGTTTTCGATGGGACCGGAAACGTCGGAGTTCGCGCCGATGAGCTTCGCGCCGTGCATCACAAGGTTCGTCGCCTTGGTGAGCGTGTCGAGCGAATAGCTGCGCCCCTCGCCCACCACCACATAGTCGGGGTTTACATCGTTCATGGTGATGCCCGCGTCGTAGAGGGCGTTCAAAAGCCCCGCCTCGCCGATGGCGAACACCGAGCAGCCCGGCGCCTGCTCGCGCAGGAAGGCGGCGGTGGCGAGCGCGCTCGTGTAGAAGTGCTCCTCCGGTACATCAAGGCCCATGCGGGCCAGCTTCTGGTTCAGCTCGCGCGGCGTGTAGCCGCTGTTGTTGGTGAGGAAAAGATACTCCTTGTCCTCGTCGTGCAGCCACTGGATGAACTCTGCCACGCCCGGCAGGATGCGGTTGCCGTGGTAGATGACGCCGTCCATATCACAGATGAACCCCTTTTTCTCGTTAAAATTGATGGAAGTCTCCATGATCGTTCTCCTTTGTATCGGAAATAATCTTATCATATCATTCCACGCAGCGCATTTCCATAACAAAATCGTAAAATTTCTGTGGTCGGAGCATACGCTCTCGCAGATAAAAAGAGGGCGGCGCCTGATGGCAGGCGCCGCCCTCTTTTTCGATTCAGAGATGATCTCATTCCAGCTCCACGGTCGCGGGGGGCTTGCTGGTGACATCGTAGAGGATGCGGTTGACGCCCTTGACCTCGTTGACGATGCGGCGGGAAACGGTGTCAAGCAGCTCCCACGGCAGGCGCGAGAAGTCGGCGGTCATGAAGTCCTGCGTCTCCACGGCGCGCAGCGCGATGGCGTAGTCATAGGTGCGCTCGTCGCCCATCACACCGACCGAGCGCAGGTTTGTCAGCGCGGCAAAATACTGGTTGATGCTGCGCTCAAGGCCCGCCTTGGCGACCTCCTCTCGGAAGATGGCGTCCGCCTCGCGGACGATGTGCAGCTTTTCCTCGGTGATCTCGCCGATAACGCGGATGGCAAGGCCGGGGCCGGGGAAGGGCTGGCGCCAAACAAGGCTCTCGGGCAGACCCAGCTCGATGCCGAGCTGGCGCACCTCGTCCTTAAAGAGGCGGCGCAGCGGCTCAATGATCTCCTTGAAGTCCACATGGTCGGGAAGCCCGCCGACATTGTGGTGGCTCTTGATGACGACGCTCTTGCCGCCGACGCCGGACTCCACCACGTCGGGGTAGATGGTGCCCTGCGCGAGGAAATCGACGCGGCCGAGCTTCTTCGCCTCAGCCTCAAAGACGCGGATGAACTCCTCACCGATGATCTTGCGCTTGCGCTCAGGCTCAGAGATGCCAGCGAGCTTGGTGAGAAATCGCTCACGCGCGTTCACGCGCACGATGCTCATGCCGAGACAGTCGTGCATGGCGCGCTCGACCTGATCGCCCTCGTCCTTGCGCAGCAGGCCGTGGTCGACGAAGATGCAGGTGAGCTGCTCGCCGACCGCGCGATAGAGGAGCGCCGCGGCGACAGCGCTGTCCACACCGCCAGAGAGGGCAAGGAGCACCTTGCCGCTGCCGACCTTGGCGCGGACCTCCTCAATGGCCTCGCCGACATAGCCCGCCATGCTCCACTCGGGAGCGAGGCCGCAAATTTTATAAAGGAAATTCTTCAAAAGCTCCGTGCCGTGAACGCTGTGGAGCACCTCGGGGTGGAACTGCACGCCATAGAGCTTCTTCTCCGCATTCTCGATGGCGGCGTAGGCGCAGCCCGCGGTGTGCGCGACGGCGCGAAAGCCGGGGGAGAGCTTTTCGACCTCGACGCCGTGACTCATCCAGTAGATGCTCGTCGGCTCGATGCCGTCGAAGAGCAGGCTCGTGCCGTCATGCGTCAGCTCCACCTTGCCGTACTCGCGCACCTCGGCTCGGCGGCAGGCGCCGCCGAGCTGATGGATCATGAGCTGCTGGCCGTAGCAGATGCCGAGAATGGGCAGGCCCATTTCAAAGATGGCATTGTCGAGCGCGGGAGCGTCCGGCTCAAACACGGTGGCGGGGCCGCCGGTAAAGATGATGGCGGCGGGATCGAAGGCGCGGATCTCGTCCATCGACATGGTGTAGGGCTTGATCTCGCAGTAGATGCCGCACTCACGCACGCGGCGCGCGACGAGCAGGTTGTACTGCCCGCCGAAATCTAAAACCAATACTTTTTTCATCTCAGTCGTCCTCTCGGAAGATAATGCCGTTCTCGTCGGCCTGCTCAATGACGGCGAGCGCCTTGTAGGGAACACCGGAGGCGCGGAATTTGTCTCCGCCGCCCTGGAAACCCTTCTCGACCGCGACGCCGATGCCCTCAAGCGTCGCGCCCGCGGCGTTGACGAGGTCGACAAGGCCCTGCATCGCGTAGCCCTTGGCCATGAAGTCGTCGATGATGAGCACATGGTCGTCCGCGTGCAGCCACTCCTGGCTGACGATCATCGTGACCTTTTTCTTGTAGGTATAAGAAAAGACCTCGCTCTGGTACAATCCGCCCTCGATGTTGTCGCTCTTCGCCTTCTTGGCGAACAGCATGGGAACACCGTATTTTTGAGCGCAGACCGTAGCCAAGGCGATGCCGCTTGCCTCTGCTGTTAAAACCATGGTGATCTTGCTGATGTCAAAATTCTTCGCAAACTCATCGGCAAGCGCCTCGAGCAGCTTGGTGTCGACGCGGTGGTTGAGAAAGCCGTCGACCTTGATGATGTTGCCGGGCAGGACCTTTCCCTCGCGGCGGATGCGTTCCTTGAGCAGTTCCATGGGACTTTCCTCCTATCGTAAAATCAGCTTGCGCGCATTTTGTTGCTATTATCGTTATTGTACCGTATGATACGGCATTTGCGCAAGAAAAACAAGCTGGCGGAGAAACCAAAAAAGGGCGAAAAAAGCGCCCGAAAACGGGCGCTTTTTATGCTTTTGCACAGTTTGATAAGCGCAGCTAATGACGAGCATCAGACGCGCGCATCGCGCTCAGCCCGCGTTGGGATAGAGACGGGCCTCCAGCGCGTCGAGCTCGGCAAGGATATTTTCAACTGCCTGCTGTGTGTCGGGGTCCTCGGCAGGCCCGCTGCAAAAGAGCAGATAGGAACTTCCCTCCAGCAGCGACGCCACCCCCTCGCGGAAGCGCACAAATTCCGCCTGCGTCGCACGGTCGATGTCGGGGACCGGCGCGGTGCCGTCCGCTTCGAGCACAAAGGTGATGGTACTTCCGTCAAGGTAGCGCTCCCACCCGCCGGCGTAGGAGATCAAATCGTAGGAGCAGCTGCCCACGCCCCCGTCCTCATGGGTCTGATAGCGCAGCACATCCGCGCCCCACACACCGTTTTCATCCTCGCCGTAGCAGAGGAAGAAGGTGTTCCAGCCGATCGGGGGACCGGCGATCTCCTCGGTGAAGAGCACCGCACCGCCGCGCTTTTTCGCCTCCAGCGTGTAGAGATACAGCTTTGCCTTTTCGGGGGCGTTCGTTGTGAGGACGAGGATCTCGTCCTCGCCGTCACGGTCGAGATCGGCGTAGGTGAGCGGCTTTTCATTGGCTGTGTAGACCTCGGTGAAGCTCTTTACCCCGTCCGCGCTGTAATAAACCTCCGTGTCGCGCCGCGCGAGGTACAGCCCGCCTTCCCCATCGGGACGGTAGGTGTCGGTGTAATACTCGGGCGTGACATGCCACTGGCAGATGCAGACCTCGTTTTCCTCGTCGGGCTCGAGCGCAAAGGCCCAGCTCCCGTAGGGTCGGAAGCCGTCTGTCTGCGCGTCGTAGAACCAGTAATAGAAAGGCACATTGTAGGCGGGATTGTCGAGCTGTAAGCCGATGTCGCGGTAGCCGTCGAAGTTATAGTCGCCGGTCGCAAGGCAGTTCTCGGGCGACCAGCAGCTCGTGTAGCCGTCCGCACCCCAAACCTCGTCGCCGAGGTCGGAGATCAGAAGATTCTCCTCTCTGCCGTCGTCCCACAGAAGGTGGATGCGGCTCACGCCGCAGTCATACTCCCCGTTCTGATAGCCGTATAGCTCAAGCGTCGCCGCCCTGCCCTCGCAGAGGGTGAACGGCTCCGTGCGCAGCAGCACATCGTCCGCGTGCAGGGCGAGCCATTCCGCCGGAAGCGGAGCCTTGGCGGGCACTTCTCCCGAGGTCTGTGCCTTTTCATCGGGGAGCGGCGTGTCTGCGTTGGTTTTTTCGCCGCAGGCGGCGAGCGTCAGCGTGAGTGACGCGGCAAGCAGCAGCGCAAAAAGTCTTTTTTTCATGTCGTTCCTCCTCTGCTATTTTCTGTATATCTCTATTGTATCATATCACCAAAGAGAAGTCACTACAAAACGGTTACAAAAAAGGAGAGCGCCAAAAGCGCTCTCCTTCGCGGTGCGGGATTTACTTCTTCTCGTCCTCCAGCAGGCCCTTGAAGCTTGCGGCAAGGCCCGCAAGGCTCTGGATCTCGCTCGGCACGATGATCTTCGTCGCCTGTCCGTCGGCGGCCTTCTCGAAGGATTCGAGCGCCTTGAGCTTGACGACCTGATCGTTGGGGTTCGCGCTGTTGAGCAGCTTGATGGAGTCCGCCAGCGCGGTCTGCACCTTCATGATGGCCTCGGCCTCGCCCTCAGCGCGCAGCACGGCGGCCTGACGCTCGGCCTCGGCGTGAAGGATGGCGGCCTGCTTCTCGGCGTCCGCCTTGAGGATGGTGGACTGCTTTTCGCCCTCGGCGACGAGGATCTGGCTCTGCTTCTGGCCCTCGGCCTGCAGAATGGACTCGCGGCGCTCGCGCTCGGCCTTCATCTGCTTTTCCATGGCGTTCTGAATTTCCTTGGGCGGCAGAATGTTCTTCAGCTCCACGCGGTTGACCTTGATGCCCCAGGGGTCGGTCGCCTCGTCAAGGATGGAGCGCATCTTGGCGTTGATGACATCGCGGCTGGTGAGAGACTGGTCGAGCTCCATCTCGCCGATGATGTTACGAAGAGTCGTGGCGGTGAGGTTCTCGATGGCGTTCATCGGGTGCTCGACGCCGTAGGTATAGAGCTTGGGGTCGGTGATCTGAAAGTAGATGACCGTGTCGATCTGCATGGTGACGTTATCCTTGGTGATGACGGGCTGGGGATCAAAGTCAGCGACCTGCTCCTTGAGGCTGACCTTCTTGACCACGCGCTCAATGAACGGAATTTTGAGGTGAAGGCCGACGTTCCACGTCGCGCTGTACGCGCCGAGGCGCTCGACGACATAGGCGCGGGACTGCTGCACGACATGGATGTTGCTCACGATGAGGATGAGCACCAGCACGACGAGCACGATGACACCGATGTAGTTGAAGATGGCTCCGATAGGCATAGTTATTGTTCCTCCATTTCTTTTCTAACGAAGAGCTTGACGCCCTCCATGCGGACGATGGTGACCATGGTGCCGCGTGCGATAACGTCGCCGTCCTCGCTGCGGGCGGTCCATGTTTTGCCGTCAATGTAGACGGCGCCGGTGGTATTTTCGTTGTCGATGGTCTCGGTGACCTTGGCTGAGTGATGCAGCACACGGTCGGCATTGGTGGGCACGATGGTCTTATCCAGCATTTTCTGCGCCAGCGGGCGCGTGGCGATCAGCGCCGCGATGGACACGACGAGAAAGACGACGATCTGAAGCCACAAGGCCGCGCCGATCTCCAGCGCGAGCAGCGCGGCGACCGCGCCTGCCACGAACCAGATGGAGACCAGCCCCGCCGTCGCCGCCTCGGCGATGCCGAAGACCACAATGGCGGCGATCCATACAAAGGTCATGTTGCCTCCCGAACCTCCTTTCATACTGTGGGCAAGCGCCATCAGCGAGAGCAGAACGATGAAGACCAGCGTGCCGCCGATGAGCTTGTCGTAGGGGGAGAGATTGCTGAGGAAGTCGTCCACCGCGCGCTTGAGGGGCTTGCCGGGGATGGGCTGGGCCACCTCCGGCTCCTCCGCCTCGACGGGCGGTAGCTCGTCGGCAAAAAGCGCGTCGAGCGTGGTGTGGTAGCGGTGGCAGATGTACAGGATCTTCTCAATTTCGGGATAACCGCGCCCGCTCTCCCATCGCGACACCGCCTGCCGCGAGACATGGAGCTGTTCGGCAAAGGTCTCCTGCGTCATGCCGCTTTGCTTACGGACCTCCTGCAGCTTTTCGCCAAAGGCCATTCCTCGTTCCTCCGTTTCTCTCTGTGGGGCTATCCTACCGCCGGGGGCGCAGTTTTTCCACCAACTTAAACTTGCGTTTTGCGTTTTTCACGCTCTCAGCGCGCAACTTCAAGGTTACATCGCCCGTCGGACGGGCGATTTTGCCGCGTTTCATAGTATACCATAGGGCGCGGAGAATTACCATGCTTTTTTTCAGAACGGGTGATTGCGTTTTTTCCATTTGTCCGCTATACTGAGGAAAATGAAATGGAAAGTGACGGAGGAACCATGCTGCAATTTGCCATTCCCTGCCTGCTGGGGCTGGAGAGCCTTGTGGGCGACGAGGTGAAAAAGCTCGGCCTTGCCGATGTAAAAGTGGAAAACGGGCGCGTTTTGTGCCGCGGCGAGGAGCGCGACCTCGCGCGGCTGAATATCAACCTGCGCTGCGGCGCGCGTGTGCTGCTCATGCTTGCGAGCTTTCGCGCGACGGATTTTGAAGCGCTCTTTCAGGGCACCCGCGCGGTGCGCTGGGAGGAGTGGGTCCCGCGCGAGGGGGAATTCCCTGTGACGGGCTATTCCATCAACTCCACGCTCCACTCTGTGCCCGCCTGCCAATCCATCGTAAAGAAGGCCATCGTCGAACGGCTGGGCGCGGCCTACGGGCTGGAAACGCTGCCCGAAACCGGCAAGCGCTACCAAATTCGATTTTCCATCATGAAGGACGAGGTGATGCTCTGCCTCGACGCGAGCGGCGAGGGGCTTTATAAGCGCGGCTACCGCGCCGTGGGCGTGGCGGCGCCGCTCAAGGAGACGCTGGCCGCCGCGATGGTGAAGCTTTCGCACTACAATGGCCGCGACCCCTTCTGCGACCCCTTCTGCGGCAGCGGCACCATCGCCATCGAGGCGGCGCTGATCGCCAAAAACCGCGCCCCGGGGCTGAACCGCAGCTTTGCCGCGCAGCACTGGTCGATGCTGGACAAAAAAATCTGGCTCGACGCGGCGGACGAAGCGATGGACAACGAGTTCCGCGACAAGACCTACGAAATTTGGGGCGGCGACCTCGACCCGCACGCGGTCGAGATCGCACGGCACAACGCCGAACTTGCCGAGGTAGACGACACCGTGCGCTTTGAGGTGGACGACGCCATGCGCTTCCACTGGGGCGGGCAGTACGGCCGCATCGTGACCAATCCGCCCTACGGCGAGCGTCTTTTGGAGCAGAAGGAGGCCGAGGAGCTTTACCGCGCCTTCGGCCGCGCGGTGGAAAAGCTGCCGGAGACCTGGCGCATCTATGTGCTCTCCTCGCACACAGAGTTCGAGCGCTGCTTTGGCCGCAGCGCCGACAAAAAGCGCAAGCTCTACAACGGCATGCTCAAATGTGACCTCTTCATGTACGGGAAGCGAGTGTAGGCATGCCGTGTGCGCAGTGCCGCCGCAGGTGCGGCGCACGAGCGTTTTGCCGCAGGCAAAGCCCCGGAACAGGCGGGATACGCTCCCGCCCGTTCGGATCAAATCACGGATCCTCCGCAAAATCGGAGATTTTGCGGGGCATTAGGAGCGGTATTATGAAGCATATCTTTATCATCAATCCCTCCGCGGGAAAGAACGACAGCCGCCAGCGCATCTATGCGATGGCGGAGTCGCTGCGCGAAAAGCACGGGCTGGAGGCGCAGTGTATGCTCACCTCCTCGGTCGGCCACGCGACCGCACTTGCGCGCGGCCTCGCCGAGAGCGGAGAGCCGGTGCGGCTCTATGCCTGCGGCGGCGACGGTACGGTCAACGAGGTCGCCAACGGCATCGCGGGCTATGAAAACGCCGCGATGACCTGCATCCCCATCGGCACGGGCAACGACTTTTTGAAAAACTTCGGCGCGGATTACGAAAAGTTCCTTGACGCGGAAAATCTCTGGAACGGCGCGGCGCAGCCGCTCGACCTCATCGACTGCAACGGCCGCCTCTGCCTGACCATCGCCTGCTCGGGCATCGACGCGCGCATCGCCGAGAGCGTGCATGATTTCAGCGCCAACCCGCGCCTGAGCGGGCGCGGCAGCTACCTTGCGAGCCTCACGGTGACCGCGGTGTTCGGCCGCATCGGGCAGCACTGGACGGTCTGGCTGGACGAGGAAAAGCTTGAGGGCGACTTCGCCCTTGTCTCCATGTGCAATGGCCGCTACTACGGCGGCGGCTCCACACCCGTACCTGAGGCGCGCATGAACGACGGCGTGCTCCACACGGTTCTGGTCAGGAACATCAGCAAGCTCCGCTTCGCGCGATTGTTCCCCGACTTCTCTGCGGGGAACCACGAGAAGATCCCGCGGGATGTTCTGCGTATTTCCACAGCGAAGGTCGTGCGTATCCATTCGGACGAGGACGAGATCGTCACCTGTCTCGATGGCGAGTGCTCCCGTTCGCGCGATGTCACGCTGCGCCTTGCGGATAAAAAGCTCAACTTCTTCGGCCCCGCCGGCTGCGACCCGAACGCGACCGCGCGCCCGACCGCTCCCGCGGGCGAGACACGCGCAATCGCCTTGTGAACGAAATGTGAATTTTTACAAATCGACCGATTTTTTCTAAAAACCCTCTTGCAAATATTGCGCCCTTGCGCTATGATAGCACCGTTGGTTAGCACTCAACAGCAAAGAGTGCTAACCAACGGTGGATTTGTTTTTCAAATTATGAAAATATAGAAGGAGGCACATTCCCATGAAACTCACTCCGCTTGCCGACCGCGTCATCCTCAAGATGCTCGAGGCCGAAGAGACCACCAAGGGCGGCATCATTCTCACCGCCAGCGCCAAGGAGAAGCCCTCGATCGCCGAGGTCATTTCCGTCGGTCCCGGCGGCATGGTCGACGGCCACGACGTCGTCATGACCGTCAAGCCCGGCGACAAGGTCATCACCAGCAAGTATTCCGGCACCGAGGTCAAGATTGACGACGAGGAATACACCGTCGTGCGTCAGTCTGACATTCTTGCCATCGTTGAGTAAATAACAGGAGGTAACTGATTATGTCTAAGCTCATTAAATCCGGTGAAGCGGCGCGCAAGGCGCTGGAAACCGGCGTCAATACCCTCGCCGATACCGTTAAGGTCACCCTTGGCCCCAAGGGCCGCAATGTCGTGCTCGACAAGAAGTTCGGCGCTCCGCTCATCACCAACGACGGCGTGACCATCGCCAAGGAGATCGAGCTCGACGATCCGTTCGAGAACATGGGCGCGCAGCTCGTGCGTGAGGTCTCCACCAAGACCAACGATGTCGCGGGCGACGGCACCACCACCGCCACCCTGCTCGCGCAGGCGATGATCCGCGAGGGCCTCAAGAACCTCGCCGCCGGCGCGAACCCCATCGTGATGAAAAAGGGCATGGCGAAGGCCGTCGAGACCGCTGTCGAGGCCATCAAGGCCAACAGCCAGAAGGTCAACGGCACGGACGACATCGCCCGCGTCGGCACCGTCTCGAGCGGCGACGAGTTCATCGGTAAGCTCATCGCCGAGGCCATGGAGAAGGTCAGCGCCGACGGCGTCATCACCATCGAGGAGTCCAAGACTGCCGAGACCTATTCCGAGGTCGTCGAGGGCATGATGTTCGACCGCGGCTACATCACCCCCTACATGGTCACCGATACCGAGAAGATGGAGGCCGTCGTGGACGACGCTTACATCCTCATCACCGATAAGAAGATCTCCGTCATCTCCGACATCCTGCCCATCCTCGAGCAGCTCGTGCAGAGCGGCAAGAAGCTGGTCATCATCGCCGAGGATGTTGAGGGCGAGGCGCTCTCCACCCTGATCGTCAACCGTCTGCGCGGTACGCTCAATGTCGTGTGCGTCAAGGCGCCCGGCTTCGGCGACCGCCGCAAGGAGATGCTGCAGGATATTGCCATCCTCACCGGCGGTCAGGTCATTTCCGAGGAGCTTGGCTACGAGCTCAAGAGCGCGACCGTCGATATGCTCGGCCGTGCGCGTCAGGTCAAGGTCACCAAGGAGAACACCACCATCGTGGACGGCTCCGGCGACAAGCAGGCCATCAAGGATCGCGTGGCGCAGATCCGCGCCCAGATCGGCGTGACCACCAGCGACTACGACAAGGAGAAGCTGCAGGAGCGCCTTGCCAAGCTCGCCGGCGGCGTGGCGGTCATCAAGGTCGGCGCTGCCACCGAGACCGAGATGAAGGAAAAGAAGCTGCGCATTGAGGACGCGCTCAACGCGACCCGCGCAGCCGTTGAGGAAGGCATCGTCGCCGGCGGCGGCACCGCCTATGTCAACGCCGTTCCCGCGGTCGAAAAGCTCGTCAGCAAGGTCGAGGGCGACGAGAAGACCGGCGTGAAGATCATCGCCAACGCTCTGCAGGAGCCCATCCGTCAGATCGCCGCGAACGCGGGCGTGGACGGCAGTGTGGTGCTTGAGAAGATCAAGAGCTCCCGCAAGCTCGGCTACGGCTTCGACGCTTACAAGGAAGTCTACTGCGACATGATCGCCTCCGGTATCGTCGACCCCGCAAAGGTCACCCGCTCCGCGCTGGAGAACGCTGCCTCCGTCAGCTCCATGGTGCTGACCACCGAGGCGCTCGTCGCCGACAAGCCCGAGCCCCCCGCACCGGCCGCGCCCGGCGCCGGCATGGGCGACATGGGTGGCATGTACTAAGAGATAGCCGCTTTTTCCAAAAGGTGATAAGAAAGGCCCGCCTGCAAACGCAGGCGGGCCTTTTGTTCCCTGCACCGTGCAGGGAGCGCGGCGTTGCCGCGTTTGAAGCTGCTATACGGTTTGCCTCTGCTCCTATCATCCGCTGTTGCGCAGCCGTTGGCAGCTCTGCTGCCTTACGGATGCGGCACACCC
>OIXG01001234.1_pt1 | contig 25601 bp, 21 predicted proteins | sample 1587731 | NCBI WGS metagenome assembly OIXG01 (sample SAMEA3888908, study PRJEB22519) | human gut metagenome | biome: human gut; feature: human-associated habitat; material: faeces | place: Denmark | collected 2010
CTACGACAAGTACGACCTGCTGATCGGCATGGACAGCGCGAACCTGCGGAATATGTACCGCATCTGCGGCGGCGACTTTGCAGGCAAGCTGCACCTCCTGATGGACTACACCGACAACCCTCGCGATGTTGCCGACCCGTGGTACACCGAGGACTTCGAGGCAACCTGGCGGGATGTGCTGGAAGGGTGTCAGGGGTTGCTGGATGAGTTGGCCTGCGATAATGTCTGAATGGAGGCGAGAGCCGATGAATGGAAAAATCGTTGTAAACGGGGCTGAGATCACGGTCACTACCATCGAAGATAAGGATTATATATCTCTGACAGATATGCTCAAAGCCAAAGACGGTGACTTTTTTATCTCCGACTGGCTGAGAAACCGGAACACGGTTGAGTTCCTTGGAATTTGGGAACAGATACACAACCCTAATTTTAATTATGGCGAATTCGCCACAATTAGAAGTCAGGCTGGCTTAAACAGCTACAAGCTCAGCGTAAAAGAATGGGTAGAAAAAACCAACGCAATCGGTCTTAGGGCCAAAGCCGGACGATACGGCGGGACATACGCATATAAAGATATCGCCTTTGAATTCGGTATGTGGATCAGCCCCGAATTTAAGATCTACCTCATCAAAGAGTTCGAGCGGCTCAAGTCTGAGGAGATGAAGCAACTCGGTTGGGACATCAAGCGCAACCTTGCCAAGATCAATTACCGCATTCACACAGATGCCATCAAGGAAAACCTGATCCCGCCTGAACTGTCTGCTCGGCAGATTTCTCTGGTCTATGCCAACGAAGCCGATGTTTTGAATATGGCACTGTTCGGGATGACGGCCAAAGAGTGGCGCGATGCCCATCCGGAGCTCAAAGGCAACATCCGCGACTATGCCAACGTTTCGCAGCTTGTGTGCTTGTCCAATCTGGAGAACCTGAACGCAGTGTTCGTCAACGAAGGAGTCCCGCAGGCGGAGCGTTTGGCAAAGCTCAACGCCATCGCTATCAGCCAGATGAAGATCCTGACTGAGGATCACAGGCTACTGCAGCTTGAGGAACACAAGTAAGATCCTTGAAGCACTTCTCCGTACCACTTGCATGTGACCATGATATACTAAAGAATAGATATTTTCTGGAATTTCATTTTTAGATGGGGGTGCTTTTTATGTTGAAAGAAATATGCGGTATCGAACTATGTGGAGCAAATTTTGAAAATCCAACAAGACTCGATATGTTTAATCCGATAGACGGTGGCACTCAAAAAACAATAAAAGGCACCTTACTATATGGGCGAAATGGGTCTGGCAAGAGTACAATTGCACGCGGGTTTCGTAAAATTATTGGGGAGAAAGACCAACCAATTAATTATGCTTCAGTTTTGGATAAGAACGGCTCCCCCATTGTTTTGACAGAATCTGAGAAAAAGAAAATTTTTATTTTTGACGAAGATTATGTGGATAAAAATGTAAAATTGCAAGAGGACCATTTAGATACTATTGTCATGCTTGGCAAGCAGGCTGATTTAACCGAACAAATAGCAAAAGCGGAAATCGATTGTGAAATTGCAAGAGCCGAGGCTGATAAGCAGCAAAAAATATATGTAGCATATCAAGACCACACCAATGAAAAATCTCCTAAATACTATATCAATCAACTCCGTTTTGCTTTGCAGGGAGATGATAATTGGGCTGGTCGTGATAAAGTGGTACGCAACGGACGGCAAAATTCACCTGTCAGAGATGACACCTATGAGCAATTCTTGCGGGCAAAACCGACAAAATCGCGAGATGAGCTTGTTGTAGACTTTGCAAACGGAGTAAATGAATTAAAGACTGCGAGAGAAGGCAGAACCAATATAAATCCTCCCGCACCGAACATTCCAGATGATTTTTCAATGTACGATGATACGGAAGTCCGAAACAACCTATTTAAGAAGATAGAACGGCCAATACTGTCTGACCGAGAGCGTTATTTGCTCCAATTGGTTCAGAGGGGAAAAAGTCCGGATTTAATTGCACAGAAAGCACATTTAGAAAGAGAGGATACATCTTTTTGTCCCTACTGTTTTCAGAAATTGACTGCTGAATATAAATCTGATTTGATTCAAAGCATAGAACGGGTTTTGAGTAATGTAGTAAAAGAACATCAGCAATCGTTACGAGACATGATGCACGGAGAGATGTCAATTGATTTATCACCCTTCGCTGCACTAAAAGGATATGGACAGTGTGTAGACCTTGTAAGAGAAATCGATAGCGCTGTTCATGCAAATAATGATTTGTTGCAGGGGAAAATTGATAACCCATATGAAGTACCGGAGGGCGATCTAACAGAAATACAACCTCTAATGAGTCAGCTGGGAGAGGCGCTTGCCGACTTGGAGAAAGAACGTCTTGAATACAATTGCTTAACAAAAAGAACAGAACCAATCATTACGAAGTTGAATCAAATCAATAGCCAAATTGCTTATTATGATGTTCAAAAACTTGCGGCGCAATATAAAACACAGGCCACAGAATGCGATGAGGCTAAAAGGCGTTACGAACAAGCACAGGCTGTGCTTATTGAAAAACAAACTGTTGTTAGAGATCTTGAGGCAAAAAGAAAGAATCTAACATTGGCTCTCGATGTAATCAATAATGCGATGAAGTACATCTTCTTTGCGGAGGATAGACTGAAAATTGAATATGATAACTCTACTTACAAATTGAAATCACATGGACATAGTGTAAAACCGTGCGATATTTCGGTTGGCGAACGGAACATTATGGGACTTTGCTATTTCTTTGCCAGCATTATGGAAGGGCAAGAAGAGAATGCTGCCTACACAGCGGAGAACATCCTAATTATTGATGATCCTGTTTCGAGTTTTGATATCGAAAATCGAGTGGGTATCCTGTCATTTTTGAAATATAAACTAAGCTTATTTCTTGAAGGTAACGAGGCATCTAAGGCGGTGATAATGACACATGATCTGATGACATTCTATGATGTACATAAGATATTTGAGGAAATCGTGGCTAAATGCAAAGCCAAGGGATATGCACTCACTCCAAAATTCAATGAATTTGAACTTCGGATGCAAATGCTTGAGCCATTTCAGTATAAAAAGCGTCAGGAATATACAGAAATGATGCGCATTATGTACACTTATGGGCAAAACAGAGCTACTGATCAGGAAATGGTTATTGGAAATATAATGCGGCAAGTGCTTGAGGCGTTTTCAACATTCGAATATAAGCAAGGAATTCAAGCCGTATCAACTGACGAGAAGATCCTCGGCCTGATGGGAAACAGAAAATACCAAGCATATTTCAGAAATTTAATGTATCGTTTAGTTTTAAATGGTGGAAGCCATAAAGAAGAACAGGTGCGGGCGATGAGTGATTTGAACTTCTTCAGCCACATTTCCGATGCAGAAAAGCGAAGGACGGCAAGAGATATCCTGTGTTTTATCTATCTCTTGAATAAGCAACATTTGCTCGCACATTTAGCGGAAGTAGATCCGACTGCCAGTAATGTGTTAGATGTATGGTGTGAAGAAATAGAAGCACGTGCAGCAGTAATATAACAAGAATACATTTGTTTTTCCGATAAAGCAAAGAAATCTACAGTGGCATGGCATGACAAAAAAGCAAGAGAAAACACAATGTTTTCTCTTGCTTTTCTTTTTCCTCGCAAGGAAGCGGGAGGAAGGGCTGCCGGGCGGTGTCATGCCCCGCCAAGCTTCGCCATAGGCAAAGAGCGGCGGGAGATCACTTACCGCTCTGCTTCCCGCCCGCACAGCAGCCGCAGCGCCTCCAGATAGCCCGCGAGGCCATGCCCGCGGATGGTCGCGACACAGGCGGCGCGGAGGTAGGACACATGGCGGAAGTCCTCGCGGCTGTCCGGGTCGGAAACGTGGACCTCCACCGTTGGGATGCCGACCGCCTTCACCGCGTCGAGCAGCGCGACGCTCGTGTGCGTGTAGGCGGCGGGGTTGATGATGATGCCATCCACACGGTCGAAGTATGCCTGCTGGATGGCATCCACCAGCGCGCCCTCGTGGTTGGACTGGAAGAAGCCGACCTCCGCACCCAGCTGTTCCGCCTCGTCCGAAATCATTTTCTTTAAGTCCTCATAGGTCTCGCGGCCGTAAATTTCCGGCTGTCGGATGCCGAGCATGTTCATGTTGGGGCCGTTAATGACCAGAATTTTCACAAAAATCCCTCCAGATATCCTGCGCGGTCTCCTCGACCGTGCCGCTGTTGTCAACGGCTGCGTCACGGAAGCGCTCATAGAGCGGCGCGCGCTCCGCCCACATCGCCGCGAGGTCAGCCCCCTGCGAAAGCGGACGGTCCTCGACGGCCAGCAGCTCGAGCGGGCGCAGGAGCTGATAGATGCGGCCGTTCTGATGCAGCGCGGCGTAATTCTCAGGCGTTTTCACCACGCCGCCGCCCGTGAGCAGAATTTTTCCGCTCAGCGCGCCGCACTCCGCCGTCACCTCGCGCTCCAAGGCGCGGAAGGCGGCTTCGCCGCCCGCGGCAAATATCTCCGGTATGGGGCGTCCCGCCTTCTCGGCGATGCGCGCGTCGAGGTCGACGGCCTCGCGGCCCGTCAGCGCGGCGAGTGCCGCGCCGACCGTGGACTTGCCGCTGCCGGGCATCCCGATGAGCACGAGGTTGGTCATCTCCCGCCGGAGCTGCGCGAGGATGCGCTCATTCTCGCTCTCCGCGATGGGCTTAGCAAAGAAATACTCCTCCGCCGCCTTCGCCTGCGCCACCAGCATCGGAAGCCCGTCCGAGCAGGGGATGCCCAGCGCTTCCGCTTGCAGCAGCAGCGCCGTGCGGCGCGGGTTGTAGATGAGGTCGAGCACACCGCAGCAGCACGGAAGCGCGGTCAGATCGACCGCCGCCGCGCCGTTATTCGGATACATCCCGACCGGTGTGGTGTTCACCACGAGGTCGGCGTCGGCGTGGCGGTCAAGGTTTCCATAGTTGTCCTTCCCCGTGCGGGAGATGACGACCACCTCACGCGCGCCGCGCTTTTTCGCGCAGGCGACCGCCGTGAGCGACGCGCCGCCGCTGCCAAGCACGAGCGTCTTTTTCCCCGCAAAGTCGATGCCCGCGCGGCGCGCCATGAAGCAGAAGCCCGCCGCGTCGGTATTATAGCCGCAGAGCTTGCCGTCCGCGCGGCGCACAAGGGTGTTGACGCTGCCGATCTCTGCCGCCATCGGGTCAAGCTCGTCGCAGTACGCCATCACCTCGCGCTTGTAGGGAATGGTGACGTTCAGCCCGCCGATGTCCTCCCGCGCAAGGAAGGCACCAAGCGCCTCCGGCTCCAGCTCGATGAGCCGATAGTCGGCGCAGCCGAGCGCGGCGTGGATGGGCGCCGACCAGCTGTGGCCGAGCTTGCGGCCCAGCAGGCCGTAGAGCTTCTCCCCCATCGCTCACACCTCAGCGTAGTTGCCGAGGAAGGTGAACTCCGCGCAGCTGCGCTCCATCTCCTCGAGCATGGCGAGCACGCTCTTGTCCTGTACGCTGGCCTCCAGCTCGAGGAAGAAGATAAACTCAAAGTCGCTCCCCGCAACGGGGCAGGATTCGAGCTTGGTCATGTTGATGTCCAGCGCGGCGAGCTTGGAGAGGATTTCATACAGCGCACCGGGCTTGTTCTCAAACGAGATGATGAGGCTGATGCGGTTCGCCCCCGCGTAGATGACCGGGTCCTTCGCCACACAGAAAAAGCGGGTGTAGTTATTTTCGCTGTCCTGAATTTTGTCGCTCACGCATTCAAGGCCGTAGAGCGCCGCGCAGGGATGCGAGGAGATCGCGGCGGCATGGCGGCTGCCGCTCTCGGCGACCATTTTCGCCGCCTCCGCCGTATTGCCGCAGGGAATAACGCGCACACCGGAAAGTCCGTTGAGGAAGCGGCTGCACTGGCCGATGGCCTGCTGATGGGAGTAAATTTCTGTAATGTCGTCGAGCTTTACACCCGGCAGCGCCAAAAGCTCGTGGCGGATGCACAGGCGCGTGGAGCGCACGACGGAGAGCTTGTGCTGCCGAAGCAGCGAATAGACCGCGCGCACAGAGCCGTTGGAGCTGTTTTCGATCGGCAGCACGCCGAATTTGCACAGCCCCGACTCAACGGCGGACACCACCGCGTCGAAGGTCTTGACATACAGGATGCTGCCGCGCGGGAGCAGGCGGTCGCAGGCGACCTGCGAGTTCGCGCCCTCCACGCCTTGGCAGGCGACAAGGCCGGTCTGCGGGAAGAGCGGGCCGCCCGCGGCGAGGGACTTCTCCACCTGCTCAGCCACCCTGGTCGGCAGATCCACCAGCTCCGCCTGACGCGAGCGCGCCAGCTCAAAGAGCGTGGAGTAGAGATGATAAGCGTAGCGCTCCTTGTCTCCCGCCTTGGCGGTGACCTTGGCGAGAATTTCCCGCTCACGCTGCTTGTTCAGAATGGGCAGATGATGCTCGTTCTTATAGGCCGCGACCTCCTCCGCCAGCTCCATGCGCTCCAAAAAGAGCTGCAGGAGCTGCTCGTCCACGGCATCGATGCGATTTCGAATTTCAGAAAGCTCCATATTGTTCCTCCAACAGTAAGTCTAAGAGCACACAGGCTGTCACCGCCTCGACGACGGGCACGGCGCGGTGCGCGATACAGGGGTCATGCCGGCCGTGAACGGTCAGCTCCGTGTTCTCCATGCGGGAGAGCGATACGGTTTTTTGCTTCTGTCCGATGGACGGCGTGGGCTTGATACCGACGCGCAGCGTGAGCGGCATACCGTTCGTAATGCCTCCGAGAATGCCGCCCGCGCGGTTCGTCTCGGTGACAACGCGGCCGTTCTCCACGCGGAGGGCATCGTTATTCTCGCTCCCGCGCAGCCGCGCGGAGCCGAAGCCCGCGCCGAACTCCACGCCCTTGACGGCGGGGATGCCGAAAAGCGCCGCGGCAAGGCGGTTTTCAACGCCGTCAAACATCGGCTCGCCGACTCCCGCGGGCAGTCCGATGGCGGCGCACTCAATGATGCCGCCGACGGAGTCCTGCGCCTCGCGCGCGTCCAAAATGACGCGCTGCATCCGCTCGCCCGCCGCGTCGGAGAGCGTCGGAAAGGGCTTTGCCGCCACGGCGCGGAACAACTCGTCGGTCGGGTGGAGCGGGAATGTCTCGTCCTCCTCCGTCCCCACGGCGGCAAGGTGCGCGCCAACGAAGATGCCGCGCCGCGCGAGAATTTGCCCCGCAATGCCTCCTGCAACGCACAGCGGCGCCGTCAAGCGGCCCGAAAAATGCCCGCCGCCGCGCATATCCGCCTGCCCCCTCCACTTCACCCACGCGGTATAGTCCGCGTGCGAGGGGCGCGGCTTATCGGCCAGCTCGGCATAATCCGCAGAGTGCTGGTCACTGTTGTGAATGACCGCGCACAGCGGCGTGCCGCAGGTCACGCCGTCGCGCAGCCCGGAGAGGAACTCCGGCACATCGGTCTCCCGCCGCGCGGTCGAGAGCGGGTTTTTTCCTGGTCTGCGGCGGTCGAGAAAGGTTTGCAGCTCGTCCATGTCGATGCGCTCGCCCGCGGGCAGCCCGTCCACCGTCACGCCGATGGCGGCGCCGTGGGACTCGCCGAACACGCCCACGCGCAGGGTCTTCCCAAAATCAGAGGACATCGAAGTCACCTCCCAGTCGTTTGTATTCGTCCCAAAACGAGGGATAGGATTTTTTCACCGCCTCCGCGCCCTTGATGGTGACGGGCGCGGCGCTGACCGTCGCGGCGACTGCCGCGGCCATGACGATGCGGTGGTCGTTCGCGCCGTCCACCGTGCCGCCGGAAAAGGCGGGTACACCGCGAACCGTCAGGCTGTCCGCCGTCTCCTCCGTCGGAGCGCCGAGCGCGCGCAGCAGCGCGGCGGTCGTGCGCAGACGGTCGCTCTCCTTCATGCGAAGGCGGGCGGCGTTGACAAAATGCGTCGTCCCCTCCCGCCGCGCTGCCATCACCGCGAGCGGCGGCAGCAGGTCGGGGCAGTCGGACACATCGACGCGCTGCTCCCCCATCGGCTCAAATCGCTCATAGAGCGCAGCAACCACGCGGTCGCCCTGCGCGGAGGCTTCGTCCAATCCGCACAGCTCGACGCGGTTTCCGAGGAAACGCGCCGCATACCAGAAGCCCGCCTGCGACCAATCTGCCTCCACCGCCGCGGTCAAGGGACGGTAGTGCGAGGGCAAAACGGAAAATGCGCTTTCTCCGCTCACCGTCACGCCCGCGCGTGTGAGCGCGTCGCGCGTCATGGCGACATAGTCGCGGCTCTCGAGCCGCGTGGTCGGGAGCAGCATCGATCCGCCGCTGAGCAGCGGCAGAGCAAAGAGCAATCCCGTGAAAAACTGACTTGATACGTCGCCTGCCAGCCGGTACTCCCCCGGCGTCAGCACGCCGCGCACGGTGAGCGTACCGTCCTTTTGCTCGCAGAAGATGCCCTTTTCGTCAAACAGGTCAAGGTAGGGCTTTTGCGGGCGCTCCATCAGCCGCCCGTGTCCGGTGAACACGCCCCCGCCCGCGACCGCAAGCGCGATGGGAATGAGAAAGCGCAGCGTCGAGCCGGACTCGCCGCAGTCAAAGCGCGGAAGCTCTGTAAAGCTCTTTCGCCTGCTGCCGATGCCCGTCACGCGGAGCGTCCCGTCAACGGTCTGCTCCCATTTTGCGCCAAGTGTTGCCATGCAGCGCAGCGTCGCCTCGATATCCTGTGAGAGCGCGACATTCTCTATGGTGCTCACACCGTCCGCAAGTGCGGCGGCGAGCAGCAATCTGTGTGCCATTGACTTGCTCGGCGGCGGCGTGACCGCGCCCGCGAGGGCGTGCGGTCGGATACGAATATCCATGCTCACACCTCCAGTCCGGCGGTGATGATGGGCAGCAGCTCCGTCACCGGCACCCTTTTCAGCTCGCTACCGCCGATCCTTCTCGGAACGACGATCGTGATGCTCTCCCCGCTGCGCTTCTTGTCCGCGAGCGCGGCGCGCGCCAGCGCCTCGGCGGGATAGTCCGTGCCGGTCGGCAGGCCGTTCTTCTCCAGACACGCCGCGATGCGCGCGGACACCCCCGGCTCGGCCCAGCCGAGCCGCTCGGAGGCGCGCGCCATGACGGCAAGACCCGCCGCGACCGCGTGGCCGTGCGGAATGGCATAGCCGCTGCACTTTTCGATGGCATGGCCGACGGTGTGGCCGAGGTTCAGCTTGCGCCGCTCGCCCCGCTCCTTCTCGTCGCGCTCGACCACGCCCGCCTTGCAGCGGATGCAGCGGGCAATGATCTCGGCGGGCGCGTCGGTAAGCGTGCCGTTCTCAAAAAGGGAAAAGAGCGCCTCGCCGCTCAGCACGCCTGTTTTAATGGCTTCCGCCGCGCCGTCGGCAAAGACGGCGGCAGGCAGGGACTTCAGACAGTCCGTGTCGCACAGCACAGCGGCGGGCTGTAAAAACGCGCCCGCGAGGTTCTTTCCCGCCGCGAGGTCGATGGCCGTCTTTCCGCCGACGGAGGAGTCCACGGCAGAGAGCAGCGTGGTCGGCAGCTGCACATAGCGGATGCCGCGCAGGTAGACTGCCGCGGCAAAGCCCGCCATGTCGCCCGTCACGCCGCCGCCGAGCGCGGCTACACAATCCGTGCGCGTGAGCTGAGCGGCGGCCAGAAACTCTAAGATGCCCGAAAGCGTTGTAAAATTCTTGTTGAGCTCCCCCGCGGGGAACACATGGGAGCAGACGGAGAAGCCCGCGCTGCGCAGGCTCTCGCACACCGCGTCGAGATAGCGCAGAGCAACATTGCTGTCGGTAACGACCGCAATGCGGCAGTCGCCCAGCACACTCTTGAGCCGCGCACCACACGTTTTCAGCACTCCCGCGCCGATGGCGACCTCGTAGGCCGGCGCAGTGTGGACTTCAATGGTCTGAACAGAGGACATGGGTGTTTCCTCCCTATTGAAAATATTCGGTCTCAGTTGCCGCCCGCCGACGCCTTTTTCTCGCGTCCGTCACGCAGCAGCGCACACAGGCGCGCGGCGTCCTTCGCCTTGAGCGCGTCGGCGTACTCCTGCAAATGGGCGATGAGGATGTCCAGCTCGCCGGTCAGATAGTCCGCGTCGTCGAGGAACAGCTCCGTCCACATCTGCTCGTCGAGCCGCGCCACGCGCGTCATATCCTGAAAGCTGCCGGCGGAGAAGCCGCGGCGCCTCTGCGCCTCGGGTGACTTGACATAGGCGCTTGAAACGATGTGCGCAAGCTGCGAGGTGAAAGCGATGATGCGGTCATGCTCCTCGGGGTCGGAGAAGGTCAGGCCCGCAAAGCCGATGTCAAGGAAAAAGTCCTTGAGCGTTTCCAAAAGCTGCATATCCGTGCGCTTGTCGGGCGTGAGGATCATCGACGCGCCCACATACAGGTCGTCCGTCGCGGCGGTGAACCCGCCGCGCTCACGCCCGGCCATCGGATGTCCGCCGATGTAGGCAAAGCCATGCTGTTCCGCGAGGGGCGCGAGCGCCTCCACTACCACGCGCTTCACGCCGCACAGATCGACCAGAATGGCGTCCTTGCGGAGCTGCGAGGCGTGCTCGCGCACCCACGCGATCGCCGCATTGGGGCGAATGGCGATCAGAACGAGGCCGCACTCCCCCAAATTCTCCGCCGTCAGCGGCGCGTCGATGGCGCCGCACATGCGGGCCATCATCATGGTCTCCTGATCGAGGTCACAGCCGAACACACTGTGCGCCGTGCGCGCCTTGATGCTCTTGGCCATCGAGCCTCCGATGAGGCCGAGGCCGACAATGCCAACTGTCATGGTCTCACTCCTCCAGCGTTCCGATGAATTCTCTGAGCCGGAGCAGCTTCCTTGCCAGCGCGTCGAACTGCTCGGGACGGAGCGACTGCGGACCGTCGCACAAGGCGTGCTCGGGGTCGTTGTGGACCTCGATGAGCAGGCCGTCGCAGCCGGTCGCCACCGCGCCCATCGCCAGCGGATCGACCAGCCAGCTCTTGCCTGTGGCGTGGCTGGGATCGACGATGATCGGCAGATGCGTCAGCTTGCGCAGCACAGGAATGGCGGCGAGGTCGAGCGTGTTGCGGGTGTAGCTCTCGAAGGTGCGCACGCCGCGCTCGCAGAGAATGACATTCTCGTTGCCGCCCGCCATGACATACTCCGCGCTCATCAGCCACTCCTCATAGGTCGCGGACATCCCGCGCTTGATCATCACGGGCTTGTCCTGATGGCCGACCGCCTTCAAAAGATCAAAATTTTGCATATTGCGCGCGCCGATCTGAATGACGTCGACATTCTTGAAAAGCGGGAGCTGACTGAGGTCCATCAGCTCGGTGACGATGGGCAGCCCCGTTTCCTCCTTGGCGATCTCCAAATAGCGCAGACCGGTCTCGCCGAGCCCCTGGAAGGAGTAGGGCGAGGTGCGCGGCTTGAACGCGCCGCCGCGCAGCATCGTCGCGCCGCTGGCCTTGACCGCCTTGGCGATGGCGACCACCTGCTCCTCAGACTCCACCGAGCAGGGCCCCGCCATGAGCGTGAGATTGCCGCCGCCGATTTGGGTATTGCCCACCTTGACAACGGTGTCCTCGGGATGGAACTTGCGGTTGGCGTTCTTATATGGCTCGCGCACACGCTTGACATCCTCCACGATGTCGAGCGCCGCGATCAGGTCGGCGTCGAGCTTTGAGGTGTCCCCCACCAGGCCGAGAATGGTATTCCCCTCGCCGATGCTGGTGTGGACGCTGACATTTTTTTCCCGCAGCCAGTCGATCAGGCTTTTGAGCTGTTCGGGGTTGGAGTCATGCTTGAGAACGACGATCATGGTAAATTTCCTCCTTGGTACGAAAAAACCGCGGCCGGTCCGGCCGCGGTTCGTCATGTATTTCCGGTTCTTCGACAGGGAGACCGTTCTTACACACGCCTGCTTTCAGCCAAACCAACATAAGCCTTACCCATAAAATAGGTAAAGCCATCGTAGCGGTATTCAGCACTGCGGTTCAACACGGTCATGGTCTGTTCCCCTTGAAACCTTTGATACACGCAGTATAGCACCTTAAAGCGCAGAAGAGAACCGTCAATCTCCCCGAATTCCAAAAGGAAATCAGGCTTTATTTATCGGAAGTATCCAAAATCCGCCGTCAGTGGCCGCCGCCGTGCAGCATTTTCAGTCCGTGTGCAAGCGTGGGCAGCACCGCGCCGAGGTTTTCGCGTGCGGCCTTTTCCGAACCGGGCAGATTGACGATCAGGCAGCTTCCCCGCGTGCCGGCGACGGCGCGCGAGAGCATGGCGCGCGGCGTGACCTTTAGGCTCTCAAAGAGCATCGCCTGCGCAACAGCGGGGATCTCGCGCTCCAAAATGTCGCGCGTGGCCTCGGGCGTCACATCGCGCGGGGAAAGCCCCGTACCGCCGGTGGTGACCGTCAGGTCGCAGCGCAGGCCGTCCGCACACTGGCGCAGTTCACGCGCGATGAGCCCACGCTCGTCCGGCACGGTGGCGGTGTAGATGACCTCATAGCCCGCCTCTCGCAGCAGGGCGCAGACCGCCGGACCGCTGGTGTCCGTGCGCGCTCCCGCGCTGCAAGCGTCGCTGACCGTGATGACCGCCGCCTGATAAGCCATAAAAATGCCCTCCCGATGCTTTTTTTCGATTATAGCATCGGGAGGGCGGAATTGCAAGTTTTCAGTTGGAGAGGAGCATACGGTCGTTGTTGAGCGCCTTGCCCGTGCCTACACGGAAACGCTCGATGAGATCGTCCACCGTCATGCCTGCGCGCTCTGCGCCCGCGATGTCGAGCACGATGCCGCCGTCCGCCATCATCAGCGTCCGATTGCCGAGTGAAAGCGCCTGCGCCATGTTGTGCGTCACCATCAGGCAGGTGATGCCGTGCTCCGAGACAATGCGCTGCGTGAGGTCGAGCACCTTTTCCGCCGTGGCGGGGTCGAGCGCCGCCGTGTGCTCGTCGAGCAGCAGCAGCTCGGGCGGCACCATCGTCGCCATAAGGAGCGTCAGCGCCTGCCGCTGGCCGCCGGAGAGCAGGCCGACCGGCTGGCCGAGGCGATCCTCCAGCCCCATGTCGAGCTGTGCGAGCTGGGCGCGGAAGAGCGCGCGGTCCTTCGCCGTAATGCCTCTGAAGGGATTGCCGTGCGCGGCGCGCAGATACGCGAGGGCAAGGTTTTCCTCGATGCTCATGTGCGGCGCGGTGCCGCGCAGCGGGTCCTGGAAGAGCCTGCCGATCACGCGGCTGCGCTCATGCTCGCGCACAAAGGTGATGTCTCTGCCGCCGAGCAGGATGCGCCCCTCGTCGACATAAAAGCTGCCAGCGATGGCGTTGAAGAGCGTGGACTTGCCCGCGCCGTTTGAGCCGATGACCGTGACAAAATCGCCCTTTTCAAGGTGGAGCGAAAGGTCGGTGACGGCGTGCTTTTCGTTCGCCGTACCGGCATTGAAGGTCTTGGAGATGTGTTGAATGTCCAGCATTTCAGTGCGCCCCCTTCCCTTTTGCCGCTGCCTTGCGGCGCTGAAACGCCGCCCACTTCTGGATACTCGGCGCGGCGATGGCCAGCGCCACAATGACCGCAGTGAGGAGCTTGAGGCACTCCACCGGCACGATTTTCGTGTAGAACACAATGGCGTAGATAAAGCGGTAGATCAGCGAGCCGACCAGCGCGGCGAGCACACCGCGCGTCATGCCGCGGCGGCCGAGCACGGTCTCGCCGATGATGAGGCAGGCAAGGCCGATGACCACGATGCCCGTGCCGGAGTTGATGTCCACCGTCTTTTGATACTGGCCCACCATCGCACCGGCAAGGCCCGTCATGGCGTTGGCGAGGCAGAGCCCGACCGAGATGGTAAAGCGCGGGTCGAGTGAGGAGGCGCGCACCATGTCGGGGTTATCGCCCGTCGCGCGCAGCGAGAGTCCGAGATGCGTCGTGAGGAAGGCGCGCAGCAGCACTGCTGCGAGCACGCTCACGCCCACCGCCAGCAGCAGCTCGTACCAGCTGCCGCCGATGCCCGCGTCACGCGCGAGCGTGAAGAGCGTATCCGAGCCGAGCAGGCTTTGGTTTGCCCGCCAGCCCATTGCCATCAGATTCACGGTGTAGAGCCCCGTGTTCGTCACGATGCCCGCGAGAATGGACGGCACGCCGAGATTGGTCTGCAAAAAAGCCGTCACAAAACCCGCGCACGCGCCCGCGAGCATCGCCGCGGGAACGGCAAGAAAAGGATGCCCCGCCGCCGTCAGGCTGACGGACACCGCTGCGCCGAGGACGAAGCAGCCGTCCGTGGTGAGGTCGGCGATGTCCAGAATGCGATAGCTCAGAAACAGCGCCAGCGCGACCGGCGCGTATAAAAAGCCCAGCTCAAGGGCGGTCTGCGTGATGATGAGCATTGTCTCTCTCCTTTCGCGCCGCAGCCCTCCGACTTTCGCCGGAGGGTGCGGCTCCGCTTGTTATTCCTTGGTGGTGGTGACCTCAACGACCGTGCCCATGCTGTCAAAGCAGGAGTACTCGGCCTGCTTGCCGATGAGCGCGCAGGTGTCGGTGTTGACGGTGATGATGCCGCCATCCATGAGGTAGTAATCCTCCATGCCGCTCATGCCCTCAGCCATGGCCTTGAGGGCAAGGTTGGCGGTTCTTGTGCCGAGGTCGGTGTAGTTTACGCCGCAGGTGGCGTAGGCGCCGTTGCGGACGAAAGAGTCGGCGCCGGTGTAGTGCGGGATGCCGTTTTTGGCAAGATCCTCAGCGATGGCCATTTCCGCCGCCATGATCACGTTGTCGGTCGGGGTAAAGACAGCATCCACGCCCGCGGCGATCAGCGCGGAGGCAGCAGCCACGACCTCGTCGTTGGTGTTGGCGGTCTGCTCGATGTAGGTGATGCCCTTGGCGTCGAGATAAGCCTTGGCGTCCGCGATGGGCTTTGCGGAGTTCGGCTCATTGAGGGAGTAGAGCAGGCCGACCTTGGCGACATCGGGGTTCTGGGCGAACATCATGTCCATGATAAAACCGGTGTTGAGCGCGTCGCTCGTGCCGGTCACATAGTCGATGCCGGTGAGCTTCGCGGTCTCAGGATCGGAAACTGCGGCGTAGACCACAGGAGTCTTCGCGTCCTCGGCGGAGAGCGCGGCGATCTGCGCGGCAGTGGTGGCGATGGGAACGATGGCGTCCACGCCATCGGCGATGGCCTGATCGGCAAGCTGCTTGAGAATGGTCTGGTCGCCCTGGCCGGAGGTGATCTCGTACTCGATCTTCACGCCCTCCGTCTGCGCAAGCTGATCCAGCTCGGCGGCGACGGCGTTTGCGATCTCGTCGAGCGAGGCGTGGTCGAGCTGCTTGATGATCGCAACACGGAAGCTGCGGGGCGTACTGCCGTCCGTCCCGCTGTCCGGCTGGGGATCCTTTGTGCCGCAGGCGGCGAGAGAGAGGATCATCACGCCCGCAAGGGCAAGGGTAAAGAGCTTCTTCATGATGTTGTTTTTCATTTTGGTTTTCCTCCGATTTATTTGATTTTGGGCGGCAGATGAGACCCTGTCTTGCCGGAACAGAGCGGAGAAAAAGAAAAAGACCTTCATCCCACCTACATGGGACAAAAGCCTTACACTTCTGCGATACCACCCAAATTGACGCCAAAGCGCCCACTCGCTTACGCGCACCATCATACGCGCCCCGATGGATAACGGGTGGGATACCCGTCGGTCTCTACTCGACTTTCGCCTTTCGATCCGCCCTCCGAAGTCCATTCACCGACCGTCCGCCGCCCCGATCACACCATCCGGGACTCTCTGAAGGCTTGCCTGCGTCGACTACTTCTCTCCGTCATAGGTTTTTGCTGCTTTCACTTGTTGTAGCGTATTCGTATTATAGCACGCGAATTTCGCTTGTCAAGCCCCTTTTTGAAAATTTTTCCCGCCGCACGAAAGCGCCTCTTTCGGCCGCGCGGCAGCCCCGTGCCCGCCGCGCTTGAATATTTGCAGGGCCTGTGCTATACTTTTTTTATTCTGAATGCGGAGGAACACACCATGACGCTCCAGCAGCTGCACTATGCCATCGTCATTTCCGAGACCGGCTCGATGAACAAAGCGGCGGAAACGCTGTATATCGCCCAGCCCTCGCTCACAGGCGCGATGCAGGAGCTTGAGCGCGAGCTCGGCATCACCATCTTCCATCGCAGCGGGCGCGGCGTAACGCTGACGAACGACGGGCAGGAATTCATCGACTATGCCCGTCAGGTCTACCACCAGTACGAAACGCTGGCGGAGAAGTACGCACACCCGAACGAGCTGAAAAAGAAGTTCGGCGTGACGACGCAGCACTATTCCTTCGCGGTCAAGGCCTTCGTCGAGATGGCCAAGAGCTTTGACGCGGCGAAGTACGACTTCGCCATCCGCGAGGGCAAAACACGCGAGGTCATCGACGATGTGAGCACGCTGCGCAGCGAGATCGGCATTCTGTACCTCAGCGACTTCAATCGCAACTTCATCCTGAAGATCCTGCGCGCGAACGACATCGAATACCACGAGCTGATCGACTGCAAATCCTATGTGTACCTGTGGAAAAACCACCCGCTCGCCGCGCGCGGCGTCATCCATGGCGAGGAGCTGAGCGATTACCCCTTCCTCTCCTTTGAGCAGGGCGGCAACGATTCGTTCTACTTCTCTGAGGAGCTCTCGTCGATGAACGACTACTCTCAGACCATCAAGGTCAACGACCGCGCCACGATGGTCAACCTGATGGTCGGGCTCTACGGCTACACGCTCTGCTCGGGCATCGTGTGCGAGGAGCTCAACGGCGGCGACTACCGCGCCATTCCCCTCTCCGACGACAGCCCCATCAACGGCGTGATGAAGATCGGCTACATCGTGAAGAAAAATCAAATTCTCAGCAGTGTCGGCAAGCTGTATCTCGAGAAGATGAGGGCGTATCTCACAAGCGAGCAGCACTGAAATTGGCGAAAACCGCCAATTCAAGCGCTCCCGCTATGGGGGCAAGCCATGCAAAATGCAGTAGGTTATAGGTTTATCCTATAACCTACTATCTTTATGGCGTATTGGACAAATGCCGCGGCATCGTGTATAACTAACAGCGTCCCAAGTAAAGGAGGTCAAACACGATGCAAATACTTTTGAAAGAGCGAATGTGTCCGAGCTGCTCCCGTCTCCGTAGGAACGGCCGAATGTGACTTCGGATCACTTTATCAAAATCAAAAACAAACATCAAACATCAAAATAAAAAAGGAAGTAAGGATATTATGAAAAAGATCGTTTCTCTTGCCCTCGCGGCAGTTCTCGCCCTCGGCATCCTCTCCGGCTGCGGCAAAAAGGATGCCGCCACGCTCCAGATCGCAGTTCCCAACGACACCACCAACGAAGCCCGCGCCCTGCTGCTGCTCGAGGCCAACGGCATCATCAAGCTCAAGGACGGCGCCGGCATCACCGCCACAAAAAACGACATCGCCGAAAACCCCCACAATGTGGAGATCGTCGAGGCCGAGGCCGCGCAGCTGCCCAACATCCTCAAGGATGTGGACTACGCCGTCATCAACTCCAACTACGCCATCAACGCGGGTCTGAACCCCGTGGAGGACTCTCTGACCATCGAGGGCTCCTCCTCCGCCTACGCAAACATCCTCGCCGTCAAGGAGGGCAGCGAGTCCAGCGATAAGGTCAAGGCGCTGGTCGCCGCGCTCGAGAGCCGGCAGGTCGCCGACTACATCGCCGAAAAGTACGACGGCGCGGTCGTGAGCACCGTCGAAAATCCCGGTGACGGCTACGACGCCAGCGTTGACTACGCCGCGCTCGCCGGCCAGACCATCTCCGTCGCCGCCTCCCCCACGCCCCATGCCGAGATCCTCGAGGTCGCCAAGGAGATCCTTGCCGCCAAGGATGTCACGCTCGACATTCAAGTCTTTAACGATTATGTGGTCCCCAACACCGTCGTCGAGGACGGCACGGTGGACGCCAACTACTTCCAGCATGTTCCCTATCTCGATGACTTCAACGCCGAGAACGGCACCCACATCGTCTCCGTCGCTGCGATCCATGTGGAGCCGATGGGCCTCTACGGCGGCAAGCAGACCAATCTGGATGCCCTGAAGTAAGAAGCGAGAGGAGGAGAAAGTCCTTGATCGAACTCAAGCATATCAGCAAAGTCTTTGAGACCGCCGGTGGGCGGGTGGAAGCCCTCAAGGACATCTCCCTGACCATTCCCGACGGCGATGTTTACGGCATCATCGGCATGAGCGGAGCCGGCAAGAGCACGCTGGTGCGCTGCATCAATATGCTCGAGCGCCCCACCTCCGGTGAGATCATCGTCGACGGCAAGCGGATGGATACCATGTCGCCCGCGCAGCTGCGTGCTGCGCGGCGCGGCATTACCATGATCTTCCAGCGTTTCAATCTGCTCATGCAGCGAAACTGCCTTGATAATATCTGTTTCCCGATGGAGCTTGCGGGTATCGGCCGCCGTGAGGCGGCTGAGCGCGCGCTGACGCTTCTGGAGACGGTGGGTCTGCCCGACAAGGCGAAGGCCTATCCCGCGCAGCTCTCCGGCGGGCAGCAGCAGCGTGTCGCCATCGCCCGCGCGCTTGCAACGAACCCGAAGGTCCTGCTCTGCGACGAGGCGACGAGCGCCCTCGACCCCAAGACGACGCGCCAGATATTGGAGCTGATCGGCGACATCAACCGAAAGCTCGGCATCACGGTCGTCATCATCACGCACCAGATGAGCGTGGTGAAGAGCGTGTGCAGCCATGTCGCCATTTTAGATGATGGCGAGGTCGTGGAGGACGGACTTGTTTCCACCGTCTTTTCCGCGCCGAAGTCCGCCGCCGCGCGCCATCTTGTGTTCCCCGGCGGCGCCGACATCACGGTGTCCGATCCCACGCAGGAGCGGCGCATCCGCTTGGTCTTCCGCAGCGCCAAGACCACCTCGATCCCGCTGGTGGCACGCCTTGCGACCGAGGAGGGTGTTTGCGCGAATGTCATTTCCGCCAGCACACAGAAGCTCTCCGAGGAAATTTACGGCGGGATGCTCCTCGGCATCCCCGCAGGGCAGTTTGAGCGCGCGTGGGCATTTTTTAACCGCATCGAAAATCTTCAGGTCGAGGAGGTGAGCGTCGATGTACAGTAATCTTTTCTCCCCCCAGTCCGTCGCCGAGCTGACCGCGGCGCTGCAAACGCAGTTTCTCCCCGCCATCTGGGAGACCTTCTATGTCACCGTCCTCTCCACTGTGCTTGCGACGGTTCTTGGGCTTCCGCTTGGCGTGCTGCTCGTAGCAGGTGAGCAAAACGGCGTGCTGCCCCTCCCCCGCTGGCTGATGAGTGTGCTGAATGTGGTCATCAATCTGCTGCGCTCGATCCCCTTCCTCATTCTGATGATCATGGTCTTTCCCCTCTCGCGCCTCATCATCGGCACGACCGTCGGCACGACCGCGACCATCGTTCCGCTCGTCGTCGCAGCCTTTCCCTTCGTCGCTCGTTTAGTCGAGAGCAGCCTGCGTGAGCTGGACGCAAACATCATCGAGGCCGCGCAGAGCATGGGCGCGACGCCCATGCAGATCATCTGCAAGGTGATGATCCCCGAGAGCGTCCCCTCCCTGCTGCAAAACTTCACCATCGCGCTCACGACTATTCTCGGCTACTCCGCCATGAGCGGCATCATCGGCGGCGGCGGTCTCGGCAAGATCGCCATCGACTACGGCTACTATCGCTATAAGTACCTTGTGATGTACGCGGCGGTCATCCTGCTCATCCTGCTCGTGCAGCTCTTTCAGAGCGTCGGCACAAAGCTTGCCGCCAAGTGCGACAAGCGCCTCAAAAACCGCTGAAAACACAAAAAAGCAAGACCGCAAGCGGTCTTGCTTTTTTGCTCGCTTCATTTCTCCGTCCGTTTCAGCGCCGCGGCGACAAAGCCGATGAAGAGTGGGTGCGGACGATCGGGACGGCTCTTGAATTCGGGGTGGAACTGGCAGCCGACATACCATTCCCGTTCTCTCAGCTCAACGATCTCGACGAGCGAGCCGTCAGGTGAGGCGCCGGAAAAGGCCATGCCCGCGCGCTCCAACTCCTCGCGGAAGAAGTTGTTGAACTCGTAGCGGTGGCGGTGGCGCTCGGAAATTTCGCGCGTACCGTAGGCGGCGCGTGCCTTGCTGCCCTCCGCGAGCACGCAGGGATAGCTGCCGAGGCGCATCGTGCCGCCCTTGGCGGTCACGCCGACCTGCTCGGGCAGGAGCGCGATGACGGGATGCGCGGTGTCCGCGGAAAATTCCGCGCTGTGCGCGTCGGCCCAGCCGACGACATGGCGGGCGAACTCGATGACCGCGATCTGCATGCCGAGACAGATACCGAGGTAGGGCACGCCGTGCTCGCGTGCGTACTGCGCAGCGAGGATCATGCCCTCGATGCCGCGGTCGCCGAAGCCGCCGGGAACGAGTACGCCGGAGCAGCCACCCAAAACAGAAGCGACATTCTCCGCCGTCAGCGTTTCGGAATCCACCCAGCGGATGCTCACCCGCGCATCGCAGGCCGTGCCCGCGTGGAAGAGGGACTCAACGACGCTGAGGTACGCGTCGTGCAGCTCGGTGTACTTGCCGACGAGCGCGACGGTCACCTGCTTGTGGGCGCGTTTGATCTTTTCGACCAGTGCCCTCCATGCCCTCATGTCCGGTGCGCCGCAGTCAAAGCCGAGCTTTCGGCACACCGCGCGGCAGAGGCCGGCCTCTTCGAGCAGCAGCGGCACCTCGTAGAGCGTGGAGGCCGTGACATTGGGGATGACGCACTCCGGCTCCACATTGCAGAAAAGCGCGATCTTGCGGCGCATCTCGTCAGGAATGGGGCTGTCCGTGCGGCAGACAAGGATGTCCGGCTGGATACCGAGCGACAGCAGCTCCTTGACGGAGTGCTGCGTGGGCTTGCTCTTGAGCTCGCCGCTGCCGGGGATCGAAACGATCAGCGGCACATGGATAAAGAGGACATTGCCCCTCCCCTTTTCCGCCGCGACCTGACGGATGGCCTCCAGAAAGGGCTGGCTCTCGATGTCGCCGACCGTGCCGCCGATCTCGGTGATGCACACATCGGTCTCACCGTCGTCCATCGCATAAACGCGGCTTTTGATCTCATCGGTGACATGGGGAATGATCTGCACCGTGCCGCCGAGGTAGCCGCCCTGCCGCTCGCGGTTGAGAACGCTCCAGTAGATCTTGCCGGAGGACACCGAGGCGTTGGCGGTCAGGGGCTCATCGACAAAGCGCTCGTAGTGGCCGAGATCGAGGTCGGTCTCTGCGCCGTCGTCGGTGACAAAGACCTCGCCGTGCTGATAAGGACTCATCGTGCCGGGATCGACATTGAGATAGGGGTCGAACTTCTGGTTCTTCACGCGCAGGCCGCACTGCTTCAAAAGGCGGCCGAGCGACGCCGCACAGATGCCCTTGCCGAGGCCGGACACCACGCCGCCGGTGACAAAAATATACTTCATCTTTCTCCTCCGTACTCCATACATCAGGTTTTGAACGCGCATATCATCTCAAAAAGGAACGCTCAAAGAGCGTTCCTTTTTGCGTCAAACAGAGAACAACAGATCGTAAAAGGTCGGATAGGGCCAGTATTTTCCGGCGGTCAGGGTCTCGAGCCGATCGACAGTCTCGCGCACCGCGTCCATATCGGCGGCGACGACCTCGTGGTAATAGCGCAGCTCCTCCTCGGCGGAGGCGGCAGCGGGCGCGGTCTCCAGCGCGGTCTTGAGCGTGACGGTCTGCTCCAGGAGCTTATCGTTGAGGATGCCGATGGAGTTCGCCAGCGACTTCTCGACATGGCAGGGCAGCTCGGGCGCGGCCTCGTGCTTGCGCAGCAGCGTTTCGCAGAGCTTACTCTCATACTCGGAGGCGGCGTTGAGAATGGCGTGCTGCACCATGTCGACCATGGTGGCCGCCTCGATGCGCACGACCTTGCGGTACTTTTCCATGTGGATCTCGTGGCGGGAGAGCATTTCCTCCTTTGAGTAAACGCCGTGCTTCGTCATCAGCTCGATGTTCTTGGGCAGGATATAGGTCGGCAGGGCCTCGGCGGTGCTGCGCAGGTTCACGAGACCGCGGCGCGCGGCCTCCTCCACCCACGCCTCCTCATAGCCGTTGCCGTTGAAGAGGATGCGTCCGTGCTCGACGAAGGTCTTGCGCACAAGGTCGTGCAGGGCCTTGTTGAAGTCCGGCGCATCCTTGAGTACAGCGTAGAACCGGCTCAGCTCCTCGGCCATGATGGTGTTGAGCACCGTAACGGGGCCTGCAATGGACTGGCTGGAGCCGGGCATACGGAACTCGAACTTGTTGCCGGTGAAGGCGACAGGCGAGGTGCGGTTGCGGTCGGTGGTGTCCTGCGGGATCGCGGGCAGCACGTCCACGCCGATGCGCAGCGTCTTGCGCTCGGCCTCGGTGTAGTCGTTCTCGCCCACGATGGCGTCGATGATGCTCTGAAGCTCGGAGCCGAGGAAGATGGAGATGATGGCAGGCGGCGCCTCCTGCGCACCGAGGCGGTGATCATTGCCTGCGAAGGCGACGGTGCAGCGCAGCAGCTCCTGATACTCGTCCACACCCTTGACAAAGGCGGCGAGGAAGAGCAGGAAGAGCGCGTTCCGGCTGGGCGTCTTGCCGGGGGAGAACAGATTTTCACCCGTGTCGGTCGAAAGCGACCAGTTGATGTGCTTGCCGGAGCCGTTGACGCCCGCAAAGGGTTTTTCGTGCAGCAGGCAGACAAGGCCGTGGCGCTCGGCGATCTTCTTCATCGTCTCCATAACGAGCTGATTCTGGTCGTTGGCGGTGTTGGCGTCGCAGTAGATGGGCGCCATCTCGTGCTGGCCGGGAGCGACCTCGTTGTGCTTGGTCCTGGAGAGCACGCCGAGCTTCCAAAGCTCCTCGTCAAGGTCTTTCATATAAGCCGCCACACGCGGGCGAATCGCGCCGAAGTAGTGGTCGTCCAGTTCCTGTCCCTTGGGCGGCTTCGCGCCGAAGAGCGTGCGGCCGCACAGACGAAGGTCCTCTCGCTTGAGGTACAGCGCGCGGTCGATGAGGAAATATTCCTGCTCAGCGCCGACCTGCGGCGTGACCTTCGTGACCTCCTTCTCTCCCTCAAAGAGATGCAGAAGCCTGACTGCCTCGCGGTTGACCGCCTCATTTGAGCGCAGCAGCGGGGTCTTTTTATCGAGCGCCGCGCCGCCGTAGGAGCAGAACACCGTCGGGATGCAAAGGCTGCCGTCCTTGATGAAGGCAAAGGAGGTGGGGTCCCACGCGCTGTAACCGCGCGCCTCAAAGGTCGCGCGCAGACCACCCGAGGGGAAGCTCGAGGCGTCCGGCTCGCCGCACACCAGCTCCTTGCCGGAAAAGTCCATGATGATCTTGCCGCCGCCGACAGGCTTGATGAAGCTGTCATGCTTCTCGGCGGTAATGCCGGTGAGCGGCTGGAACCAGTGGGTGAAGTGCGTCGCGCCGTGCTCGAGCGCCCAGGTCTTCATCGCCTCGGCAATGTCGTTCGCGGCGGTCAGCGGCAGCGCCTTGCCGCTTTTCAGGCAGTCGCGCCAGACTTCCATCGCCTGATGCGGCACATACTGCTCCATCGTTCCCTCATCAAAGGACATCGAGCCGAACAGCTCGGGAATACGATCTTTTTCACTCATCGTTGCGAACCTCCTTATTCGTTTTCTTCTTTTATAAAAAATATGAATAAATTCTACCTCTGCAAGATTTCATCGTCAAGACTTCATATTGTTCAAGCTTTTTCAGATATGCGGGCAATGTGTTGGCGCTGTCCACAAAAATGCCGCAAGGACAAAGCTTCCTCTTGCATTGCACCAACGGCCGTGTTATGATAGGTACGAACTCGCCCATTAGGCGCGTTTTTTTTGCGCAAAATATTCCCCGAAGAAACCGCGGCCTCCCCGGGGAATAGCGTATCACTTTTTGAGATAGATGCTGCGGTAGGTCATGCCGAGCGCCGCTCCGCCGACGATGTTGCCGAGCGTCACCGCCGCAAGGTTTTTGAGATAGCCCATGAGCGTCAGTGTTGTTTCGATGCCGTACTCTGCCGCGGCAAACGCGCCCGCGGGCAGATAGTAGAGATTGGCGATGCAGTGCTCGTAGCCGCAGAGGACAAAGAGCAGAATGGGGAAAAAGAGCGCGATGATCTTCCCCTCCGCCCGCTTGGAGGATGTCGCCATCCACACGGCAAGGCAGACGAGGAAATTGCACAGGATGCCGCGCAGGAAGGCGTCGCCAAAGCCGAGCGCTGCCTTGCTCTCCGCGATGGCGGCCATCAAGCAGGCCAGTCCGCCGCCGAAGAGCGAGGCCGTGTGGCTGTAAACCGCCAGCGCGGCCACTGCCGCGCCGCCCACGGCGTTGCCGAGGTAGACGATGCCCCAGTTGCGCAGCATTTGTGCCGCCGTGATGCGCCGCTCCAGCAGCGCCATCACCATCAGGCAGTTGCCCGTGAACAGTTCGCTGCCCGCAAGGATCACCATGGAAAGTCCCGCGGGGAACACGCAGGCGGAAAGAAGCTTCGCAAGCGAAGCGTTCTCCACCGTCACGGCCGCAGCCGTCGCGCCGACGCCCGCCAGCGCAACATAGGCGCCCGCCAGCACGGCGAGCAGGAACATCTTTTCAAGGGGCAGCTTCGCCTTCCTCTCGCCGGCGGCGAGAAGGCTTTCGGTGATCTCAGCAGGGGTGAGCATGGACGCATCTCCTTTGTATTTTCTATCACAACGGTATTGTATTGTAGCGAAAAACACTGGCGCGGTCAAGCGCTGTCGGCAAGTTCTTTTCACTCGAAAGGTTTTTTCGATTTACACAAAACATTTCACGCTTTCTCCTTGACAAACGCCTGCTCTGTATGTTAAGATATTGCTTGCGTTTGAGAGTGACCGGCTCCGCACAAGCATGGAGAGATGGCTGAGCGGTTGAAAGCACCGGTCTTGAAAACCGGCGATGTGAAAGCATCCGTGGGTTCGAATCCCACTCTCTCCGCCAACTGAATTTTTCCATCGACCTGCGGAAGTACCCAAGAGGCCGAAGGGGCTCCCCTGCTAAGGGAGTAGGGCGTGTAAAAAGCGCCGCGGAGGTTCAAATCCTCTCTTCCGCGCCAGACCTCGGAAAACCTTGTGCAGCAAGGCTTCCGAGGTTTTTTCCTGTCTTTTTGAAAAAATGCTTTTGCAACTTTTATAGTGCCTTGGTTTAGAAAATTTTATTCCGTGGGCTGCATGGTGGGCTGCAAGTCAGTTAAAATCCCTCGGCCATCCGTTTCAAGTGATCCTATTCCTGCAAAAAAATAATCGATGGCTGCATTGATTTTTGGGGAGCGGAATGGTATTCTCTTCTCAGTTATCGCGTGGATAGCACATTCCGCGACTATTTCAAAAAGAAGGTTTGCTCTTATATGGAGACTATATGCAAACGCACTTGGGCGGAGATCAACTTTGATAATTTGTCACACAATTTCGGAACCATCCGCCGTCAGGTGGGGCCGACGGCAAGGCTCCTCGGTGTGGTCAAGGCGGACGCCTACGGCCACGGCGCAGTGCGTGTGGCAAAGCACCTCGAGAAGCTCGGCGCGGACTATCTCGCCGTGTCGAACCTCGACGAGTGCGAGGAGCTGCGC
>OIXG01001238.1_pt1 | contig 25578 bp, 23 predicted proteins | sample 1587731 | NCBI WGS metagenome assembly OIXG01 (sample SAMEA3888908, study PRJEB22519) | human gut metagenome | biome: human gut; feature: human-associated habitat; material: faeces | place: Denmark | collected 2010
TGTTGGATAACGGACAGATAAAGGAAAAAGGTACGCATGAAACATTGATGCAGGCCGAAGGGTTGTATGCCCAACTATGGAATATTCAGGAACAAATTTCAGGTTGGAAACTGTAAAACGGAACATTCAAAGGATTCAGTCTATCTTTTTGCTTCTAACGGGCTGTCAAGTTTTGGCATAGCATCTGCAATAACATTAATGGACAAGGTGACTTCCTTCAGATTGGAAAGTATCAGGGGTGCTGGACATGTATATTTGTCATTGTCGCTGCCGGCAATTCCGAAGTAGCGTAGAGGCGGAATGCTATGAAGCGGACTGGTAGCATAGCAATTTTAAGCGAGCTTGATTGTTATGCGTCCGACTTCTGTTATCAATAATATAGGATTCGGTTTGGCATAACAAATACAAACAAGCTTGATTGTTATGCTCTTTACTTTTCGCTATCTTTGCAGATACGAAAACTAACAAGACAATGTAATGAAAACAAAGGATGAGTTGATCGATGCGTTGCTCGATCTTGCTTTTGCGGAAGATATAGGCGATGGCGACGTGACAACATTGTGTTGCATCCCAGAGGACGAAACGGGACGGCAACATTTGCTTGTCAAGGAAGACGGAATTCTGGCAGGCGTGGAAATTGCACGCAGGGTGTTCCGGAAGTTCGATCCGGAATTGAAGATGACGGTATATATCAACGACGGTACGCCTGTGAAAAAAGGCGATATCGCTTTCGTTGTGGAAGGCAAAGTGCGGTCGTTGCTCCAAACGGAACGATTGATGCTCAACATTATGCAGCGGATGAGCGGCATTGCCACGATGACACGCCGCTACATGGACGAACTGCATGGCTTGAGAACAAAGGTTTTAGACACGCGCAAGACCACGCCGGGCATGAGAATCCTCGAAAAGGAAGCTGTCAAAATCGGCGGAGGCGAGAATCACCGCATCGGGCTTTTCGACATGATTTTGCTGAAAGACAATCATGTGGATTTTGCAGGAGGCATTGAAAACGCCATAACAAATGCGAATCGCTATATCGAAGAGCATCATAAGGACGGAATGAAAATAGAGATAGAGGTGAGAAATTTCGAAGAACTTAGCCAAGCTCTCGCCGTTGGGCGCATTGATCGCATCATGCTCGACAATTTCACTCCGGCGGATACTCGGAAAGCAGTGGAAATGGTAGGAGGCCGCTATGAAATCGAATCATCGGGAGGCATCACGTTCGAGACGCTGCGGCAGTATGGGGAATGCGGCGTGGACTATATTTCTGTCGGCGCGTTGACGCATTCCGTGAAAGGGCTTGACATGAGTTTCAAAGCTTGTTGAAATTTCCCATTATCGAAAGCATGTCTTCGACATGAAAGCCTGTGAAATCATGTATGGTTTTGCAGGCTTTTCCATTGATTTGCTCGAATGGCAGCGTAGTGGCAATGCCGACGACGCAAGCTCCGGCGCGCAGCCCCGACTCGATTCCGGAAAGAGAATCTTCGAATATGCAGCAATGCCGTATGTCGATGCCGAGCGAATCTGCTCCTCGCAAATAAGGTTCCGGATGTGGCTTGGAATGGGAAACGACATCGCCGGTGACAATGCCTTGAAATTTTTCACGGAATCCAGGATTTTGGGCGTAGAGCGTTTCCATTTTTCTCGCGGAACTGCTTGTTACAATTGCGCATTTAATGGATGAGGCGTTTAATTCGTCGACAAATCGCATGGCTTCTTGGAAAGGCTCGTAGCGCATTGTCGCTTCAAACTCTTTCAGCATTCGGTGTATGTAGGCTTGGCGTTCGGGTTGAGGAAAGTAGTTGCCGAGTATTTTTGGCAATGTGTTTCCTTTGATTCGAATGGCAAAGTCGGGAATGCCGGTGGGATAAGTTTTTTCCACTTCGTCCCAAAATTCCGTGTAGCGAGATTCGCTGTCGATCAGCACTCCGTCGAGATCAAACAATACGCCTGTTTCCATGTGTCGTTTTTTTCGATTTGTCGTGCAAAAGTAATATTGTTGCCGAAGAAAACAAAGCAAAAATTCCCAAGGGGATGCAGGAATATAAAGAAAGAGAGTTTTGAAGTGGCGCGTGGGAAAATGGCAAATGAATTTTGTCGGTAGAATAAATAAGTGTAATTTTGAAAGAATTATGGTAGAAGATTATCAATTGCGGGTAGATCCGCGCACGGCTGCCGACGACAGACGCATTGCGGGCACATTGTCGGCGCAATATGGCATCGAGCGATCGCGTATTCGCCTTTTGCGCATTGTTCGGCGTTCGATCGACGCACGGCAAAAGCGGGTGTTTGTGAATTTGTCGGTTCGTTGCTATCTTGACGAGTTGCCGGAGGATACGAGCCGCTACGAGCCATATGTCTATGGCGACGTATCGTCGGCGCGTCCGGTTGTGGTTGTCGGCGCAGGCCCGGGCGGGCTTTTTGCGGCATTGCGGCTGATAGAATTGGGATATCGTCCGATAGTCGTGGAGCGAGGAAAGAATGTGGATGAACGACGCAGGGACATCGCCATGATTTCGCGTAGCGGCATTGTCGATGAAAATTCCAATTATAGTTTCGGGGAGGGCGGTGCCGGCGCATATTCCGATGGCAAACTTTACACGCGCAGCAACAAGCGAGGCTCCGTTGAGCGGATTTTGCAAATATTCAATCAATTCGGCGCTTCGGAGAATATATTGATCGACGCGCATCCCCATATCGGCTCGGACAAACTTCCGGCTGTGATACGCAATATGCGCAATCAAATCTTGCAAAGCGGCGGGGAGGTCCATTTTTCGACACGCGTCACGGGACTGCGAATTGACAATGGCGTTGTGGTCGGGGCAGTATGCTCCGACGGTGCTGTCTTTGACGGTCCTGTCGTCCTTGCCACCGGCCATTCCGCGCGCGATGTGTATCGCATGTTGGATGCGCAACATGTACTGATCGAGCCAAAAGGCATCGCCGTGGGTGTGAGATTGGAGCATCCGCAAGCATTAATCGATAGGATACAATACCATTCCCCCGAAGGGAGAGGCGCATATTTGCCGGCTGCCGAATATAGTTTTGTCACGCAAGTGGAAGGCAGGGGCGTTTATTCGTTTTGCATGTGCCCGGGCGGCATCGTCGTGCCGGCAGCAACCGGTCCGGAGCAGTTGGTTGTCAACGGCATGTCGCCTTCCAACAGAGGCACGAAATGGGCCAATTCCGGCATGGTGGTGGAAATCAGGCCGGAGGATGTTGTTTTCGGCTATGGGCGCTTCGGGGCGTTGCAGATGATGGAATTTCAGCAAGCATTGGAGCGATTGTGCTACGTAGAGTCGGGCAAAACGCTAAATGCCGGTGCTCAACGCATGGCGGATTTCGTCGCAGGAAAGCCATCTGCCGATTTGCCGCCGTCGTCGTATGTGCCGGGGGTGCATCCGTCGCGCTTGGATTTGTGGTTGCCGGAAATGATCAGATTCAGGCTGCAAGCCGGATTTAAGAAGTTTGGCAATTATGCTCGCGGTTTTCTGACGAACGATGCAATTTTGATAGGAGTGGAATCGCGAACGTCGTCGCCGGTGCGCGTGCCTCGCGACAGGGCAACAATGATGCATGTCGAAGTTGACGGCCTTTTCCCTTGTGGCGAGGGCGCAGGATATGCCGGCGGTATCGTTTCGGCAGCAATGGATGGCGAAAAGTGTGCCGAAGCGGCTGTTTGTTATTTGAAATCTAAATAAAGAAATATGCGATTGCTGGGATATTGTATTGCGTTGATATTGTTTTTATTGCCGATCGAAGGATGCGTGTCGGAGCCGGAGACCGATATAGAGCCGATGGCCGCAGGCGACATGCTGCCCGAATTTTCATGGACAATTGCCGATGGCTCCGTCTTGTCGCGGCAGAATTTGCAAGGGAAGGTGTCGGTCATCGCATTTTTCCGTACCACTTGTCCGGATTGCAAAAAAGAGTTGCCTCATCTTCAAGAATTGTACGAACGATACAAGTTCGACAGTAGAGTGACGATCGTGCTTGCAAGCCTGAACGAAGAGGCCTCCGCGGTGCTTGATTATTGGAAGCAAAATGGCTTCTCAATGCCTTATGCAATTCATCCGGAGAACGCCATTGATGTTTTCAGGGTGGTGTGCGTGCCGCAGATTTATGTGTCGGATAAACGCAATGTGGTGCGTTTTGCCCATTTCGACGATCCTATTGCAACGACAGCCGAATTGGAAGCGGAGATAGAAAGTTTGCTTGCCGATTGAATCTGTCATTGCAGAAACTTCCGATATTCATTTGGCGTTTTGCCGACGTTTTTCTTGAAAACGCGGTTGAAATGCTGGGAATATTGGAATCCTAATTCGTATGCGATTTCGCTAATCGACTTGTTTGTGCCTGCAATTAATTCTTTTGCGAGGTCGATGAGTTTGTTTTGGATATATTCTTGTGCGGTTTTGCCGGTCGCTTTTTTTATCAAATCGCCAAAATAGTTGGGAGAGAGGAAAACATTGTCGGCAAAATATCGAACAGTCGGGATGCCGGATATTTGCGTTTTTCCGCTGTAGAAATAATCATCGAGCAGGTGCTCGAATTTGCTCAAAACGTCTTTGTCGCTTTTTTCGCGGGTGGCGAATTGCCGGTCGTAGAAACGCATGCAATAGTCCAGCAGGAGTTGGATGTTGCGTGTGATTAGCCGTTTGCTTAGCTTGTCGGCGGGACGCAGAAGCTCGGTTTTTATGTTGTTCAAGCAGTCGGTTATGGTGGCGCGTTCATCTTCCGACAAATGCAATGCTTCGGCAGAGTTATAAGAGAAGAAGGAATAGGTTTTGATTTCTTGCCCGAGCGATGTGCCTTTTATCAAATCGGGATGGAAAAGCAATCCTTTGGCTTTCGGTTTGACTCCGTCCGGTATTTCTATTTCGGCAATTTGCCCGGGCGCGAAGCTGGTGATAGTTCCATCTTGGTAGTCGTAGGTTCGTTTTCCATAGCGGATGTCGCCACATTTCGTGTCTTTCAAGAAAAGCGCGTATATGCCATAATTGACTGTGAAATGCTTGGGAAATTTGGTGGCATCTTCCAAATCAACGACGTTGGCTAACGGATGCAATGCTTTTAAGCCAAAAAGTTTGTTGTATTCGTCGATTGTGTCCAATTTGATGATTTCGTTGCTCATGGCGCATGAAGTTTATGGCGAAGATAGGCAGAATTGCTGTTTGATGAGGCGTTTGTTGAGGATTTTAATATAGTTTATAACTATATTTTGGATTGAAGCACGTAAATTTGCATTATGGATAAGAAACAAATGCAGCATATCAAAAGCCGTTTTTTTGCTTTGCGCAATGGCGTGATTGCCGATAGATTGCGCAAAAGCGGGAGTCCGTATAAAATTATATTTGGATTGATGCTGCCGCAAATGGAACAGATAGCGGGGGAGTGTGTGCCGTCGAAAGAATTGGCCGAAATGTTGTGGAATAATCGCTCTACACGGGAGAGCAGGCTGTTGGCCGCAATGGTTTATCCCCGCGAGGAGTTCACTGCAAAGAAGGCGGAAGAATGGATCTCGGATGCGGATACGGTGGAATTGGTCGATTTGTTGTGCTTTCGGCTGGTACGCTATATTCCCGAAGCCGAAATGCTTGCCAAGGCGTATTTTTGCCGTGGCGATGCTTCCAATCGTTATGTGGCATTGCGCTTGTCGATGAATTTGCTTGTTTTGCGAACGCTCAGCGACATCGACGAGGCTTACCGCATGGCGCAAGAGGAATTGGCTGCAAATCGGGGAGAGACGATTGGCGTGTGTCGCCAAATCATAGACGAAATCGATTGGCTTCGCGAGTCGGGCAATTAATTAGAGTCGTTTGCTATTTTCCATTGTCGATGATTTGAAGAATTTCTGCGGGCGAATCGACAATGTGCGTGGCATAGGCGGCACGCAGTTCGGCCACGGAGCGAAATCCCCATGTGACGCCTGCTGAATCTACACCGGCGCGGCGAGCCGTTTCCATGTCGACTCCGGAGTCGCCGACGTAAAGCACTTCGTTTTTCAGGCAGTTTGTTTTGGAAAGGATGCCAAAAACTACCGACGGGTCCGGTTTCACAGGCACGCCCTCTTTTTGCCCTTCGACTGTTGCGAATGCAATGTCAGGAAACAGCGAGAAAACTATTTTTTTTGCAGCGACATCATACTTGTTGGATGCCACGGCAATCGATATGCCGCGATTTGAAAGCGTGCGGAGCAAGTCGGGAATGCCTTCGTAGGGGCGTGTGTAATCAATGTTGTGCTGATTGTAGTAGGTTTTGAAGTCGGACAATAATGTTTCTACGTTTTTTTCATTGCGAGCATTCTCGGGCAATGCACGTTCGATGAGTTTCTTTACGCCGTTTCCGACCAACATGGGATACTCGTTCAAATCTCGTGGAGCATAGCCATTTTTTTCAAGTGCATGATTTGTGGCTATTCCAAGGTCTTTGATGGAATTGATAAGCGTTCCGTCGAGATCGAATATGATTAGTTTCTTCATTTTGAGACAATTTTAGAATGGATACCCGACTGAGAAATGGAGCGCGAAATCACGGCCAAAGTTGGGATGAATGAGCGGGATGCGCTCTTGTCCCTCAGCCGGATTGAATGCTTTCATGCCGCAGTCGAGGCGAAGCAGGAAGTAGTTGAAGTTGAGCCGGAGCCCTATGCCGTAGGACGCAGCTATTTGCTTATAGAATTTATTGAATTTAAATTCGCCGCCGGGTTGGTTTTCGTAGTAGCGGATGGTCCAAATGTTTCCGGCATCGATGAAAGCGGCAAGTTCGAAAACCCAAAATAGTTTGGCCCGATATTCGAGATTTATGTCGAGGCGGATGTCGCCGCATTGCTCCATGAACGAACTTACCGAGTTTTCCCCATTGAAACTGCCCGGCCCCAATGTGCGTACCGACCAACCTCTGACACTGTTCGCGCCGCCTGCATAGAAGCGTTTTTCGAAAGGCAATATGGTGGAGTTTCCATAAGGGACAGCCACTCCCGTTCCGAAATGGAAGACAAGGGAATTTCGCCGGTCGAAAGAGTGGTTGTAGGTGTAATCTAAGTTGAATTTGACATATTGGGAATACTGGATTCCAAAGATTTTGTATGCTTGCGATTCAGAATCTTTTTGCTGTCCGGTCAAATGAGAAAATGCGTTTAGCAAATTTCCGGCAGTTTCGATTCCGGCACGGAACGTGTAGATATTTGGTTGATACACGAAGCCGCCGATGCCGGTGGTGTTTTTTTTGTTCGTGTAGTAGAACGTATAGCCTAATCGCATGATGAAGTGGTCTTCATAGGAATAGCGCAATAGGGGATTGTCGGGGGCAATTTCGTCGATGAAAGTGTCGGTGATTTGTGGCAGATACACATAGTTGATGTCGAGCAAGTCGAATGTGTGGCTGATCATGCTCCCTCGTTGTGTCCATTTGTATTTCCAACCGGCTCCGGCGATGACACGCGTATATTCCGGCCGTTCTTGATAGGTGAACGATGTGCCAAATTCGGTGTTTGCCCGGATTTTCTGGCGAAAACTTTTTTTGAGAAACGGGAAAATGAATTTTGGGAAATTGATATTCAGTTCGCCGGAATATTCCGCATATCGATTGTTGATAAGGCCGGAAAGATCGCCGGAAATGCTTTCGTAGTTGATACCCACTTTCCCCGTCAATGTTTCAGAACCTCGGGCAAGATTGCGGTGTTGGTAGGTTCCTTCGACTCCGAACCCAAGATCGCCTTCCGAGTTTGTCCCTTCTAAAGAGACAGAGACGGTTTGCGATTTGCCTTCGGTCAATAAGATATAGGAATCAAGCCATAATTTTCCATCGAATTCGCCGATTGATTCAAAATTGATATTGATGAATTTCAAGATGCCCAATCGTCCGAACGATTGATAGGTTTTGTCGACGTTTGCAGAATTGTATATTTCGCCGGAAGAAATAAAGCAGTTTTCATCAATGATTTTAGGACGAAGATACCGGCTTTCGCCATAAACGATGTTCAGGCCATTATAAACGATGGTGTCGGAACGGCTTAATTCGCCGTTGGCATATTGCGACGAAGGGTCGTGGTTGGTAATCACATAGATGTTTCTGATGTAAAATGGGCGATGCCGGTCGTAGTGGATGACGCGATTGGCATAAGGAGGCATGACGTTGAGCGTCAAGTCGACGGCATTGCTTCCAGCCGTTGTGTCGGCTGTGAAGGTGATGTATTCTTTGTTGAAGCCGAAATATCCTTGTTGGCGCAATCGGTCGCTGATGTTTTGTCGGGCCTTGTCGAGCTCGTTGCGGTCGAACAGCACGTTCTTGTGCAATATGAATTTTGAGGAATCGGCGAGGATCAGCGAGCGAAGTGTGTCGTTGGGGATGTTGTAGGTTACGCTTTGGATATAGTGCGGTTGATTGGCATAAATGTTGTATTCAACCTCAATTTTTCTTTTTTTTTCGTTCCGGAAAGTGTCGGCATACACTTCGGCATGAAGATAGCCTTTGTTGGCCAACGCTTGCCGTAATTGTTCCACGGAAGCGTCGGTGAGCGATTGGTCGTAGATTACGGGGGCTTGCCCTGCTTTACGCAGCCAACGGTTGTACCATTTCGTGGAGTCTTTTCCGGACATGTTGTAAATGGCGAGTTGAAATTTCAGTCCTCCGAAGATTTCATGATTGTTCGTTTGGCGCAAATAGTTGCGCATTTCTTTTTTGTCGATGTCGGGGTTGTCTTTGACTTCAATGCGCACTTTGTTCACCAAATATTGCCCCTGTGGGACATGCTTGGTGGCATTGCAGGATACGAGCAGCGTGATGGCGGTCGCCAACAGCGATCGGACAACGAAATTGCGTATGTCTGCAAATGCCATGCTTTTTTGGAGATAATGGAAATCTACGATTATTTTTCAGCCCGTTCGGCGAATACGAATCTCGCTTTGCAGAGGCAATCATCGCCACGTGTGATTTCGAGGCGGCAATCGTCGCCGGCATCGTCGAATCCGATAGTCACGCAATCTCCGGCATATCCCTCTTTTTGAAAAAATATTTCAAATCGGCGCACGGTCTTTTGGTCGTACACGGAAAGCGACCATTGGTTCATCAGCAGGCAAATGTAGCGTACGCTGTTGACGTGCCGATTGAAATCGATGTCGGAATATTGAAAAGTGTAACAGCTTTCTTTGTCGTGGGCAATTGCACTGATTTTCGACAATTTGTCGATGGGGCAAATCTTGTCGCTTACGTTTTCACGGATGTATTGCAGCGCAGAAATGTCTTGGCTTTCTCTTGTGGAAAGGTCGATTACTACCCAAATAGTCCTTGCATAGCCAATCGGATTGCCTTCGGAATCGGTTATTTCGAAATTGCGTTCTGAAAAATGGCGATTGTAGCTTTCAATCCATGTGGAAAGACTGTAATGTTCGTTTATTTTCGGGTATCTTGTCATTTCAATGGCCATGCGGGAAAGCACCCACGCGTGGTTGTCTTGGATCAGCCGTTTGTATCCCACGCCCCACGAGTTGGCATGCAGGGTGGCAGTTTCGATAATTCTGTCGGCAAGATGCCACACGGGCAATTCGCGTTCGGCATTGCATTCGCCCGGCGCGGCAAAGAAAGTTTTTGTGAATATTTTGTTGTTGGTTGTTTCCATTTTTTATGCCTGAAATATGAGGCATAAAGGTACGCATAAAATTTGAATTGCGAGACTTGTCGGCTTTTAATTGGGAAAACTTGAATTGTTGCAATAATTTGTTTTATTTTTGCAATTATGATGGGACAGAAAATGGAAGCGACAAGCAGCATGGTGAAATGGGTGTACTCGTTGGAGCGGAAGAAAAATCGCTATGCGGAGAGGTGTTTTACGGCCGAAGGCACAAAGTGCGTGCTCGACATGCTTGGGGCGTTCAAGGCGCGCCATGTGTTTGCCACGGCAGAATGGGCGCAACGCCATCCGGACGTGGAATGCCTGTTGGTCACTGAAATCCAGCTGGGACGGATGTCGGCGTTGAAAACGCCGTCCGACGTGATTGCTGTGTTAGAAATGCCGGAAATGACCGAGCCGGAGCAGTTGCCGCGTGATTTGTATCTTGTGCTCGACGATGTGCAAGATCCGGGAAATCTGGGAACAATCATTCGCATTGCAGATTGGTTTGGCATTCGTCGAATATTTTGCAGCCGAGGGACGGCAGATGCTTATAACCCCAAAACGGTACAGGCAACGATGGGTGCATTGGCGCGTGTTGCGGTGCATTATGCGGATTTGCCCGAATTGTTTGCGAAACATCGTGGAATGCCTGTCTACGGCACATTCCTCGATGGCGAAGATATTTACAACGATTCGCTTGGCGATTGCGGTTTTATCGTGTTCGGGAATGAAGGAAATGGCATATCGCCCGAGTTGGAGCCGTTCATGTCGAAGCGGTTGTTGATCCCGTCGTATCCGTCGAATGTGGCGACATCGGAATCATTGAATGTGGGCATGGCAGCCGCGATAACGATTGGAGAGTTTAGAAGGAGAATGAGGTGAAAATGTCATGAGCAAGGACAAAACGGTATATTTTTGTAGCAATTGCGGCAATGAATCGTCGAAGTGGTTGGGAAAGTGCCCTGCTTGCGGCGAGTGGAATACTTATGTAGAGGAACGCGTTGTCGCGCCGAAAAAAAGCGGTCGTCGCAGCGGTGTGTTGCTGCCGGAATCGAAGTTGGAATCTGTCCCGTTGCGTTTGTCTGAAATCACGCAAGAAGCGGAAGAGCGCATACAGATGCCGAGTGGCGAATTGAATAGAGTGCTTGGTGGCGGTTTGGTGGCGGGGTCTATCATTTTGATAGGCGGTGAACCCGGAATCGGCAAATCGACATTGGTGCTTCAAAATATGATTCGCATTCGCAGCCGGAAAGTGCTGTATGTTTCAGGTGAGGAAAGCGCGCGGCAGTTGAAAATGCGTGCCGATCGATTGGGCGCCGACGGAGGAGAGTGTTATATTGTTTGTGAAACGTCGCTTGAAAAGATATTCCGGCACATAGAGGATTGTCGTCCGGGCATTGTGGTTGTCGATTCGATACAGACGGTGGCATCGGAGAATCTGGAATCGTCGGCCGGCAGCGTGGGGCAAGTGCGCGAATGTGCCGCTGCGTTGTTGAAGTATGCAAAAGAGAGCGGCACGTCGGTGATTTTGATTGGACATATCAACAAAGAGGGGAGCATTGCCGGTCCGAAAGTATTGGAACATATCGTGGACGCGGTGCTTCAATTCGAAGGCGATCGCCATTACATGTATCGATTGCTTCGCTCTATCAAGAATCGTTTTGGAAGCACTTCTGAAATGGGAATTTACGAGATGACGCAAACAGGACTTCGCGAAGTGTCGAATCCGTCGGAATTGCTTCTTTCCGATTCCGGCGACAATTTGTCGGGGACGGCAGTCGGCGTTACGATAGAAGGCGTGCGCCCATTGTTGGTAGAGTCGCAGGCTCTGGTCAGCACTGCGGCTTATGGAACGGCTCAACGTTCGGTGACGGGCTTCGATTCGAAGCGGATGAACATGTTGCTTGCCGTGTTGGAGAAACGCGTAGGATTCAAATTGGCATTAAAAGATGTGTTTCTCAACATTGCCGGAGGATTCAAGGTGAGCGATCCTGCATTGGATTTGGCTGTGATTAGCTCGATTCTTTCATCGAATGTCGACATGGCTGTGCCTTCCGGCGTATGCATGACGGGAGAAGTGGGTCTGTCGGGAGAAATCCGTCCTGTGACGCGGATAGAACAACGCATTATGGAGGCTTCCAAATTGGGATTTACGAAAATATATGTGCCAAATCACAATTTGAAAGGCATTGATGTCGGCCGATTTTCAATCGAAGTGAAGGAAGTGGGCAGAGTGGAAGAGGTGTTTCGCGGATTGTTTGGTTAAACGGAAAAAACAGGCAGGCATATTTCAGCAAGGCACTTTCGTCTTTTTTGCAGATATTGGGGTGCTTCGCACATGGGGAGTGGTGATATTCCTACTTTGCAGGCTTGGTAAATTTTTAAGTTTTCAATAATAGCAGAATGCCTCTCTGTTGTTTCGGATGCGTTTCGGCAAAACAAATTCAAACAAGTTTGATTGTTTTGCACTCAACTTTCACTATATTTGCCTTTACAAACAGCACGGTGTCCTGTCGCTTGCCGTTTTGGCGGCAAGAGGAAAGTCCGGGCAACACAGAGTGCCATATTTCCTAACGGGAAGCTGTCGGCGACGGCAGAGCAGTGTGACAGAAAACAACCGCCGCTTTCTCGGAAGCGGTAAGGGTGAAAAGGCGAGGTAAGAGCTCACCGGGCGTGATGGCAACATTGCGCGCCGCACATCTTATGGGTTGCAAGGTCAAGTATACCGGCATTTAAGGATTACTCGTCCATTGCCGGGGGGTAGACCGCTGGAGGCTTGTGGCGACACAAGTCGTAGATAAATGACAGGACGTGGTTTCGACCGCGACATAACCCGGCTTATAGCTGTGCTGTTTTTTTGTTCGAAAAATTGTGTTTCGGTTTGAAAAAGAAACAGATAAAAAATAAGACGTTGCGCAATATCGTAAGAAAGGGTACGAAATGGTACTATTATTGCGTGCATAACGTTTGGAAAGACCAACGGCGAGTGTGGTATGTGGATTTGATAAAAACCATCAACTTGTCGGTGAGTTCTTATTTGGACAAGGGTGTGCAGTCGCGAGCAAAATCGTTGACATACAGCACGCTTCTTGCCATTGTGCCTGCTTTTGCGCTCGTGCTTGCCATTGCTCGTGGTTTTGGATTTCAAGAGATGATTAAATCGGAATTGCGCGATGTCTTGCCTTCACAAGAGGCAATGGTCGATACCGTGCTTGTTTTTGTCGACAAATATCTTGCCACAACGTCAGGCGGAGTCTTTGTCGGTATCGGCATTTTGTTTTTGTTGTGGACGTTAATCAGTTTGTTGCGCAGCATCGAAACTACGTTCAATTACGTTTGGGGCGTGAAGAAAGGGCGTAGCCCGTATCGGATGATAACGGACTACACGACTATTATCATTGTATTGCCTATTTTGCTTATTTGTTCGAGCGGCATTTCCATTTTCATGTCGTCGATGGTGCAAGACTATATCAATAATCCTGTGATGTCGCCGGTTGTGAAATTCTTGCTCGACATTGCACCATGGATATTCACATGCTTGTTCTTTTCCGGCATGTATATTCTCATTCCATACACGAAAGTGAAACCGCGCTATGCCTTGATTTCCGGATTTATTTGCGGTTCATTGTTTCGGTTGCTGCAATATTTGTTTATGGCAGGTCAGATGTATGTGACGAAATACAATGCTGTTTACGGTAGTTTTTCGTTCTTGCCGTTGTTCATGATTTGGATGTACCTGACGTGGCTCATCTGCATTTCCGGCGTGTTGCTAACCTACGCATCGCAAAACATTTTCCGATTTAGCTACGTGGAACAAATACGCAACATATCACGTCGATATTCGATGGAATTGGCTGTGTATGTGGCATTGATCGTGGTTGGCCGATTTGAGCGCGGGGAATCGCCTATGTCGAAATTCGAGATGAGCCGCCGTTACAATGTGCCCATTCAGTTGCTGAACAAGATTATCGACAAATTTGTGGATGCAGGAGTTTTTTCGCAAGTGCAACGCGACGATGAAGTGAGAGCGTATCAACCGGCAGTGAATTTGGCCGGCATGTCGGTTCACGATTTCTTGAACATGTATAATAATATAGGTGTCTCCGGTTTTATTCCCGAGTTGCGGAAAGATAGAACGTTTTTAGAAATTGCACGAATCGTCGGCAGTGATGTCGACGCGCAAAAGTCCGTGAAATTGGGCGACTTGCTCCCTTCCGCCTGATGCTTTCCTATTTTAGCGGGCTGCCATAATGAAAAGGCTTGACAAATGGTTATCGCGTGGAGAGGAAATCGGCTACGATGAAAGTGCTGCCCCCAATGTAAATCATATCGTCGGGCGTGCTGTCGCTTAATGCAGCGCGGAAAGCGTCGGGCACGGTTGCAAACATGGAGCCGCGCAACCCTTTTGCCGTTGCTTTGGCGTAGAGTTGCTCTTTGGGCAAAGCTCGGGGCACGGATGGTTGTGTGAAATAGTAAACGGCTTTTTGCGGCAACATGTCGAGGATGTGCTCGATGTCCTTGTCGCTGACGAATCCGACGACGATTCTGAGATCGGAGCATTTCGCACGGCTTAATTGTCGGGCTATATAACGGATTCCTCCGGTGTTGTGAGCTGTGTCGCAGACGACCAGCGGATTGTCGGAAATTTTCATCCATCGTCCCATTAATCCTGTCTGCTCGCACACATTGGCAAATCCATTGGCTACTGCTGCGTTGTCGATTGCGATGTCAATGCTCCGCAATGCGGCAATGGCATGAAGCACTGTATTGGCATTTTTGACTTGGCAATCACCGGTCAGTTCGTTGTCGATTATGCCGAAATTCCGCGTTGCCAATCGCAGTTTCCCTTTTTCATTTTGTGCGGCGGCAATTTCATCGCTATCTTCTGCAAATAGAATGGGCGCATTCATTTCTGCCGCTTTTGCTTCGAATACAGGTCTTGTCTCCGGAGTTGTTTCGCCGATTACAACCGGCGTGGCACGTTTAATGATGCCTGCTTTTTCCGATGCGATTTTCGCAAGAGTATCGCCAAGAAATTGTGTGTGGTCGAACGAGATGTTGGTGATGACGCTCAGGATGGGACATAGTATGTTCGTGCTGTCGAGACGGCCACCCAAACCGGTTTCGATAACTGCATAATCCACTTGCATTTTGTCAAAATAGTCAAATGCCATGATGGTGGCAAGTTCGAAAAACGACGGCATTCGTCCGGAATAGCTTGATTTTTGGAATGAATCGACAAAATCAGCGACGAATTGACGCGAGACCGTTTCCCCGTTTACTCGAATTCGTTCGCGGAAGTCAATCAGGTGTGGAGAAGTGTAAAGACCTACGCGATAGCCGCAGTTTTGCAATATGGCGGCTAAAAGATGGGCAGTGGAACCTTTCCCGTTTGTGCCGGCAATATGGATGGCTTTGAAAGATGAGTGCGGATTTCCGAATGTTTCGGCCAATGCAAAAGTCGTTTCAAGCCCCGGCTTGTAAGCTTGTGCTCCGACATGTTGAAACACAAGGGTTTTATGATACAGGAAATCGACAGCTTCTTGATAGTTCATGTCAATAGATTAAATATCCGGCAAGTCCGGCCATGACGATTATTATGATGGGATGGACTTTGCAGAAAAACGCTAAAATGAATGAAACAATGCAGATGGCAATGCTTGTGTAAATTTCGGCAAAATTTTCTTTGTTCATCAACAATAATGCCGCAGAGCCAATGAGCCCGACGACAACGGGACGAAGCCCCGTGAAAATGCTTTTTAGCGCGATGCTGTTTTGGTGGCGTTGCACGAAACGGCTGGCATACAGTACCAATATGAATGAAGGCAGCACTACGGCCAGCGTTGTGATGGCAGACCCGAGAATCGAGCCGCCGGCAGCAGTGTAGCCTATATATGTGGCGGTGTTTATGCCAATTGGTCCCGGCGTCATTTGCGAAATGGCGACAATGTCGGTGAACATGTGTTCCGTAATCCAGCCCCTGCCGACGATTTCATGGCGAATAAGCGACAGCATGGCGTATCCGCCTCCGAATCCGAAAAGACCGATTTTTATATATGCCCAAATGAGTTGCAAATATATGTTCATTATGCTTCGTCGTTTTGTTGCAATTGTTTTTTGAAGTTTCGCGAGTAGATGAAGTATCCTACGATTCCGCCGATGACTATATAAAGTATCGGGCTTGACAATATCGGTAATTCCGACCATATCAGAATTGCAATCGCTACGGGAATCCAGAAATTTTTGCGATTGATTTTTGCAGATTTGGCAGTGGTTAATACCGGAGCAAGGATAAGAGCGACAACAGCGGGCCGGATGCCTTTGAAGATACTCGTCAAGACGGCGTTGTTTTTGATGGTGTCGGGCGTAAGGAAGATTGCGATGGCAAGAATAATCAAGAATGAAGGCAGAATTGTTCCCAATGCGGCAGCGATGCTTCCCGGGAGCTTGTTGAGCTTGTAGCCGACGGAAATGGCTACATTGACAGCCATGATGCCGGGAAGGGATTGCGACATGGCAAGATTGTCGACAAATTCTTCTTTGTCAAGCCAATTGTGTCGGTCGACAATGTCCTTTTCCAATAAAGAAATCATCGCCCATCCGCCGCCAAAAGTGAATGCGCCGATTTTGAAGAAAGTGGCAAATAATTTGAGGTTGATATGGTTCATTTCAGCAAATCCGGAATCGGATAGATTACGGTTAGGAATTGAAATAAAAAAACGGGTTGCCCCGTTTTTTTATTTATTTAGTTCAGCCGCGATAGCTGTGGCGATAGCTTGCATTTCTTCGGCCGGAAGCGAAAGCTTTGGCTTGTCGAAATACATGTCTTTTTCTTCAACGATAGGAATGAGGTGGATGTGTGCGTGAGGCACTTCCAAGCCGATGACAGCTACTCCGATGCGTTTGCAGGGAATAACTTTTTCCATCGCTTTTGCCACTTTCCGCGCAAAGCGCGTGAGCGCTGCGTAATCTTCCTCGGAAAGATTGAAAATATAGTCGTTTTCTGTTTTGGGGACAACAAGCACATGTCCTTTATTAACAGGATTAATGTCGAGAAAAGCAAAGTTCTTTTCGTCTTCTCCTACTTTGTAGCAGGGAATTTCACCTGCAATGATTTTGCTGAAAATAGTTGCCATGGCTCTTGTTAAATTTCTATTTTAATGATTTCGAACGACATCATTCCTTGCGGCACTTTGATTTCGACCACATCGCCGACTTTCTTGCCCAGCAATCCTTTTGCAATCGGGGTGCTGGATGCTATTTTCTTTTCTTTCAAGTTCGCTTCTGAGTCGGCAACAATTGTATAGGTCATCGTTGCGCCGTTTTTTGTGTTTTTGATAGTGACGGTGTTCATGATCTGCACTTCGTCGGTGTTGAGATTGGCCTCGTCGATGATGCGAGCGCTTGCCAGCATGTCTTTAAGTTGCGATATTTTCATTTCAAGCATACCTTGCGCTTCTTTTGCAGCATCGTATTCGGAGTTTTCCGACAAGTCGCCTTTGTCGCGCGCCTCTGCGATGGCCGCAGAAATACGCGGACGCTCAACACTTTCGAGGTATGCGATTTCTTTCATTTTTTTGTCGTAACCATCTTTGGTCATGTAGGTGATTGCCATTTTGAAAATATTTAAAAATTAGTAAAATAAAAAAGAATCTCTACCAGCGCATGATCGAGACCCCTCTTTTGTTCATATTTTATTCAGGGCAAAGATATGACAAATAATTAGCAAAAGCAAATAAAATCAGAAAAATATGAAAGAGCAAATGAAGCGTGTGATTGCGCCAAAAAGTTATTTCTTCATTTTGTAGGGAAAGTTTCAATTAAATGTGATATATTTGTCGAATTAGAATTTTTTTAATGAAGATAATATGAAGCCGACATTATTAGTCTTAGCTGCCGGTATGGGAAGCCGGTATGGCGGATTGAAGCAACTCGACGGGCTTGGCCCGCATGGGGAGACGATTATGGATTACTCAATATTTGATGCGATTCGTAGTGGTTTTGGGAAAATTGTTTTTGTGATTAGGAAAGATTTTGAAGCAGATTTCAGAGCAAAAATTTTATCGAAATATGAAGGCCACATTCCGGTAGAAGTTGTTTTCCAATCGTTACAAGATTTGCCGGAAGGATTTGCATGTCCTTCAGAAAGAGTAAAGCCGTGGGGAACGAACCATGCGGTTATGGCAGGACGCTCGGCGATTCAAGAGCCATTTGCCGTGATAAATGCAGACGACTTTTACGGGCAAGGGGCATTCGGGGTGATGGCTCAAGATTTAATGCGGGCACGAACCGGTGGAGGCGATTATAGCATGGTGGGATTCCACGTTGGAAATACCATGTCGGAAAGTGGTGCAGTGGCGCGTGGCGTGTGTGAACAAACGGACGATGGCTATTTGAAATCGGTTGTGGAACGAACTTCCATTATGTATGACGGTGAAGGCAGGATTGTCTTTACGGACGAAGATGGCAATGTTCGAGAACTTGCGCCTGAAACGCCGGTGTCGATGAATATGTGGGGTTTTACGCCTGATTATTTCGTTGAAAGTGAAAGATATTTTATCTCTTTCTTGAAAGAAAACATAGAAAATCTGAAAGCGGAATTTTATATCCCGTCGGTGGTCAATTTGATGATGCAGAAAGGTTATGCCACGGTAAAAATGCTTCGTTCGGATTCAAAATGGTTCGGGGTGACTTATGCTGAAGATCGCCCATCTGTCGTGGCAAAATTGGCAGAATTGCATGCTGCCGGCGTATATCCTGATAAAATGTTTTGACGGAAGGAATAAATGATGACAAAAAAACGGACAAGAAATTAAATCTTGCCCGTTTTCTTATTTCATGAATGTGCTGCTTATCGGGGTAATGTTGTTATCGTAAGGGCATGGTAGGCATTGTCGGCTTTCTTGATGGCATTTTCGACAGTGTCGGCAGTGGCCAATATTACGCCCATGCGACGATGTCCGACAACTTCCGGTTTCCCAAAAATGCGAATTTGTACGCCGGATTCGGCAAGCACTTTTTCCAAGTTGTCGAAGACAACTTTGTCTGTGTCGCCTTCCACAACGATAGCGCGAGAGGCAGAAGGCCCGTAAAATCGTGGCTGTGAAACGGGCAGCCCGAGCAAAGCACGAGCGTGCAATGCAAATTCGCTGAGATCTTGCGATATCATTGTTACCATGCCGGTGTCGTGTGGGCGAGGAGATACTTCGCTGAATATCACCTCGTCTCCTTTTATAAACATTTCAACTCCGAAAATTCCGAATCCGCCAAGGGCATCGGTTATTTTTCGTGCAATATCGCGAGCTTTTTCCAATGCGGCAGGCGTCATGTGCTGGGGTTGCCATGAGTAGCGATAATCGCCATTTTCTTGGATATGCCCGATTGGTTCGCAGAATACGGTTCCGGAACAACTTCTGACGGTGAGAAGCGTTATTTCATAATCAAATTTGACAAATGCTTCGACAATGACTTTTCCTGCTCCGGCTCTGCCGCCTTCTTGAGCGTTTGACCATGCTTTTTCAATATCGGCTTCATTTTTGATGGTGCTTTGCCCATGGCCGGAAGAACTCATTATCGGTTTTACGACACATGGGATGCCGATTGCCTTGACAGCGTCTGTAAATTCTTGCTTGTCGGCGGCAAAGCGATATTTGGAAGTTTTGATGCCGAGTTCTTCTGCTGCTAATCTTCGAATGCCTTCTCGATTCATGGTCAACCATGCGGCATGCGCCGTAGGGGTCACATGAAAACCTTCTTTTTCAAGTTCGAGGAGTTTGGGTGTTGCGATAGCCTCAATCTCCGGAATGATATGGTCGGGATGCTCTTCTCGGATGGCCTTTTCAAGAGCATTGCCATCGAGCATATTGAGGACTTTGGCTTTATGCGCAACTTGCATTGCCGGTGCGTTTGCGTATTTGTCGCAAGCGACAACCTCTACGCCGAGGCGTTGCAACTCGATGGCTACTTCTTTTCCTAATTCGCCACTTCCTAAAAGCAAGGCTTTTGTTCCTACTGAGGTAGTTACAGATCCTATCTTGGTCATATAAAAATTAAATTAAGGTACATGCAAAGATAGGGAAGAAGAGTAATATTTAAAATTTTAGTGTTGTTTAATGTCGTCGAATGAGCGAAAAATGTAATTGGGGTATAAATAACCGTAATAATGGCTATTCGATTTTGGAAAGAGGCAGTATTTTTGCACAGAAAAATGGATGAAATTTTATTTGGATATGACGCTTGAAGGATTTATAGAACGTGTAAAAGCACGGATGCCGCTTGATACGGAAGAAATACAACTTTTCATGAATGAAATGAGCGATGAGGCTCGAAAAATAACAATAGATATCAATAACAGCTATCATTCGCAAGAAGAACTTCGTGCGCTTTTTTCCAAATTGTTTGGGAAGCCGGTGGATTCGACATTCCGAGTTTTTCCACCATTTTATACTGATTTCGGGAAAAATATCACAATAGGGCGGAATGTGTTCATCAATGCTTGCTGCCATTTTCAAGATCATGGAGGTGTGACGTTGGGCGATGGGTGCTTGATAGGGCATAATGTCGTGTTTGCCACGTTAAATCATGATTTAAATCCGCATCGCAGGGCTTTTATGATGCCGGCTCCTATTGTATTGGGCAAGAATGTGTGGATTGGCTCGAATTCTACCATACTGCAGGGCGTAACGATAGGCGATGGCGCGGTTGTGGCTGCCGGCGCCGTGGTGACGAAAGATGTGCCGGCCAATGTTGTTGTCGGAGGTGTCCCTGCTAAGTATTTGCGTAGTGTCGATTAGAGTGGATATATTTGTTGATGGCGATTTTAAGGCGGAGCGTTCGGTTTGCTGAAATGATAGGGCATGGGTAAGAAAGATAGTACGGGAAAATTGCTTGCTCTGATTCGAGAGGGGAAGCCGATGACGTTTGGACAACAATTGAGGTTGACGGTATTGCTTAGCATGCCGGCAATTGTGGCCCAATTCTCTTCGATAGCTATGCAATACATTGACGCTTCGATGGTGGGTAGTTTGGGTGCGAATGCTTCTGCTTCAATAGGATTGGTGTCGACGACTACGTGGCTTTTCAGTGGATTGTGTGGCGCAGTTTCGACAGGATTTACGGTACAAGTGGCGCATCGAATCGGGGCGGGTGACTTTGATGGTGCGCGTGCGGTATTGCGCCGGTCGTTTTTGGCGGTAGGCGTATTTAGCTTGCTGTTGGCATTAAGTGGGATTGGAATTAGCGGAGTATTGCCTGAGTGGTTGGGTGGCGATGATGAGATACAACATGATTCTTCGATATATTTTCTTATATATGCGAGTTTTCTGCCGGTGCTTCAACTGAATTTTTTGGCAGGCGGGATGCTGAGAAGCAGTGGGAACATGCGTATCCCCAGCATGTTGGGCGTGCTGATGTGTTTATTGGATGTGGTGTTTAATTATTTTTTGATATTTCCGTCTCGGGAACTGTCTGTATGCGGTTTTTCTTTTTTCATGCCGGGTGCCGGTTTGGGCGTGGCAGGAGCAGCTTGGGGGACTGGTTTGGCAGAGCTTGTTACCGGCTTGTTGATGTTATTGTATTTATGGAATCGTTCGCCCGAACTGCGCCTGTCCGGATTGCATGGCAGTTTTCGTCCAACTTTGTCGATGTTAAAAAAGGCTGTTCATATAGGACTGCCAATGGGAATAGAGCATGTTGCTATTTGCGGAGCGCAAATCATGACTACTGTCATTGTGGCTCCTCTTGGCGTTTTTGCAATAGCGGCCAATGCTTTTTCCATTACGATCGAAAGCTTGTGTTATATGCCCGGATATGGTATTGCAGATGCTGCTACGACGTTGGTGGGGCAGAGTCTTGGAGCCGGAAGAAAGCAGTTAGTGCGTCGATTCGCGAACATTACAGTGTTCACGGGGATGGCTGTCATGGGTGTTATGGGAACAATCATGTATGTGGCGGCTCCGCAATTAATAGCGGTAATGACGCCTGTAGAAGAGATACGGTCGCTTTCGGTCGAGGTGCTTCGGATAGAAGCGTTTGCGGAACCAATGTTTGGAGCGGCAATAATCGCTTATGGCGTATTTGTGGGCGCAGCAAATGCGATGATGCCCTTGTTGATGAACTTTTTTAGCATTTGGGCAGTCCGATTGTCTTTGGCAGCGATGTTGGCTCCGTCGATGGGATTAAAGGGAGTGTGGATTGCCATGTGCGTGGAACTTTGCTTCCGAGGAGTCATATTCTTGCTTCGTTTGCACAGCGAGAAATGGATTAAATTAAAAAATGCAATTTAACGGAAGAAGGTAAAACAGTAATAAGGGTAATTAATACTGTAATGTGTCTACAACCGGAAGCAAATCCAGACAATAAATTTGTATGAAGAAAAGAGATGAAAATGAAGAGAACATTTTCCATGAGAAATTCGTTTAAGATTTAAATTTATATATGATGCAATTGATTAAAGATAAAGAATTTGGAGGAGAGCGCCCTTTGTTTGGAACGCATGATCTTCATTTGGATAATGTGACGATTCTTGCCGGAGAATCTGCAATTAAAGAATGCAGCAACATCGTAGCAACAAATTGCCGTTTTGAGGGCAATTATCCATTTTGGCATGTGCATGGGTTTACGATTCAGGATTGTTATTTTGCCGTAGGCGGCCGGTCTGCTTTATGGTATTCGGATCATTTAAAAATGATTGATACGGTTATCGATGCACCAAAGATGTTTCGGGAAATGCATGATTTGGTTATAAGGAATGTGGTAATGAATGATGCAGACGAAGTGTTTTGGAAATGCAGCCATTTGCGCATTGAGAATTTGAAACTCCATGACGGAACATACCCGTTCATGTTTAGTAATGATATTTATGTTGATGGATTGGAAAGCGATAGCAAGTATGTATTTCAATATGTAAAAAATGTAGAGATACATAATGCAAAAATTACGACAAAGGACGCATTTTGGGAAGTTGAGAATGTCACAATTTACGATTCAGAACTGAATGGCGAATATCTTGGGTGGCATTCGCGGAATTTGAGATTGGTGAATTGCCGGATTTCAGGAGAGCAGCCTCTATGCTATGCCCATGACTTGATATTGGAGAATTGCACTTTTGATCCTTCTTGCGATCGTGCATTTGAATATTCAACGTTGCGTGCGGATATCCGAGGCGCCATCACAAATATAAAAAATCCGACATCGGGTGTCATCGTAGCTGATCATATTGGATCTGTGACGATTGATGAGAATATAAAAGAGCCTGCAAATTGTATTATAAAAGAGCGGAATAAATGAAATTTGATTTTGATGCGATTTTGCCGCGAAGAGGGACAAATTCTTATAAGTGGGATAGCGCGGCAGATAATGACGTGTTGCCGATGTGGGTAGCCGATATGGATTTCCCGACGGCACCGGTGATTGTCGATGCTTTGCGTCGGCGTGTAGAACATGGAGCTTTTGGATATACGAAAGTGCCGGATGCTTATTATGATGCTGTGTGTAATTGGTTTTCTCGACGACATGGTTGGAATATTGATAAGCAATGGATGATTTATACTTCCGGCGTGGTTCCTGCAATATCTGCTGTGATAAAAGCCCTTGTTCCGAAAGGAAGCAAGGTATTGGTGCAAACACCTGTATATAATTGTTTTTTCTCTTCAATCCGTAATAATGAATGCGAGATTGAGACAAATCCGTTGGTCTATTCGAATAATACCTATTATATAGACTTTGACGATTTGGAGCGAAAGACTGCCGATCCTTGCGTTAAAATGCTGTTGCTTTGCAATCCTCATAATCCGGCAGGGCGAGTTTGGACAAGGGAAGAACTGACAAGGGTTGGAGAGATATGCATTCGAAACGGAGTGATAGTGGTTTCAGACGAAATTCATTGTGAATTGGTCTATCAAGGGTATGAATATACTCCATTCGCGTCTTTGTCCGAAGAATTTTTGCAACATTCGGTTACATGCCTTTCTCCAAGCAAAGCCTTTAATATGGCAGGCTTGCAGATTGCAAACATTGTGGCATGGGATGAGACAATGCGGCAAAAAATAGATAAGGCAATTAATGTCAACGAGGTGTGCGACGTGAATCCTTTTGGCGTGATTGCAACAATCGCAGCTTATGATAAGGGAGAAGAGTGGTTGGTTCAATTGCTTGAATATTTGCATGAGAATTATTTGTATATGCGCGATTTTTGCAAGAAATATTTGTCGGAATTTCCAATAGTTGAATTGGAAGGGACGTATTTGGTTTGGATGGATTGTCGTGCTTTGTCTTGTTCGTCGAAAGAATTAGAACGAGAATTGTTGGAGAAGGCGAAGTTGTGGCTGAATGCAGGCACGATGTATGGCGATGAAGGCGAAGGGTTCATGCGTTGGAATATTGCGTGCCCGCGCATGCTGTTGCAAGAGGGGTTGCAACGCTTTCTGACTTTTGTTCGGGAATTGAAATAAAATAATTGAAATATTATTGTTTTGATATCCAACGGTTTCAAGGATGCGAGATATTTTTTTTCAAAAAAAGTTGGGATAAAATTTGGAAAGAAAGGGTAGCGGGCAGTACCTTTGCAACCGCAAACGGCGGAAGGCGCTTTTTTCGGGCCCTGCCTGAAAAAAATCCGCGCGGGAGTTGCACGGGCGCTTCCTTCTTGCTAACTTTGCAGTCCCTTCCCCTTTTTTCGGGAGCGGGCTTGGCACATTGACATCATGCGACGAGACGAATAGAATAGCGAGGAACGCGGGAAAGCCCCTTTTTTGGGCTTCCCCTTGTCGATTCGGCCGGGAACGGCTCCGGCGCCCTCCATTCCCGTATCGGGAGGCGGGGCGCGCTCCGGCGGCAGCCGGACAGAAAAAAATGGAAAAACATATAACAACAACGGAGAGTTTGATCCTGGCTCAGGATGAACGCTAGCGGCAGGCTTAACACATGCAAGTCGAGGGGCAGCGGGGGAGCGGCGACGCTCCTGCCGGCGACCGGCGCACGGGTGAGTAACGCGTATGCGACCTGCCCCCCGCAGGGGGATAACCGGGAGAAATCCCGACTAATACCCCATATTCCCTGGGGCTGCATGGCTCTGGGGCGAAAGGGCTACCGGCGGGGGATGGGCATGCGTGGCATTAGGAAGTTGGCGGGGCAACGGCCCACCAATCCATCGATGCCTAGGGGTTCTGAGAGGAAGGTCCCCCACACTGGCACTGAGACACGGGCCAGACTCCTACGGGAGGCAGCAGTGAGGAATATTGGTCAATGGGCGGGAGCCTGAACCAGCCAAGTAGCGTGAAGGATGACGGCCCTACGGGTTGTAAACTTCTTTTGTGCGGGAATAAAGGAGCCTACGTGTAGGTTTTTGCATGTACCGTAACGAATAAGCATCGGCTAACTCCGTGCCAGCAGCCGCGGTAATACGGAGGATGCGAGCGTTATCCGGATTTATTGGGTTTAAAGGGTGCGCAGGCGGCCCGTTCAAGTCGGCGGTGAAACATCGGGGCTCAACCCCGCGCAGCCGTCGAAACTGAGGGGCTTGCGTCCGGCGGAGGCATGCGGAATGCGTCGTGTAGCGGTGAAATGCATAGATATGACGCAGAACTCCGATTGCGAAGGCAGCATGCCGCGCCGGCACGGACGCTGAGGCACGAAAGCGTGGGGATCGAACAGGATTAGATACCCTGGTAGTCCACGCAGTAAACGATGAATACCGGCCGTCCGCGGGGGAACCCGTGGGTGGCGTAGCGAAAGCGTTAAGTATTCCACCTGGGGAGTACGCCGGCAACGGTGAAACTCAAAGGAATTGACGGGGGCCCGCACAAGCGGAGGAACATGTGGTTTAATTCGATGATACGCGAGGAACCTTACCCGGGCTTGAATTGCAGAGGAAGGATTTGGAGACAATGACGCCCTTCGGGGTCTCTGTGAAGGTGCTGCATGGTTGTCGTCAGCTCGTGCCGTGAGGTGTCGGCTTAAGT
>OIXG01001241.1_pt1 | contig 25500 bp, 21 predicted proteins | sample 1587731 | NCBI WGS metagenome assembly OIXG01 (sample SAMEA3888908, study PRJEB22519) | human gut metagenome | biome: human gut; feature: human-associated habitat; material: faeces | place: Denmark | collected 2010
CAATCGTATTGCTGTCGCTGCCTAACTAAAGGCAGCCGTCTGAACCGGAGAGGCCGCAGGCCGGGGAAGGCGTCGTTTATGCGGCGGACGTGCGGCGGGTAAGAGTTGCCCCGCCCATGCATTATGACTCTACTGAACCGCGCAGTCTGTCAGGTGTCTGCGCGGAGAGGGAACGCTGAAACCTGACTGCGCCCGGAGAAAGTCTTGTCAAAGCGCTTTCGGACAGGGGTTCGACTCCCCTCAGCTCCACCACAAGTCAAAAAATCCGAACATTATCATCAATGGTGATACGTTCGGATTTTTGATTTTTATGAGTTGTTTTATAATTTAGAAATTACTGTGGTTTGTAGCATATTCTCGGCCTCCTCCAAGCCTTGCATCACTTCCGCCATGATGCGAGTGGCCAAGATAAATCCTGAACTGAACGCTTCACACTCAGTGATGCAAGACAGTTTACTTATGCAGTCCTTGAATTTTTCAAAGGTTTCTTTTGTTTCATTGTCAGACTTGAGTTCAGGTCTCCCTCGTTTTTGCATGTCAACTTAACTTAACGAGTTTGCCACCCTCGTTTCTCAAAGAAACAGTTGATATTATCAATCAAACGATTTATAATGTCAACTGTGATAATAGTTGTATGGAGGCTTATTATGACTACTTCTGAACAGATACGAGTTCTTTGTGTGCGTTCTGGCGTAAGTTTGTCAGAATTGGCAAGAAGAATAAATCAAACACCACAAAATTTCAGTGTTAAACTTAAGAGAAATACGGTTACACAAGATGAGCTAAATCAAATTGCTAATGTGCTCAATGTGAAATATGAACAGTATTTTGTTTTAGCTAATGGAGATCAGGTTCGATAAATAAAGAGAAGGTAAAAAAATGGATACAAACATTATTTATAATATAGATTGCGTCGCCGGAATGAATCAAATGATAGATGAGGCGTCTATAGACCTTATCATCGCGGATCCACCATATTTTAAGGTTATCGGCGAAAAATGGGATTATCTTTGGAGAACAGAAGAAGACTATCTTGAATGGTCAGAAAAATGGATTGCAGAAGCTGCCCGTGTTTTAAGAATGGGCGGTAGTTTCTATTTGTTTGGTTATTTTAGAATGTTAAGTAGATTGTTGCCTATTTTAGAAAAGTATGGTTTTGAACTTAGACAACAAATAGTATTAAATAAAGGCATGCAAGCTGTATCTGGGCGAGCAACTAAAAATTATCGAATGTTCCCTAATGTGACCGAAAGTATTTTATTTTTATGTAAAGATCCCAAACCTTTTGCAAAATCCTTTTTAAAGCAAAGGCAAAAAGAATTAGGTTATTCCGCAAAACAAATCAATGAGATGTTGGGTGTCAAATCAAACGGTGGCGGTATGTGGAGTATTTATACAGGCAAAAATGTTTGCGAGCAATTACCCACTGAAGAATTGTGGGACAAATTGCAAACAATTCTTGAATTTAACATTCCATACGATAAGATTAGTCAAACATATCATGCACAAATGGGGTTAACAGATGTATGGGATGATGTGAATTTTTATGAAGAAAAAGACCGCATCCATCCTACCCAAAAACCACAAAAACTGCTTGCAAGACTAATTCTTGCAAGCAGTGATGAGGACGATATTGTTTTAGATCCATTTATGGGTGGAGGTTCAACAGCCTTGGCTTGTATTAATAACAAGCGTAATTATATTGGATTTGAAATAGAACAAGAGTATTACGAAAAGTCGTTAGAACGATTAGCATGTAGACAGATGGCGCTATTATAATTATCTTAAATCGATAAACTGTGAGCGTAACGATAGTGGTATATCTGCTTTTTTCAAAACGATTTTAGGCAAATATATTTCATCCGCGAATTTGTTGCATAGATCGGCATTGGTTATATTATTAGTTTTCCTTATGTCTTCTAATAATTGCAATAGCTTTTCTTTATTTAATCCATTAACACGAGCAGATGGGCTGTATTTTTTAATAACATTTTTAATGTTAGCTACACTTATGGTAGTTGATCCAGAATATGAACTTAAAGGAAGTAGTACATCTGAATAAGTATTGTTTTTGGATGGGAATACATCGGTGATTATATTGCCATCATTTGTGATTTTTGATCTGTAAATCAAAGTTGGTTCTGTTAATGCGAATTTTAGCATATGAGGCCACATGTTAAACGGTGCTTTAGATGTTGACTGTGAACGAATATTGAGATAATAGTCAATCATACAGTACGCAAACCCTTTACTCTTTGGGTCAACTTCCCATATTGATGCAATAATGTCGTTGTTGTTGCTATCATATATGGATTCGAATTCAAAAAGAACAAAGTAATATCTGTAAGGATCCAATAACTTTGCAAACTCGTCATTGTTTCGGATTGCTATTAACCACTTCGAATCATCTTTCCTATTAATGCTTGTAGATCTGCATACAGCACATTCCGTTTCTAAACTTGAAACAACTGCACCACAAGCATTACAAGACCCTAATTGATCGACTCTATAACAAGTTTTAATTTCACCATGTCTTTCATCATCTATAACTAAATCATAACCACGAGCACCAGATTTTCCGCCAGGATATCCTGTTACGACACTCACCAAATGCTGACCAACATATCCCATACGTGCCTGAGGCGTTTGTTGAGTTATTTTTGACCATGCATTAACTTTTGCTCTTAAATCAATATATAAATCTTTGATCAAGGCTTCAGAAGCTTCTATCGTTCCTAAAGTATAATTTAGCATAAAACCACTCCTTCAAATATATTTCCATTTTGTTCTAACACATTTCGACGTTTTTTACAATAGATTATTGGAGGTGATGCAATGTACTTTAAATATCTGTCGGCTGCGTTTGGCAGCGCCATGATCACATCGGTCTATTCGGCCAGTACCACGGGCCGCAGGGAACGGCGGCATTGGCGGTCGTCGCTCCGGTCTGGAACATCATCTACAGTCTTGGCCTTTTGATGGGCATCGGCGGCAGCGTGATTTTCAGTACAAAGCGCGGCAGCGAGAAATGCGACGGGAGTGAGAACCAGTATTTCACATCGGCCGTGATCGGCGCAGTGATCTTATCCATTCTGGCATGGATCGGGGCCATATGCTTCGAGCGCCCCATCCTGACCTTCTTCGGAGCGGATGGCTCCTACCATTGTCCGCACCTATGCGTTATCCTTCCTGCTGCTGCCGTTCAACATCTTCTCGACCTATTATTTCCAGGCGATCATGAAGCCGAAGGCAGCGTTCGTTGTTTCTGTGGCACGGGGACTTGTCATCAGCGGCATTTTGATCATGGTTCTTCCTGCGCTGGTCAACGCCGATGCGATCTGGTTTGCGATGCCAGTCACGGAGCTGCTGGTCATGCTTTACGCCGCTTCGATGATCCGCAAATACACAAGGGCTTTGCCGGGAGGTACCACTTATGCAGATACCTGCCATTGAAAGCAATGCACCCTCGCTGATCTGAAGCTGCTCCCTTAATAGGCCGCCCTGCACGCAGCGCCTCCCTTGCGGTATGGGGACGTGTTCGAATCTATTTGTGCCATGATAAGATAACAGCAAAAACAAAACCACCCTAACGGGTGGTTTTGCTTTTGGTGGGACTACTTCATTCTGCCATCGCCGGCCATGAGGGCGGTCATCTCCTCGATGCGCTCCAGCGGGAACGGCGGCTCACACAGAGGCTTCATGGCGATAGACATGAGCTTCACGGGGTTATCATCCGCCGCAACACGGTTGGAGCTGAGCGTTCCGCAGCGCTTGCAGCGGTGGATGATCGCCCATTCACCGCCCCTGCGTACCCAGACCGCCACCGGCTCCATGATGCCGCCGCAGTCGGCAGCCCGGTCGCCGGGCTCGATGTCTACGTGCAGGCTGGAGAGGCAGTTGGGGCAGTGGTTGCGGTGGTCGCTGCCGGCCCCCTGCGGTGTGCAGAGTCGGCCACAGACCTTGCAGGTGAAGGTGTCATTGCAGGGATGGGTCTTGTAGTAGCCTTTTTCAAAGGTCTTCCGCTTGTTTTCGCGGTTCATGGTGTTTCCTCCTGAAGATGTGTTTTCATGCTCCGGGAGGAATGGCGTGCATATCGCCATCGATTGACAAGGGCAGGCGTGTTTGCTCTTGTCAATCGATGGCTGCCAGACCTCCCGGTCAGGCCACACGCTCCAGTGTCAGGGTATTGAGTTTCAAACTCGTCTCCTTAATAAAATGTGTATTGTGCCCTGCGGGCACTGACGACAGGGTACTCTCCGCGCCGCCGTTTGTCAAGAGCCTACGCGTGCCTGAACACCTTTTTCTCCAACGCAAAGATGCGCGGACTGAAGGTGTCCGGCTCCATCGTATCATACGTCTCGCGGTAGATCTCCATACGGCTGTCCACCGCGTCGATCAGGCTCAGCAGCTCTGCCTCGGCGCACAGAGGGCGCACCGCCGCGCCGAACTCCGGCTCACCGTGGTGGGAGAGGATCAGGTGCTGCAGCAGCACGGACTTCTCCTCCGGCACGCCCAGGCGGGCGGCAGTCTCCGCCGCGTCCTGCGCTCCCATGACCAGGTGCCCCAGCAGCTGCCCCTTAATGGAGTAATCCGTGGCCAGACCCAGCTGCGAAAACACGAACTCCTGCGCCTTCGCCATATCGTGGAGCAGCGTCCCCGTCAGCAGCAGGCTGCGGTCGATCGTCTCCGGGTACATTCCCGCCAGGAAGTCCGCGATCTTCACCATGTTGGCGGTGTGCATCAGCAGGCCGCCCAGAAAGGCATGGTGTACGCTCTTGGCGGCGGGGATGGACGCGAGCGTCTCCCCGTGGGCCTCCAGCATGGCCTCGGCCACGGCACGGTAGTCCGGGTCCGTAATGGAGGCTGCCGCACGGCGCAGATCCTCCATCGCCGCGCCGCAGTCGATGGGCGCAGTGGGCACCAGGGCGGACACATCCACCGGATCCTCCTGGGCCGCCTGACGGATACGCGCGGCGGTGAACTGCGCGGTGCCCCGATACTCACCCACGGTACCCCGCACCTTGACCACGGTGCCCTCGTCGGCGGCGGTCAGCGGCCCAGCATAGTCCCAGACCTTCAGCTCCATCGTGCCGGTACGGTCGCTGAGCGCTCCGGTCAGGAATGGCTTGCCGTTGGCGGCCACCTTGGGGTTGGCGGACTTGAGTATGTAGTAGCCCTCGATCTCGTCGCCGGGGGTCATGGCGTTGATGGACTTGTTGTATTCCACAGGCATATCCTCCCTTTCTCATATTATTGCTATGATACCACGTTTGCCGAAAGCGGGCAAGTGCCCAGGTGATCTTGCCGTTTCCCCTGCAACGTTACCGCCAGACAAAAATTTTGGCAGTCAAACACCGTTTGTATTTTGGTTCGCGACAGGAAAACTCGTAAAAGTCCCTCATTGTTAATAACTTTTACAAGTTTCTTTTTACGGCAATTCTTTACAGGTTTCGACCTTTTATTTATGACATTTTTATGTACACGCCGCAAAGATTAACGTGCAATTTATTCACGCAGTGTTATAATCTGAGCATGATTTTTCGGGACGATCCGGACGTTCCGGAAAGAGAAAATCCACTTTACAAAGGAGAGTGTGTTTTTGTGACGACATTCATCATCGGCCTCGTTATTTTGCTGGGCGGTGCTGCACTGTACGGCCGCTTCTGCGAAAAGGTCTTTGGTCCTGACGACCGCAAGACGCCCGCCTACACCAAGGAGGACGGCGTTGACTTCGTTCCCATGCGCGGCTGGAAAAATAGCCTCATCAACCTACTGAACATCGCGGGCACCGGCCCCATCCTCGGGCCGATCCAGGGCATCCTGTTTGGGCCCATCGCGTTTTTGACCATCCCCATCGGCAACGTCATCGGCGGCGCCATGCACGACTATTTCTCCGGCATGATCTGCCTGCGCGACGGCGGCACCCAGATGCCCGAGATGATCCGCCGCTACTCCACCAAGGGTATCTATAAGTTCTACAACGTGTTCGTGTGCGTGCTGCTGCTGCTGGTGGGCGCTGTGTTCATCTACACCCCCGGCGACATCGCCGCCACGCAGCTCTTTGGCTTTGACGGTAAGGCCACCTCTGTTTCCACGTGGGTCATCTACGGTGTCATCTTCCTGTATTATCTGATCGCCACCGTGTTCCCCATCGACGCCATCATCGGCAAGATCTACCCCATCTTCGGCGGTATCCTGCTGTTCTCCGCCGTCGGTATCTTCATCGGCATCTTCGTCACCGGTATGCCCCTGATGAACATCTGGGACAGCTGGGCTGCTCCCGTGCTGAGCCTCACCGGTGCTGACGGCACCGTGGGTACGTTCACCTACGCGGACTACTTCTCCACCAAGCACTTCCTGCCCATCTTCTTCGTGACCGTGGCCTGCGGTATTCTGTCCGGCTTCCACTCCACCCAGACCGCTATCATCTCCCGTACCATGAAGAGCGAGCGTCAGGGCCGCAACACCTTCTACAACATGATGGTGCTGGAAGGCTTCATCGCCATGGTTTGGGCTGCCGGCGCTATGGGCGTGTACAACCTGGCTTTGCAGGAGCCCAATGCCGGGCTGGCTACCGGCACCGTGGGCGTGGTCTGCAAGTACCTGCTGGGTCATGTGGGCGGCATCATCGCCCTGCTGGGCGTCATCGTGCTGCCCATCACCTCCGGTGATACGGCACTGCGCGCCCTGCGCCTGAGCCTGTCTGAGACGCTGCACATCGACCAGTCCACCAACGGCAAGCGCATCAAGCTGGCTGTGCCCATCTTCGCGCTGGTCATCGCCATCCTCGTGTTCGCCAAGACCAATGCCGACGGCTTCAACATTCTGTGGCGTTACTTCGCATGGGCCAACCAGACGCTGTCCCTGTTCGCCTTCCTGTGCATCACCGCGTGGATGTTCGAAAACGGCAAGGGTAAGTGGGCTTGGATCCCCATGATCCCCGGCTGCTTCTACACCTTCATCTGCGTCACTTATATCGCCAACGCCCACATCGGCTTCAACATCCCCTGGACGCCCGCCTACATCATCGGTGTGGTGTGCGCCATCGCCTATGTGGTGGCCTGCTGCATGTACGGCAAGAAGCGTGCTGCCAGACTGCTGGCCAAGTAAGTTCTCTCCTCTCCTCAAATCGGTATAGCAAATAACGTACAAAACATGAGGGACGGCATATGCCGTCCCTTGTGTTTTTTTCTCCCGGCTGGTATAATCCCCTTATCAAAACGAAGGGAGTGCGCTCCATGAAACGCTGTCTTGTCCTCTCCGACTCATTCAAAGGCACGCTGTCCTCCCCGGACATCTGCCGCATCGCCCGCAGTCTCCATATCCCCAGCTGGCACATCGACGCCCTGCCGGTGGCCGATGGCGGCGAGGGCACCACAGACTGCTTTCTGGATGCCTGCGGCGGGCAGCGTATCGCCCTTCCCGTGTCCGGTCCCTTTGGCGGCACTATCGATGGCTTCTACGGCCTGCTGCCCGACGGCACGGCGGTGGTGGAGTGCGCCGCAGCAGCGGGTCTGCACCAGGCCGAGGGCCGTCCCGACCCGGAGGCGGCCACCACCTACGGTGTGGGACAGCTTCTGGCCCACGCGCTGGATCACGGCGCAAAGCGCCTGATCCTGGGTCTGGGCGGCAGCTGCACCAACGACGGCGGCTGCGGTGCGGCTGCAGCGCTTGGCGTTCGGTTTTACGACCGGCAGGGCCGCGGCTTCGTGCCCACCGGCGGCACGCTGGCGGACATCGAGGCTATCGACCTGTCCGGGCGGCATCCCAGCCTGCGGCCCGGTGTGCTGACGGTCATGTGCGACATCGACAACCCCCTGTACGGCGAAACCGGCGCGGCGTACATCTTCGCTCCGCAGAAGGGGGCGAACGATGCCTGTGTGCAGCGTCTGGACGCGGGACTTCGGCATCTCGCCGCGGTGCTGCATGCACAGCTGGGTGCGGAGGTGGATACCCTCCACGGCGGCGGTGCCGCCGGCGGCTTCGGCGCGGGCTGCGCTGCGCTGTTGTGCGGTGCCCTGCGCTCCGGTATCACGACGGTGCTGGACACCGTGGACTTCGACCGCCGCGCAGTGGGCTGCGACCTGGTGGTCACCGGCGAGGGTTCCTTTGATGCCCAAAGCCTGGGCGGCAAGGCCATCAGCGGCGTGGCAGGCCGGTGTCAGAAGCTGCGTGTCCCCGCTGCCGTGCTGGCCGGGCGTGTGGCACTGACACCGGAGCAATGGGCACCGCTGGATCTGCGGGCCGTCCGCAGTATCAACCCCACCGGGGCGACCCTTGAGGACGCCCGAGCCAACGCCGCCGCCTATTACCGGACGGCACTGGAAATGCTGCTGAAGGAGTGGAAGTGATATGGCACAGGTCATTGAGATACACGACTTTTCCGACCCGGCGCTGGACGTCTACGCCCGGGCCACGGAAAACCAGCTGGTCAACCGGGCCGACCCGGCCAACGCCCTGTTCATCGCCGAGAGCCCGCTGGTCATCGGCCGTGCGCTGGACGCCGGGTGCGTACCGGTGTCGTTCCTGATGGAACCGCAGCACATCACCGGCAAAGGCGCCGAGATACTGGGTCGCTGTGACTCGGACCTCCCCGTCTATACCGCCTCCCTGGAGGTGCTGACGCAGCTCACCGGCTTCCACCTGACCCGCGGGATGCTGTGCGCCATGCGCCGCCCTCCCCTGCCCTCCGTGGCGGAGGTCTGCGCCAGGGCGCGGCGCATCGCCGTACTGGAAAACGTGATGAACCCCACCAACGTGGGTGCCATTTTCCGCTGCGCGGCCGCCCTGGGCATAGACGCCGTCCTGCTGACCACAGAGGGCAGCGACCCCCTGTACCGCCGGGCTTCCCGGGTAAGCATGGGTAATGTATTCCTGGTGCCATGGACCTATCTGCCGGAGGGCGACTGGACGGCGGCACTGCACGATCTGGGCTTCACCACCGCGGCCATGGCCCTGCGGGAGGACTCTCTGCGGCTGGATGACCCACGCCTGTTGTCAGCGGAGAGGCTGGCGGTGGTGCTGGGCACCGAGGGCGACGGGCTGGCCGACGGCACCATCGCCCAATGCGACCACACGGTGATGATCCCCATGACCCATGGGGTGGACAGCCTGAATGTAGCTGCCGCGGCTGCCGTAGCCTTCTACCAGTTGGGCCTGCAATGCCAATAAGCGAATAAATATCCCCCCGGCTCCGCCGGGGGGATACACTGTATTTACAGGAACTTGTCCAGCTCCCGTTCCACATTGTCCATTTTCTTCACTTGGGGATGTTCCACACGATAGCCGGACTTAATGACCATATCCAGCGTCCGCAGGGCGGTCAGATCGGCCAGCGGGTCCGCCGCGCAGACGATCATATCCGCGCACTTGCCCGGCTGGATGGAGCCGGTCTCGCCGGCAATACCCGCCAGCGCCGCATTGCCCAGCGTGGCGCTGTGCAGCGCAAACGCCGGCGTCACGCCGCAGTACTTCACAAAGTAGCATAGCTCCCGCCACATATCGTAGTGGGTGATATAGGGGCAGCCGGTGTCGGTGCCCAGACCCACGGGGACACCATCCGCCAGACAGGCCTTCGCCATGGCGATAATACCCTCAAACACCACCTTGCCGTTCTCCTGCTGCTCATAGGTGGCGTGAGAGATACTGCGGTCGAACAGCGCATAGGGCACGGCAGGCGAGATGGTGGACACCTGGAAAGCGCCGCGTTCCTTACACAGCTGCATGATGTGCTCATCCGGCTTCGCGCCGTGCTCGATGGAGTCCACGCCGTTTTCCAGCGCCACCCGGACGCCCTCCGGGCTCTCCACATGAGCGGCCACCTGCATTCCCAGCGCATGGGCCTTATCGCAGGCCGCCTTGACCAGTGCCGGCTGCATCCGCAGCACGCCCGGCTCGCCCACCACCTCGGCGTCCATAACGCCGCCGGTGATCATCAGCTTGATCAGGTCGGGCTTTTCCGCCGCGATCTTCTCCACGAAGGCTGCGGCCTCCTCCGGCGTGCGGGCCTCATAGGCCAGCGACCCGGCCATGTGCCCGCCGGGTACCGACACCGCCATATTGGACGCCACCACCCGGGGAGACAGGATCTCGCCCCGCCTGGCCGCATCGCGAATGATCGTGTCGAAGTCCGCCACGCCGCCCACGGTACGGATAGTGGTCACGCCGGACAGCAGCTCCGTCCTGGCGTAACCCTCGCACATCTTCACGCCGATGCGGCGCATCAGGCCGTTGGAGGTGATGAGTTTCACCAGCTTCTTAGGGTCGGAGGGCTTTTTCCGGGGCTTGCCGGAGGCGGGCAGATGCACATGCAGATTGATCAGCCCCGGCAGCAGGTATTTGCCGCCCAGGTCCACGCGCGCATAGCCCTCCGGCACATCGGCCGCGTCGCAGACGGCAGCAATGCGGTCCCCGTCCACACAGACAGCCAGCCTCGTCCGAGGTGTCATGTCCCGCGTACCGTCCAGCATCACGCCGTTCACCAGCGCATATTTCTCATGGTTTATGTACATATGCATCCCTCCTGTTGGGAAATTTTTTCGCATGATACCACAACGCGGTGGAAATTGCAACAGACAATTTCCACCGCCAGCCAAAGCAGATCCACGCACGTTTGACGTTCTCAGAATACGACCACCAGCAGCATTTTGAATTGCTCCTGTCCATACACCGCGTGGGGGTGCCGCGCCGGCATGAGGATGGACTCGCCGGTGTGCAGCACATGGGGTACGCCGTCCACGGTCACGCAGCCCACGCCGTCCAGGCACGTCACCAGCGCGTCGCCGCCGGACTCGTGGGTGCTGATCTCCTCGTCCTTGTCGAAGGCAAACAGCGTCACACTGACGGCGTCGTTCTGGGCCAGCGTCTTGCTGACCACCTGCCCCGTCTGATAGGCCACCTGATCCCGCAGGGTCAGCACGGTGGCCACATCGAGGTTCTTCATCATAGCGATACACTCCTTTTTATTGGATAAACGGGGGCGGCAAAGCCGCCCCCGTTATCGAAAACTTACTTGCCCAGGGCGGCCTTCAGGGCCTCCACACGGTCGGTCTTTTCCCAGGAAACACCCAGGTCCTCACGGCCCATGTGGCCATAGGCCGCCAGCTGGCGGTAAATGGGCTTCCGCAGGTCCAGATCGCGGATGATGGCGGTGGGGCGCAGGTCAAAGACCTTCTCCACAGCGGCCTCCAGCTCGCTGTCGGCCACCACGCCGGTGCCGAACGTCTCCACCAGCACGCTGACGGGTCTTGCCACGCCGATGGCGTAGGCCAGCTGCACCTGGCACTTGTCGGCAAGACCGGCAGCCACCACGTTCTTGGCCACCCAGCGGGCGGCGTAGGCCGCGCTGCGGTCCACCTTGGTGGGGTCCTTGCCGGAGAAGGCGCCGCCGCCGTGGGGCGCGCTGCCGCCGTAGGTGTCCACAATGATCTTGCGGCCGGTCAGACCGGTATCGGCGGCGGGGCCGCCGCTGACAAAGCGGCCGGTGGGGTTCACATAGATCTTCGTCTCGCCGTCCAGCAGCCCGGCGGGCACAGTGGGCTTGATGACCAGCTCGATCATATCCTTGCGGATCTGCTCCAGCGTCACGTCAGGGCTGTGCTGGGTGGACAGCACCACGGTATCCACGCGGACGGGCTTGCCGTTCTCGTCGTACTCCACGGTGATCTGGGTCTTGCCATCGGGACGCAGATAGTCCACCAGACCCTGCTTGCGCACGTCGGTCAAGCGCTTGGCCATCTTGTGGGCGATGGAGATCGCCAGAGGCATCAGCTCCGGCGTCTCGTTGCAGGCGTAGCCGAACATCATACCCTGATCGCCGGCGCCGTTGTCCAACTCGCTCTTGCCGGAGGCCTTGGCCTCATAGCTCTTGTCCACACCCAAAGCGATATCGCCGGACTGCTCATCGATGTTGGTGATGACGGCGCAGGTGTTGCCGTCGAAGCCGCACTCGGAGGAGTTATAGCCGATGTCCAGCACCACCTGGCGGGCGATCTTGGGGATATCCACATAGCAGCTGGTGGTGATCTCACCCATGATGTGGATCAGGCCGGTAGAGGCGCAGGTCTCGCAGGCCACGCGGCCATTGGGGTCCTTCTCGAAGATCGCGTCCAGCACCGCGTCGCTGATCTGGTCGCAGACCTTGTCGGGATGCCCTTCGGTAACGGACTCAGAGGTAAACAGATGTCTTGCCATAATTTTTTCTCCTTTCATCTCGCGGATGGTCATTGAAAAAAGCGCTCTGCCGAACCGACAGAGCGCTGTGCTTCTTTGCTCATCCTCATCTTTCGATTCGTTCGCCGGATTTGGCACCTTGAAAAAACAGGTTGCCGTGGCTTCATCGGGCCGGTCCCTCCGCCACTCTTGATAAGGTATTTACTTGTACAGCATATTGTAACAGTTTTTTTAGCATTGTCAATAGCATTTCCATGATTTTTGCAAATAATTCAACTGTACGGAAACTTTGCCATTGTTCAAAAAAATGACATGACTTTTCCGCCGTTATGGGTTATACTGAACACAATTTGTACACAGGAGGACACTCCCCTTGAAAAAACTCTATGACGGGATGCAGCGCTTCTGCGCCGCCCATCCCCGGTTCGGCATTCCCAACCTCATGCGCGTTATCGTCATCGGCAACGTGGCGGTCTATGTGCTCATGCTGCTGACCCAGGCCAACGACGCCAACGCCCTGAGCTTTCTGACTTTCAATCTCAATGCCCTGCTCCATGGCGAGGTGTGGCGGCTGGTGACCTTTGTGTTCGTGCCCGCCTACTCCAGTCCCTTTGCCCTGCTGATCAGTCTCTACTTCTATTACTGGATCGGCTCCACGCTGGAGCGACAGTGGGGCACGGCCAAGTTCAACCTGTACTACATCAGCGGCGCGCTGCTGACGGTGCTGGGCGTGGTGCTGGCCAGTCTCATCACCGGCAACCCCTACCTGACCGCAGCGGGCACCGGCTATGTGAACCTGTCCATGTTCTTCGCCTTTGCCTTCCTGTTCCCGGACACCACGGTACTGCTGTTCTTCATCCTCCCGGTGAAGATGAAGTGGCTGGCGTACCTGGACGGCGCACTGTTCGCCTTCGACATCATCAAGGCCATCGGCGCCCACAACTGGGCCGGTGTAGTGCTGCCCATCGTGGCCCTGCTGAACTTCGCCGTGTTCATCTGGCCGGAGGTCCACTACCTGAAGGAGCGCGCCAAATACCAGAACTCCCGCAAGACCGTCCAGTTCCGTCAGGCCCAACAGCAGCAGGCCAAGCAGGCCCAGCAGCAGGGCTATCGCCACAAGTGCGCCGTCTGCGGCCGCACGGATACCGACTACCCTGATCTGCAATTCCGTTACTGCAGCAAGTGCGTCGGGTACCACTGCTTCTGTCAGGACCATATCTTCAACCACGTGCATTTCACGGAGGAATAACAAAATACAGACGGGCCGCCCGCCGGGCGGCTCTTTTTTTGCACATATCTTAATAAAATCTTACCGTCCTGTAAGTTGACAGTGAAAACGTTTTCGCGTACAATAAGCCTGTAGCAAAAGAGGAAAACTGCCCAAAAATCCGAAACGCAACCGCCGGTTGACACATTTCCAGCCCCGGTTTATAGACCGCAACCGGCAAAACCCGTATGATAGCGCCATCAAAACCAAACGGCGGCACCCGCCGTCATACGGAAGGAGCGCATACCTATGATTTTAGCTGACAAGATCGTGTCCCTGCGGAAAAAGGCAGGCTGGAGCCAGGAGGACCTGGCCGAGAATCTGGGCGTCACCCGCCAGTCCGTATCCAAATGGGAGGGCGCACAGTCCGTGCCCGATATGGATAAGGTCGTGATGATGAGCCGCCTGTTCGGTGTCTCCACCGACTTCCTGCTGAAGGACGAACTGGAGGAGGAAACGCCCTGTGCCGCGGCCCAGGACGACGACACGCCCCTGCGCCGCGTGACCATGGGCCAGGCCTCCGCCTATCTGGCCCTGCGTAAGGCCGCCGCGCCGAAGATCGCCATAGCCACCGCCCTGTGCATCACCTCCCCGGTCACGCTGATCCTGCTGGTCGGCATGAGCGAGGTGCAGCGCTTCCACATCTCCGAAAATGCCGCCGCGGGCATCGGGCTGTGCGTGCTGCTGGCGCTTGTAGCGCTGGCTGTAAGCATCTTTCTGCGGACAGGTGCAGAAGCCAAGGAGTACCGGTTCCTGGAGGAAGAACCCTTCGAGACGGAGTACGGCGTGGAGGGTATGATCCGCCAGCGGCAGCGGGAATACAAGGACACCCATACCCGGCTCGTCACCGTGGGCGTGGTGCTGTGTGTGCTGGCCGCCGTACCGCTGTTCGCCGCCATGTGCATAAACGGCAGCGACCTGCTCTATATCGCCGCTGTCTGCGCGCTGCTGGTGCTGGTGGCCATCGGCTGTCTGGCCCTGGTCACAGCCGGCGTATATCAGGGCGCCATGGAGCAGCTGCTGGAGGAGGGTGACTACACCCGTCCCCAGAAAAAGCACCACAAGCTGATGGGCACCGTCACCATGATCTACTGGCTCACCGCCACGGCGGTCTTCCTGATATACACCTACGGCCCATCCGGCAACGGCCAACCCCGGTACAGCTGGATCATCTGGGCTGTGGCCGGCGTGCTGTACGCCGCCGTTATGGGCATCGTCCGCATCATCAGCCGCAGCCGCGGCTGATGATGCCCCACAATAGAAGCTTAGGAGAGAAATAGGAGGAACTGACCCCATGCTGGACATTCAACATCTGACCAAGACCTACGGCGAGAAGAAGGCCGTGGACGATCTGACGCTGCACATCGCCCCCGGCGAGATCTACGGCTTCATCGGCCATAACGGCGCCGGCAAGACCACCACGCTGAAATCCGTGGTGGGTATCCTGCAATTTGACCAGGGCGAGATCACCATCGACGGCCGGTCCATCAAGGCCGATCCCCTGGGCTGCAAGCGGGAGATGGCCTACATCCCCGATAACCCGGATCTGTACGACTACATGACCGGCATCAAATATCTGAACTTCATCGCCGACGTATTCGGCGTGGACGCCCAGACCCGGCAGGCTCGTATCCGCACCTACGCGGATGCCTTTGAGCTGACGGGCGACCTGGCCCAACCCATTGCCGCCTATTCCCACGGCATGAAGCAGAAGCTGTCCATCATTGCCGCGTGGCTCCACGACCCGAAGGTCATCATCATGGACGAGCCCTTCGTGGGCCTGGACCCCAAAGCTGCCCATCTGCTCAAGGGCATGATGCGCGAGGTCTGCGACAACGGCGGTGCCATCTTTTTCTCCACCCACGTGCTGGAGGTAGCGGAAAAGCTCTGCGACAAGGTGGCTATCATCAAGGGCGGCCGGCTCATCCGTTCCGGCACCATGGAGGAGGTCAAGGGCGACGACTCCCTGGAGGAGGTCTTCCTGGAGCTGGAGGCGGAGTGATGGTCAGATTATTGCTGAAAAAACAGCTGTCCGAGATCTTCCGCAGCTACTTCTACGACGCGAAAAAGAACAAACCCCGGTCCAAGGCAAGCACCGTCAGTTTGATCGTGCTGTATGTGCTGCTGATGGTGGGCGTTATCGGCGGTATGTTCACGCTGTTCTCCATAGGTCTGTGCGCTCCCCTGCACGAGGCCGGTCTGGATTGGCTGTACTTCACCCTCTTTGCCATGGTCGGTGTGCTGATGGGCGTGTTTGGCAGCGTGTTCAACACGTTCTCCGGCCTGTACCAGGCCAAGGACAACGACCTGCTGCTGTCGCTGCCTATCCCCGTGCGTGCCATTCTGGCCTCCCGGCTGCTGGGTGTATACCTGATGGGTCTGATGTTCTCCGGCGTGATCCTGCTGCCCTGCGTCATCGTCTACTGGGCCGTCGGTGTGCTGACCGCCGCCACTGTGCTTGGCGGCATCGCGCTGATTCTGGCCGTCTCCCTGCTGGTGCTGGTACTCTCCTGTCTGCTGGGCTGGGTGGTAGCCAAGATCCACAGCAAGCTCAAGCGCAAGAACCTCCTTACCACCCTGATCGCGCTGGCGTTCTTTGCCCTGTACTACATGGTGTGCTTCCGTGCCAACGAACTGATCGAGCAGCTCATGCTGCACCTGAATGAGGTGGGTGCAGCCATCCGCGGCAGCGCCTATCCCCTATATCTCATGGGCCGTATGGGCGCCGGCGACTATCTGGCTGTCGTGCTGGTGCTGGCCGTAATGGCGGCGCTGTGCGCGCTCACATACCTGCTGCTCAGCCGCACATTCCTGTCCATTGCCACCGCCAACAACGGCGGCGCCAAGGCCGTTTATAAGGAGACGGCCGTCAGGGCCGCCGGTGTGCCCGCCGCCTTGCTGCGTAAGGAGCTGGGCCGCTTCACCGCCAGTCCCAACTATATGCTCAACTGCGGTCTGGGCACGGTCATGCTGCCCATTCTGGGCGTACTGCTGCTGGTAAAGAGCAGCGACCTGCTGCCTGTTATATACGAAATGGCCGGCGACGAGGCCTCCGGTCTTTTGGCGACGATGCTGTGCGCCGCCCTGTGCCTGGTAGGCTCCATGAACGACATGGCCTCCTCCTCCATCTCCCTGGAGGGGAAGAACCTGTGGCTGGCACAGTCCCTGCCGGTGACACCGTGGCAGGTACTGCGTGCAAAGCTGCTGGTACAGGTGCTGGTAACGGGTATCCCCATGGCAGTCACCTCTGTACTGATACTATTGGCCGTCCGCCCCGCCCTGCCGCTGGCCCTCCTTCTGATAGCGCTGCCTCAGGCCTTTGTGTGGCTGTCGGCAGCCTTCGGCCTGACCATGGACCTGAAGCGCCCCAACCTGGTCTGGACCAATGAGATCACCGTCATCAAGCAGCGTCTGACGGTGCTGCTTGCCATGCTGGGCGGCTGGGTGTACGCCGCCCTTGTCGGCGTGCTGTACTACCCGTTCGGTATCGACATGGGTGCAGCGTGGTATCTGCTGGCCTGGACAGTGCTGACCGTCGTGCTGACGCTGGTGCTGCTGCGCTGGCTCCACCGCACCGGCAGCCGCCTGTTCGCCTCTCTGTAATTGTGTCAGAAACGTAAATTCTGCCCCGTTCCGGCCTCCGGAACGGGGTTTTCCCGCAGTTTTTGTGGATTTGCTTATAGACACTTCGGGCAAAATGTGGTAGGGTAATTCATCAAAGAAAAAAAGCTATGCAGAACAAGGAGGCCTTACCATGAACGAGGTCAAATCCCCCAAGAAACCTCTGATCTACTACTACATGATCGTGGTACTGCTGGTGCTGCTATTCAACCTGCTGGCCATGCCCTGGCTGGCGGAGCACCAGATCAAGGAGGTGGACTACAACACCTTCGTCTCCATGACCGAGAAGAATGAGATCGGCCAGGTGGAGATCCAGCAGCAGAGCAACCGCATCCTCTTTACCTCCACCGACGGCAAAACCATCTACAAGACCGCCATCGTCCCCGATGACGGCCTGGTCCAGCGCCTGCTGGACGCCGGCATCTCCACCACCGGCGAGGAGATCGAGCAGACTTCCCTGCTGACGGATATCCTGGGCTGGGTGCTGCCGCTGGTGATCTTTATCGCCATCGGTCAGATCATCTCCCGCAGCCTGATGAAGAAAATGGGCGGCAGCGACTCCCTGATGTTCAATATGGGCAAGTCCGACGCCAAGGTCTACGTCAAGTCCGCCGAGGGCATCAAGTTTGCCGATGTGGCCGGTGAGGACGAGGCCAAGGAGAACCTGACGGAGATCGTCAACTACCTCCACGATCCCACCAAATATCAGGAGATCGGCGCGTCCATGCCCAAGGGCGTGCTGCTGGTCGGCCCTCCGGGCACCGGCAAAACCATGCTGGCCAAGGCTGTGGCCGGCGAGGCCAACGTGCCGTTCTTCTCCATGTCCGGCTCGGAGTTCGTGGAGATGTTCGTGGGCATGGGCGCGTCCAAGGTGCGCGACCTGTTCAAGCAGGCCAAGGAGAAAGCCCCCTGCATCGTGTTCATCGACGAGATCGACGCCATCGGCCAAAAGCGCAGCGGCGGCCAGTACGGCGGCAACGACGAGCGCGAGCAGACGCTGAACCAGCTGCTCACCGAGATGGACGGCTTCGAGGGCAACACCGGCGTCATCATTCTGGCCGCCACCAACCGTCCCGAATCCCTTGATCCGGCCCTGACCCGACCCGGTCGTTTCGACCGCCGTGTACCCGTGGAGCTGCCCGACCTGCTGGGGCGCGAGGCCATTCTGAAGGTACACGCCAAAAAGATCAAGATCGCCGAGGACGTGGACTTCAACAAGATCGCCCGTATGGCCTCCGGTGCCTCCGGCGCCGAGCTGGCCAACATCGTCAACGAGGCCGCCCTCCGCGCCGTCCGTGACGGACGCCGCTTTGCCACCCAGGCCGACCTGGAGGAGAGCATCGAGATAGTCATTGCCGGCTACCAGAAGAAGAACGCCATTATGACCGATCACGAGAAGCATATCGTGGCCTACCACGAGATCGGCCACGCGCTGGTGGCGGCCAAGCAGACCAATTCCGCCCCGGTGCAGAAGATCACCATCGTGCCCCGCACCTCCGGTGCTCTTGGCTATACCATGCAGGTGGAGGAGGGCAACCACTACCTGATGTCTCAGGAGGAAATGGAGAACAAGATCGCCACCCTCACCGGCGGCCGCGCCGCCGAGGAGACGGTGTTCGGCACCATCACCACCGGTGCCAGCAACGACATCGAGCAGGCCACCAAGCTGGCCCGCGCCATGATCACCCGCTACGGCATGAGCAGGGACTTCGACATGGTGGCCATGGAGACGGTGCAGAACCAATATCTGGGCGGCGACACGTCTCTGGCCTGCTCCGCCGAGACCCAGGCGAAGATCGACCAACAGGTGGTGGCACTGGTGAAGCAGCAGCACGAGAAGGCGCTGAAGCTCCTCACCGACAACCGCGCCAAGCTGGACGAGCTGGCCGCCTTCCTGTACGAGAAGGAGACCATCACCGGCGAGGAGTTCATGGAGATCCTGAACAAAAAATAAGCGAAACGCCCCCGGCATCGCCGGGGGCGTCCATCGGAGGAATACCGCATGAAGTTCATCACGACACTGGCCGTCACCTTCTTCGCCGGTATGGGCGCAGGACTGGGCACCGGCTTTGCGGGCATGAGCGCCGCGGCGGTCATCAGTCCCATGCTCATCACATTTCTGGGCATGGACCCCTACATGGCGGTAGGCATCGCTCTGGCCTCCGACGTGCTGGCCAGCGCCGTCTCCGCCTACACCTACCGCAAAAACAAGAACCTGGATATCCGGAACGGCATCATTATGATGGTCACCGTGCTTCTGTTCACCGTGGCAGGCAGCTACATCGCCAGCCTGGTGCCCTCCCGCACCATGGGAAGCTTCTCCGTGATCATGACGTTCCTGCTGGGCGTCAAGTTCATCGTCCGTCCCGTTATGACCACCAAGGAGGCCATGCTGGGTGTCTCCGCCAAAAAGCGTGCCGTCCAGTCTGTGGTCTGCGGCATCGTCATTGGCTTCATCTGTGGCTTCGTGGGCGCAGGCGGCGGCATGATGATGCTGCTGATTTTGACCACGGTGCTGGGCTATGAGTTGAAAACCGCCGTGGGTACCAGCGTGTTCATCATGACCTTTACGGCGCTGACCGGCGCCATTTCCCACTTCACCATCGGCGGCGCGCCGGACTGGACGGTACTGGCGCTGTGCGTGGTGTTCACCCTGATCTGGGCGCGGGTCGCCGCGGTATTTGCCAACAAGGCCGAACCTAAAACGCTGAACCGCGCTACCGGCGTGGTGCTGGTGATCCTCGGCGCCGCCATCATGACCTTCAACCTGCTGAAGTGACCGCTGAAATATGACAAGAACGCCTCCGGCACTGCCGGAGGCGTTCTTTCCTTCACTTATTCTGCTCATACAGCACGGCCAGACCCCGCAGGATCAGGTCCGCGGCCATATGCATCTCGTGCCGGCAGGCCGGCGCGATCACCGGCGCGATGCCGCCGGTGGCCACCACTGTGGCCTTTCGGCCAAGCTCGGCCTCCATACGGTCGATCAGTCCGTCCAGCAGCAGCGCCGAGCCCAGCACGCAGCCGCTCTGCATACACGTCAGCGTGTCGTCGCCGATGGCTCTATCCGGCACCGCCAGCGGGATGTCCGGCAGCAGCGCCGTGCCGCCCGCCAGGGACGACAGCGCCAGGTTTGCCCCTGGCAGGATGGCTCCGCCCCGGAACGCTCCCTGCTCATCCAGCACCGTCACCGTGGTGGCGGTGCCCATGTCGACCAGCAGCAGCGGCGGCTGATACATGTCCAGCGCGCCCACGGCGGCGGTAAGCAGGTCCGCGCCCAGCGTCTCCGGCCGCTTGATACGCACCGGTACGCGGCAGCGGACATTCCCGCCCACCACCAGCGGCTCCTTTCCGGTCAGCAGCCGCGCCGCGCCCTGCAGGGCCCGGGTCACCGGCGGTACCACCGAGGAGATGATGACCTGCTCCACATCCTGCCTGTCCACCTCCGCCAGCTCCAACAGCTGGCTCAGTGCCACGGCGTAATCGCCCACGGCGTTGTCCCGCCGTGTGGCGATACGGAAGCTGCGGCGCACCTCGCGCCCCTCCATCAGTCCCACGACCACATGGGTATTTCCCACGTCCAAAGCCAGCAGCATACGCGCGCCTCCCGTCTTATGCGTTGGTCTTGCGGGCAGCCAGCTTGCCCCGGCTGTACATGACCGCCTTGGCGATAGCCGCGCCGGTGATCAGACACACCACGCCCTCCACGAGGCCGTTCACGCCCACGAAGGCGATGACGAACAGGAACGCGTTGGCACTGCCGAGGGCGGCCACAAAGCCCTGGATATACTCTGTGTTGTAGAAGCACAGGCACAGCGTGGTCATAAACAGCACCGTGTTGCACAGCGCGCCGATCAGGCCCGCCGCGCCGAAGGACCACAGGTTCGTCTTGTCCAGCTTATTCAGGCCCTTGAAGGCCACGCCGCACAGCCAGCCCGCCAGAATACGGGTGGGCACGCACACCAGGAACGTGTAGATGGGGTTGATGCCCAGCAGCATCGCGCCGAACTGGCTCCTGCCGAAGCATTCCCAGAAGCTGATGCAGCCGAACACGCCGCCCAGAATGGCGCCGCTGGCCGGCCCCATGACAATGGCGCCCACGATCACCGGCACCATCAGCAGGGTGATCTCCAGCCCCGGCATCTTGATCATGCCCAGACCCGTGACCTCCAGCAGCAGCATAATGGCCACCAGCACGGAAATGCGTACCAGGTCCTGCACGGAATAGGTCCCGCGCTTCGTTTCGTTATTCATAGTTTTACCTCCTGCTGCCGCCTCCGTCCAGCAGAGTGCGGCGCTCGCACGTATGATACCACATTTTCGCGTTTTTGCAATAGCTGATTTCAAAAAAAGTACCCCCGGCTTCGCCGGGGGTACTGGTCGTATGCCGCACGCTCGGTCCGGCGAAGCCGGGGTACTGGCTGTGCGCCGCCGTATGGCCGGTCAGCGCTTCCTTCTCCGCATCCAGGCCATGCCGCCCACGGATGCCAGCGCCATGCTCACGTAGGCTCCGATGCCCGCGTCGAACGTGGTGGGGCTGTCCACCCCGCCGATGGTGAAGTTCATGGTCACGTTGCCCGCGTCGGACAGAATGGTCACCGTGTGCCTGCCGTCCTTCAGCGTCCGCAGATACACCGCCTTCAGATAGACCTCGATGCCGCCGTTGTCCTCGGCGACGTAGTTGGCCGCGGCGATGGTCCTGCCGTCCACCTGCACGCCCTTAAAGCCGCTGAACGCCGCCGTGCTGCGGAACGTCAGCCCGTAGATGCCGGAGGTGTAATCCGTGGCGCTCTTGGCGGCATCAGCCGTCTTCACCGCGGAAATTCCGGGCGTGGACGCGCCGCCGTAGTAGTAGTACCCGCCGCCGGAGCTGCTCTGCGCCGCCGTGCTGATCACAAACGGCGAGAAGCTACTCACTTCAAATTTGATGCCGTACTCGGTGTATTCTCCCTGAATGTCCTCATGCCAAGTATGATCCTCGTAGTAGTGCTTGATGACCGGCTTCTGTGTCCGGGTCTTGGCCTGCTCCCACGTCAGGCCGAAATAAGAGTAGGGGATGTAGACGGTGTAGGAGCCGGTGTGCTGGCCGGTTGCGGTGAATTTGAAATACTGTTTTTCACCGGCATTTTCCTGCGGGTAGCGCTCACAGGTAAACCGTTCACCATTGCCGCCAATGATATAGGGATTCTGCTCCGTCTCATCTGCCGCAACCTTTGCAGTCGTTGTCACAGACTGTACGAACGGTGAATTCTTTACATACACGTAGTTTGTAGCAATCACTTCTCCGGCATCATTATACCACTGGACAACCTTGCTGCGGAAATTCTGGTCGCTGGCAAAATACACGTCAATACCATCGACCGTAATTTTGCTGAGCACAACGTAGGGCACGAAGCAATCCTGCGCCACTCGGCCTTCACTTATAAGGGTTCTGCCATTGGGGTCATCAAACTTTCCCTTTGCTGCGTTGATGAAAAATTCCTTATTTCCTGTTGTCGGGTCTGTGTTGCTGCTGTCCGTCGCAACTTTATAGCTTACAGCCCCTTGCGGCGCAAGCAGTACGACCCCCATGCTGCGCAGGTCAAGCACCCTTTCCGGAACCAGACCAGACAGATCCACCGTCACAAATCCAAGTTTTGTGTCATACTTCACTGCCGATTGCAGCGGAGAAGGCAGCATCTGCCTTACGCTCTCCTCACTGGCAGTCGCTACATTCTCCGCTACGTCCATCATCCACGGCTGCGCATTGGCGATGTTCACGGTGAGACTCTCCATAATCTCGTCTGCGCCGTAATTCCACACCAGTGTATACACGGCTGTTCCCGCGCCTCTGTCAAATGTATATACCGACAATGTGCACTGCTTCAAGTTGCTACCAGTATTATTCTCTCTTATGACATTCAAGTTGCCTTGCTTGACCACGCACCGGTTGACATCCAGCGTATACCCTTCCTGTGGCGCAGTCACCACCAGTGTACCCAGTACTGTATTTACCGGGATATTCTGGCCATCGTAGGAAACCGTCAGCACACCCGCAGACGTTTTCACATTCCACTTTCCAAGGTCTTCAGCCGTATTCGGTGTATACGTCATACGTTCCGCCGGTACTCTTTTCACCGGGTTGATGTCGTACTTATACTCAAAGTCCTCCTCGTGGACAATGTTGATTCTAATCATCCACTTTTCCGCAGCGTCCGACATGATTTCGGCATTATCCCACACCATGAGGCCGCGGATACTTCTGGAATTGGAGGTAAGAGTCAGCTTTCCGTTTTCCGAATCCTCGTTGCCGATCATAAGGGGAATATTGTTCCCCCTATTCGCGTTCTGTTCCGCCGACAATTTCGCGCTTCCGTTTATAAAGGAATCCGGCACCTGTCCGTTTCCGAAAGTAGATGTGCCAAATTGCTTGTTGTTGGCGTTCGTAAATACGATCTCCACGTATACACCGGGGTTCAGCCCAGCACTTGCCTCATTCCGCGCGGTCAACCACCCCTCGGCAGTGCCTTTCTTAATCTTGATGGTCAGCGTACCTGTCGACTGGTCATAGTTCTGCTCATAGAATTCGCTTTTCCCTTGGATCGCACTGGGGTAATTCACAGTAAAATCTTTATCCAATACCGGGTATTGATACCCATACTTTGAATGTAGTTCACTGTCCAACTGGTCCTCGCCCTGCTCGCCGCCATGACCGGGACCGGGATCAGGGTTGTTTGCAATTTCCTGCAAAATATTCACACGGTAGCTAAAAAAGCACGGCATCATACCGTCTGTCACATACAACGTCTCCAGTATCGCCTTTACACCGTCGCCGAGTGCATTGTACTTTTTAACCGCCTCGGTGGTCACATCCTTATAGTTCTGCTGGCCGAAATTCGTCCCGCGCGGCATGATCTGGTTTGCCATTTCTCCCGCTTCATAATAGACAAACACACCCGTATCGCTCAGGAACGCCTTGGCAGTCGCTAAATCTTCTTCCGTAGCCGTACCAACCACCGCAAGCGCAGAAACGCTTTTTACCGTCCCTGTATTGTCTGCCCAGACGGGGGTACAGAGGGACAGGGTGAGTATCAGGGTCAGCAGGAGGCTGACTGCTTTTTTCATATTCCTCTCTCCTTTCCCGCCAAGAGAGTTCGTTTCAGCCCACTGAAACGTTGAAAGGGAGTATACTCCCTTGGCGGCACATAATTACTCCTTCTTTATACCACTTTGCCGTCTTTGAAACAATATGCAGGGAGGGAATACTCTTTTTTTGGCTTAAAGGTGCAAAAACAGCCGGACTTTTTGTGCAAAAGTCCGGCTGCTTTCGGTTATTCCGCCGTGGGCTGTACGCCGCCCGTGGGCAGTATGGGCCGGCTGATGGGAACGCTCCCCAGCATCAGCTGGTACTCACCGTCCAGCATCAGCTGCACCTGCGTCACATCCTCCAGTGAGCACAGCGAGTCCACCAGCCCCTGTATCATGCGGTTCTGCGCCTCCGCGTCCTCCGGCAGCAGCGCCGCCACGCTCCCCGGCAGGTTCAGGTAGCATATCCCCTCCTCCGTGCTGGCGTTCAGGGCCGTAAAGCCCTCCGGCAGCAGCGCGTACAGGTCCGCGTAGCTGTCCAGCGGCCGTTCCGTCAGTGCCTTCACCACCGCCTGGGCCACCGTCTCCCCCTCGTACACCGTCAGCCGGCGCTCCTCGCCCACCAGTGTACCGCCGCCGTCCGGGAAGTACAGCTGCACCTTCACCGTCCGCACCACGTCGTCCGGGCTGGTCAGCAGCACCTCCTCTGAGGTGTACACCTCGCTGGTCCGGTCCGCAGGCAGCTCGCCCGCCACCGTCAGCCGCACGGCGTAAATGCCGTCCAGCTGCATCAGCGACAGCGTGATGCAGTAGTCCGCGATGGTCCGGTCAATACCGATCAGCTGGTCGTATTCGCTGCTCATGTCCACCGACACCGTTCCGCCGGTGACGGTACAGCTCAGCAGCTGCGTCCCCACGGGTATGGGCGCGATGAATCCCTCCGCCGTGCAGCCGCCCAGCAGCAGCTCCATGATGTACTGCGCCTGCTGCTGGCGTCCCCGGTCCCCGGCGGTGATGTCCGCCCAGGGGATGGCGATGCCCTGCACGGCGTCGCCGCCGCCGGCAGATTTATTCTGCTCGCTCAGGTCCGCCGGGCAGTACAGCCGCAGGCTCCTGCCGTCCGCCGTCTGCTGCTCGCCGCAGGCGCACAGGCTCGCCGCCAGCGCCGCCGCCAGCAGCAGGGAAATGATACGCTTTTTCATGCCTCCTCCCCCCTTTCCGCCAGCGGCAGGTACACGGTGAACACCGTGCCCACGCCGTTTGCGCCGTGGCCGGCGGAGATGGTGCCGCCCCGGTTCTCGATGGTGTCCTTCACGATGGACAGCCCCAGTCCCGTGCCGCCCACCTCCCGCGAGCGCATCTTGTCCACCCGGTAG
>OIXG01001247.1_pt1 | contig 25418 bp, 29 predicted proteins | sample 1587731 | NCBI WGS metagenome assembly OIXG01 (sample SAMEA3888908, study PRJEB22519) | human gut metagenome | biome: human gut; feature: human-associated habitat; material: faeces | place: Denmark | collected 2010
ATAGAAGTGCGCCCTTTAGTTCCTAAAGGGATTTTATCAGTTCGACAAATCGGAATTTATCTTTCTAAAACCATTCTTGCCGCAACGACAGGAGATCCAAGTTCAATGATTTGCTCTCTGCCGTCAAAACGGTATCCACATCGTTCATAAAAACGGATGGCTTTTGTGTTTTCTTTCAGTACCCAGACTGCAATTTTCGAATGATCAGCAAGCTCTGAGAGCGCCGTCTGCATCAAGCGATACCCAATGCCTTTTCCGTAATACTGCGATAAAATATAAATAGCAAAAACTTCTCCGGCGTTCTCGAGTTCGTCATTGCGATATTTGCCAAAGCCGACGAATCCAATAACGGAATCGCCGTCTTTTGCGATGATGACATTATCCGTCCGACGAAAAGCAATTTTTTCGCACTTATCCAATGTCAGCGAGTCAAGATACCGTTGATCCACAATACCGGAATACGCTTCCTGCCAGGATTTCCAATGAACGTATGCTTTCCCTTTGATCTCGGCATCGGTTTCCATCTTTTTTATAACTATATTCATACGAGTTCACCTCTACAAAGCCCGATTTGTCTGCTCACTTTTTGTATTCAAATTATACCATAAAACTTGTGAACATTTCTACCGCAACTTTGGACTATATGAGAAAAGTCCGAACAGTTTTCTGCCCGGACTTTCTCGCTCAATCATAAATCAATTCCGCTTTCACAATCTCCTCTGCCTGTGCCTTGCAAGCGTTCATCTGCCGCACCCATTCCATTTGATTATCGGCTTTCAGTTGCTCGGTCACGCCGTACTGCTTTGCCAGCTTCGGCACGATCAGCTCCATGCGGTTTCGTGCCGCTTCTTAAATCTCGGCGCAATACTGTCTTACGTACACCCAGCTATCGCGCGGAATGCCTTTTCTTTTGTTTTACAGTGCAGTCCCCTTTTTCGGCACGAAAAAGGCCTTCATATCCGCCCTTTCAAGCTCGAGCAGCTTGATCTTTTTGTCGACGCCGCCCGCGTAGCCGGTCAGGCTGCCGCTTGCGCCCACCACGCGGTGGCAGGGGATGATGAGCGAAATATCGTTGTGCCCCACCGCGCCGCCGACGGCCTGCGCGGACATGTGCGTTAGGCCCTGCTTCTCCGCCAGCTTTCGCACAAGCGTGCCGTAGGTCGTTGTTTCACCGTAGGGAATTTCCATCAGCAGCGCCCATACTGCCTGCTGGAATGCCGAACCCACGGGGTGGAGCGGCGGCGTGAAGTCCGGCTCGCGGCCCGAAAAGTAGATATCAAGCCAGCGCTTGGCCTCGCACAAAACAGGCGTCTCGCTCTCGGCATACTCTTTTGGCAGCGTGCGGGCAAAATATTTCTGCCCGTCGAACCACAGGCCCGTCAAGCCCTCTTCGTCCGCCGCAAGCAGGATGCCGCCGAGCGGCGAATCATAATGCTGGGTGTAAGTCATCGTCCTCGCCTCATTTCTTCTCTTTCGGCGCGTAATCGTGCAGCTCGGGGACCGCGCCGCCGGACACCGCCCAGAGGTACAGGCTCGCCACGCTGCCATAGGGCGAAAAGCGGCGGCGGTACTTTTCAAAGAGCCCTCGGCCGATCTTTCGGTGGTGGTACACCATGCGCAGCCCCCGCTGGATGGCAAGGTCATCGTAGCTCAGCACGTCCGGCCGCTGCATGCAGAAGAGCAAAATCATCTCCGCCGTCCACACGCCGATGCCCTTGAGGGACGAAAGCTCCCGGATAGCCTCCTCGTCGCTTTTTTGCCAGATACCTTCTAAATCGAATGCGCCGGTGTGGACCTTTTCGGCAAAATCCGTGATGTACTCCGCCTTTCTGAACGTCATGCCGAGCGATTGGAGCTTGGAAACACCCGCGGCGAGGACCGTCTCGGCGTTGACCTCGCCGAGTGCCGACAGCATCCGCTGCCAGATCGTCTCCTGTGCCTTGGTCGAGATCTGCTGGCCGACGATGTGGTGCACGACGGCGGAAAAGAGGTCAGTATCCACTTTTCTCTCGACATGGCCGATGCGGTCGATGACCTCGGCCATGCGCTTATCCTTCTTTTTCAGATAGTCGGTCTCCTCTTCCCCGTAGGCAAAATACATTGAGCTTCCTCCCCGCCGCGTCATCTAAAACGTATGTTCTATATATTATATGGTGCCATTTTCTTTCTGTCAAGCGTGCAAGCTTTTGTAACGGACTATCGAAAAAATTTTCGAAACCCTCTTGACTGAAAGTGTACTTTAAGTTGTAGAGTATCAGTGAACTTTAAGAACAACAAGTTTTTTCAGGAGGAATGTCTCATGAACAAGCCTTATATCGTATGCCACATGATGACCTCGGTCGACGGACGTATCGACTGCGCCATGACCGAGCACCTACCCGGCGTGCAGGAATATTACGACACGCTCGACGCGCTGGACGCGCCCACACGTATCAGCGGCCGCGTGACCGCGGAGCTCGAAATGACGCTGCCCGGAAAGTTTGAGGCCAAGACCGCCGAAGCACTTGGCAAGGAGGCCTTTTCCAAGGCCACCGACGCCGAGGGCTACGAGATCGTCGTTGACACCCACGGCACGCTCCTCTGGGGTGAGAGCGCCGAAGACGAGCGTCCGCTGCTCATCCTGACGAGCGAGCAGGTCAGCAAGGAGTACCTTGCGTATCTCAACGGCAAGCACATCTCGTGGATCTCCTGCGGCAAGGAACACGTCGACTTGAAGCGCGCGTGCGAAATTCTCGCCGCGGAGTTTGACGTCAAGAGAGCCGCCGCGGTCGGCGGCGGACACATCAACGCAGGCTTCCTCGCCGCGGGGCTACTCGACGAGGTCAGCATTCTGATCGGCGCCGGCATCGACGGCCGCGGCGGCATGCAGAGCGTGTTCGACGGCCTGCCGATGGAGCGCGGCGTCACGCCGCTCAAGCGCACGGACCGCATCGCCGACTACGGCGAGTTCAACATCTTCCCCGTCTTCAGCGGCAAGCCGCTCGCGTAACGAATGCAAAAGGAAAAGGAGAGAACGCAGCAGCGTCCTCTCCTTTTTTTACAAAAGCATGCAGAAACCAATCTGCATACAGAGCCATCTTTCAAAAAGCCTCTTATTTCTTCTCTTCCTCGCGCACAAACATCATCAAAAAGCTGACTGCGAGCAGCAGGCAGGACACCCAGATGCCCTTTTCGGCAAAGCGCGCCGTCAGGACGCTGCCAAGCCCCGCGCCGACGGCAAAAATACCGATGACGCCAAAATACGTCAGTGCCTTTTTCAGCACCTCGCGGTCGTGCGTGTGGAAGTAGACGCACAGCGCCTCGGTGCCGCTGCGCATGTTGCCGATGCACATGGTGCTCGCGTAGGCGTGGCCGCGCACCTTGCGGAAGGTCTGCACCTGCATCGCGCAGACGAACGAGACGAGCGCGTTTGCAAAGGTGTTGACCTCCTGCGGCAGGAAGCCGACAAAAAACAGCAGCACGATCTCGGCCAGAATGATGAGCTGGCGCCAGTGCACCTTTTCCATGCACTTATAGCGGCGGTGGACGCATTCCGCCACAAAAATGCCCGCCATAAACGAGATCACCGGCACAAAATAGCGGAAAACACCTGCCCAGTCGCCTGCAAAAAGGTGTGTGCTCATCAGCACGATGTTGCCCGTCTGCGCGTTGGCAAACACCTTGTCGCGGCAGCAATAGGTATAGGCGTCCTGCAATCCGCCGGATAAAATGATAAACGCGGACATCAGGAACGAATCGGACATCTGCCCGTACGGTCGATCAAGCTGCATGGTTACATTTTGGCTCCTGTTCGTTAAAATTCCGCCATGATTATACGGCGGTAGCCGCGCTTCGTCAAGCGGCTTTTGCGCGCAAGCCTCTTTGGTTTCACGAGGCGCAGCGTGTTCTTCCTGCTCGCAAAGTGCGTCAGCATCACGAGGAACGACACTGCCGAGCCCAGCGCCGTGGCAAGACCCGCGCCGTAAACGCCCATATCGCATGGGAAGACGAAGAACCAGTCGCCGAACACATTGAAGATGCCGCCCGACAGCACACCAAGCGTCGCAAGCGCGGGCGCACCGTCGTTGCGCAGAAATGCCGCGAGCATCTGATTGAAGAGGAACAGCGGGAATACAACTTTAACGGGGATCATGTACCGCTGCGCGAGGGCGAGCAGCGTCTCATCCGTGCCGAAAAACGTCAAAAGCGGACGCTCGAAGAGGATCAGCCCGATCCACGCGAGCGCCGCCGTGCCGTCGGGGCCCTATACTGCCCGACCATCGCCATATCGACGATGCCGTAGATGCTGGAGATCAGCGCGCTGCCGAACGCCGCCGACAAGTATTTGAAGTAAAGCGTTTTGATATTTCCACGCAAAAGGTCCATTGTCGTTTCCTCCTGTCAACAAAAAAGCCGGATAAGGAACAGGCATTTCCGCCTGCGCCTTATCCGGCTGCCGTTTCTTTCGAACAGCGCGCCCTCCGAGCGAGCAAGAGGGACTATAGCACAAGGAAACAGCAATGTCAAGCCGCGGCGATCCCCCTCCTTTTTCCTTTCTGAATTTTCCGTGGACAATTTCTTCCCGATGGGGTAACATCATAGAAAAAACAGGAAACGGAACACTTTTTCATGGACAAGTACAGCATCTTAAAGCAATATTACGGCCACGGCGCGTTTCGCGCGGGGCAGGAGGAACTCATCGACTCCATTCTCTCTGGGCGCGATGCGCTGTGCGTCATGCCGACGGGCGGGGGCAAGTCGCTCTGCTATCAGATCCCCGCACTGCTCCTGCCGGGCATCACGCTCGTCGTCTCACCGCTCATCTCGCTGATGAAGGATCAGGTCGCAGCGCTCAAGAGCGCGGGCGTTCCCGCGGCGTACATCAACAGCTCACTGACAGGCGAGCAGATCCGCACGGTCTACGCCCGCACGCGCAAGGGTGCCTACAAGCTCATCTACGTCGCGCCCGAGCGGTTGGAAACGAACAGCTTTTTATCGCTGATGCAGGAGATGGACGTGTCGTTTCTCGCTGTGGACGAGGCACACTGCATTTCGCAGTGGGGACAGGACTTCCGCCCGAGTTACCTCGGCATTGTCGATTTCATCAACGCCCTGCCGCGCAGACCCATTGTCGCGGCCTACACCGCGACGGCGACAAAGCAGGTGCAGTCCGACATTCTGCGGCTCTTGCAGCTGCAAAGCCCGTACCGCATCGTGACGGGCTTCGACCGTCCGAACCTCTATTTCGACGTGCGCCGCCCGAAAAACAAGTTTTCCGCCCTCGCCGCACTCATTGACGAGCGGCGGGGCAGGAGCGGCATCGTCTACTGCGCGACGCGCGCGGCGGTCGAGCGCGTGTGCAACAGCCTGTGTAACCGCGGCATCGCCGCCACGCGCTATCACGCGGGCCTCACAGATGAGGAGCGGCAGCAGAATCAGGACGATTTTCAGTTTGACCGCAAGACCGTCATGGTCGCAACGAACGCCTTCGGCATGGGTATCGACAAGTCGAACGTCAGCTTTGTCATCCATTACAACATGCCGAAAAGCCTCGAGGCTTACTATCAGGAGGCGGGCCGCGCCGGACGCGACGGCGAGAATGCCGACTGCGTCCTGCTCTTTGCGCCCGCCGATGTGGAGACCGCGCGCTTTCTCATCGAAAACGGCGGGGCCGACCAGCTTTCGGAGGAGGACGCTGCGCTTGTGCGCAAGCACGACTACGAGCGCTTACAGGCGATGACGGGGTACTGCAAATCCGTCGACTGTCTGCGCGGGCGGCTGCTTGACTACTTTGGCCAAATACACCCTGCAAACTGCGGGAACTGCTCCAACTGTAAAGCGACCTACCAGACCGAGGACATCACGCTCTCGGCGCAGATGATCTTATCGTGCGTCATGCGCATCCGCGAGCGGCTGGGGTACTACGTCGGCAAAACGCTCGTCATTCAGGTCCTGCGCGGGAGCCGCGACCAGCGGCTTTTGTCGCTCGGCCTTGCGAGCCTGTCGACCTATGGTCTCATGGATAAGACGTCGCCGAGCGTCATCGAGCGGTACATCGAATACCTCGAATCCGCGGGATATCTCGAGGTCGACCAGCGCTATTCGACGCTCAGGCTCTCAAAAAAAGCATCCGCCGTGCTCTTTGACGGCGAATGCGTGCTGATGCGGAAGCGGGTGGAGCCGAAGACAGAGAAAAAGCGCCCGCGCGGCACGTTTTCGGACGAATTCGAGGAAAACAGCCTTTACGAGGCGCTGCGCGCCCAGCGCGCGGAGCTTGCCAAGCGCGAGAGCGTTCCCGCCTACGTCATCTTTTCGAACGCGACGCTCGCCGACATGGCGGAGAAAGCGCCGCGCTCGCTCTCAGAGCTTCTTGAGGTCTCGGGTGTCGGCGAGCGGAAGGCCTCCCGCTACGGAGAGGCCTTCCTGCGCACCATTGAGGAGTATATACAGCAGCAGGGGTGAAGCGCTCTTACTTCAGCACCATGCCGTCGGCCAGCGTGATGGTATAGCCGTTGAACAGGATATCGCCCTCGGTGAGGTCGCTGAGCTCGATGCTCTCGTCATTTTTTGTAATTTCCGCATTCGCGAAGTCGAGCGTCACACTCTCCTCGCCCGCGGTAAAGCTGCTGCTGCCCATGCCGCCAGGCGTGCCGCTCGGGGCCTCGCCATCAGGTTTCTCTGGAGGCTGGCTGCCGGAATCACCGCTCTGGCTGTTGGAAGAACTGTTCTGGCCGCTCGGCATCTCGGGCGGCTGGCTGTCGGTGCGGCCGCTCTGGCTGTCGGGCTTTGCGGGCGGCTGACTGCTGTCGGACGATGCATGATCCTGACTGCTGCTGTTGCCGCTCTGCGTTTCGCCGTCCAGCTTGTCGGGCGGCGTCTGGCCGGAATTGGAACTGTCAGACATGTCATGGGACGGCATACCGCCCGCACTCAGCTCGCCGAGCTGCATCGTCACGGCAGTGCCGTCGATATCGGTGATCTCGCCGGTGACGGTCTGACCGGAGTAATCTGTCGTGCTCTTGCTGCCGCACGCGGCGAGCGACAGCGTCAGCGCCGCCGCACAGAAAAGAGAAAGAATCTTTTTTCCTTTCATCAAAAATGACCTTCTTCGTCATTGTGTATCCCAAATGCTTCCGCGGGGCTGTCGTTTTTCGCTTTCCCCTTGGAACGAGGTCATTATTGCCCGCCAACCTAAAAGAAAACTAAAGGAAAGTCTGAACATTTTGTTTTTCATGAAAATGCAAAAAGCAGTGCCGCCTGAAATCAGGCGGCACTGTTCCTATTGATATGATGTTCCCACCGGCGCGGCGCAAGCGGTTAGTTCGCTCTAACTCGCAGTCTTTTGAAAAGCCGCCGCAGGGCAGCTTTCCAATATATCCTGCTTTCCCGCTTGCCTTCGGGAAGGTGATCGACCTTGCGTATTGTAGCACAGCGATTTTCGCATTGCAAGAGCGGTTTGCAAATTTTTCGCGATATTTTCTTTGCTACATACGCTTTCTCGCTCCGTCCGCTGCGACAGACTGTTCCCATTCTGTGCCCCGCGGCACTTGCATCCCGCGGCTCTCACTGGTATACTATGTCCAGAAGTTAGATACATTTAACAGAATTGATATTTCACACAGAAAAGGCAGTGAACGACATGGAAGCATTTTACGGCATTTTGATCCCGTTTCTCGGCACGTCGCTCGGCGCGGCGTGCGTGTTCTTCATGAAAAAGTCACTCAGCGACGCTGTGCAGCGCTCGCTAACGGGCTTTGCCGCGGGCGTGATGGTCGCGGCCTCGGTGTGGAGCCTGCTGATTCCCGCCATCGAGCAGTCGTCGGCGATGGGGAAACTTTCGTTTCTGCCGGCGTTTCTCGGCTTTTGGGTCGGCATTCTCTTTTTGCTGCTGCTCGACCACGTCGTCCCGCACCTGCACACCAAGAGCGGGCAGGTCGAGGGGCCGAAGAGCCAGCTCCAGCGCACGACGATGATGGTGCTGGCCGTCACACTGCACAACATCCCCGAGGGCATGGCCGTCGGCGTGGTGTATGCGGGCTATCTCTCCGGCAGCGCGCAGATCACGGCGGCGGGCGCGCTGGCGCTCTCACTCGGCATCGCGATCCAGAATTTTCCCGAGGGGGCGATCATTTCGCTCCCGCTGCGCGCCGAGGGCATGGGCAAGGCAAGAGCTTTCTGGGGCGGCGTGCTCTCGGGCATCGTCGAGCCCATCGGCGCGGTGCTGACCATCCTGGCTGCGTCGCTCATCGTTCCGGCGCTGCCGTATCTTCTGAGCTTTGCCGCGGGCGCGATGCTCTATGTCGTCGTCGAAGAGCTGATCCCCGAAATGTCGCAGGGCGCGCACTCCAACATCGGAACGGTGTTTTTCGCCGTGGGCTTCAGCCTGATGATGGTGCTCGACGTGGCGCTGGGATGAAATACGGCAGGAATGCAAGCAGGAGGCGATACCGAGCGGTACGCCTCCTGCTTTTTATGCTGACGCCAGCCTTGCGCCTATTTTTCCACCCGAATAAGATTGCTCTCATACGGCCGCTTGCCGGAGAGCACTTTGTCGTAAAAATTCTGCTTCCAGTCGATGTAGGCGACGCTGTCCTGCAATTCCCGAATGCCTCCGCGCAGCGCCTCCTGCTTCTGCGCCAGCAGAATTTTGCGCTGCGGGATGGTGCACTCGCCTTGCAGGCAGAGGGCGAGGTAGTCCTTCATCTCCTGAATGCTCATGCCGCATTTTTTCAGGCGCGTCAGGCTGCTGATCCACGCGACGTCCCGCTCGTCAAACACGCGGCGGTTGTTCTTATCGCGCTTGACGTTGGGGACGAGCCCCTCGTTGCAGTAAAATTTTAAGGCCTGATAGGTCATGCCCGTTTCCTTGCAGACCTGCATCATGGTGTAGCGCATGGTAATCCCTCTCTGCTGCGTAAAAATTGTGTTTTTTCCTCAAAAACCTCTTGACCGGTTGTTACAACCGGTATTTATAGATGAAAACAACCTCTCCGATGATATCAATGAGGCCGTCATGCGCAGCGTCATCCGCAACATCCGCATTTTGCTGACCGATCCTGAAAATTACGACGCCAGAAGCGAGCTGGCGCGGGCGTCCGCCATGGCAGAGAACGGCGTGCTGAAGATCGGCAAGGTCTCGGATTTTCAGGCGCATCAGATCCAGCATCAGCTCGGCGCTTACACCGACTGCAACCATGGAGCGGGCCTGGCGGTCATTCATCCCGTTCTGTACCGCTACATCTACAAGTCCGGCGCGGCGCGGTTTGCGCAGAATGTCTGGGGTATTGCACCCAGAGACAGCGACGAGGAGACGGCTGCCGCCGGTATCGACGCGCTGGCCGCGTTCATTAAGGAAATTGGTCTGCTGACTACCTTTACCGAGCTTGGCATTCCCGCTGATACCGATTTCCGTGCCATCACGGATTCCACCAACGTCACTGCTGGCTGCTGCAAGGAGCTGACCCATGATGAAATTTGCGAAATTTTGCAGGAATGCCTGTAACATCTGGTGTTTCCGTGGCGGCAGGACGTTGCTATTTTTTGCCTTTCTGCCTCTTGCATTTGGCCCAAAGCGTGATATCATAGGCCAGACAAATTGCGGAAAGGGGCAGTAGAGTTGAAAGCTGCATCGCAGAAAAAATCATTGGATATGCTCCACGGGACGCTCTGGGATAAGATCCCGCGCTTTGCCGTTCCGGTGGCGGCCACGGCGATTTTGAGCCAGCTGTTCAACGCCGCGGACATCGCCGTCATCGGCAACTTTACCGGTGAGCTCCGCACTGTGGCGGTCGCGGCCGTCGGCACAAACAGCTCGATCATCAGCCTGATCGTCAACCTGTTCATCGGCATCGCGCTGGGTGCAAACGTGACGATCGCGCACGCCATCGGCGAAAAGAACGACACGATGGTGCACCACGCGGTGCACACCTCCATCGTTGTGGCGGTGCTGGGCGGTTTGATCGCGGCGATCATCGGTGAGCTGTTCGCCGTTCCGCTGCTGAATCAGCTGAATGTGCCGGACGATGTGTTCCCGCTGGCGCTGCTATACCTGCGCATCTATCTTGCGGGCCTGCCGGTGATCCTGCTCTACAACTTTGAGGCGGCGGTCTTCCGCAGCGTGGGCGAGACGAAAATTCCGCTGATCGCGCTGACGGCCTCCGGCGTTCTGAACGTGATCCTGAACCTCTTTTTCGTGGCCGCGCTCCACATGAGCGTGGACGGCGTCGCGATCGCAACGGTGCTGTCGAACGCGGTCAGCGCGGCAATCTTGTGGGTCTTCCTGCTCAAAACGGACAAGGTCATCCGCCTTGAGCCGAAAAAGCTGCGCATCGACGGGCTGTGCCTCAAGCAAATTCTGCGCATCGGCGTTCCCGCGGGTGTGCAGAGCGCGATGTTCTCCATCGCGAATATCGTCATTCAGGGCGCGATCAACAGCCTCGGCACGGTCGTCATGGCGGCATCGAGCGCGGCCTACAACATTGAGGTCATCACCTACGATATCCTCAACTCCTTCTCGCAGGCCTGCACGACATTCGTCGGGCAGAACTTCGGCGCGGGCGAGATCAAGCGCTGCAAGAAAACGCTGCTGCTGTGTCTTCTCGAGGGCATCATCAGCCTCGGCGTCGCCATCGCTCTGATCCTCTTTTTCGGAAAGTCGCTGCTCACCATCTTCAACGGCGACCCGCAGGTGGTAGAGACGGGCTATATTCGCCTCATGCTGATCATGCCGTCGCACCTGTTCAGCCTTTGCTACGAGGTGCTTTCCGGCTACCTGCGCGGCTTTGAAATTTCACTGCCGCCCGCCGTTTTGACGATGCTGGGTGTCTGCGGCGTTCGCCTGAGCTGGCTGCGCTGGGTCTTCCCGCAGTACAAGACATTTATGAACATCATGCTGGTCTTCCCCATCAGCCTTGCGACCACGGCGCTTCTAATGCTGGCAGCGGTGCTATACTTCCGCCCCTCGCGCCGCTATGCGCATCTGCAAAAGAGTGATGGCGCGGCTTCGGCAAAAATTGAAGGATAAGACCATTCCCAAAATCGACAAAGCAGGGCGCTTGCCTAAAAGGCAAGCGCCCTGCTTTACTTTTTGGATGGGGCAGCCGTTTCTAAATCGCGGATGGGAAATTTTCACATCAACTCGCGCGTGAAATCAAGCACGCACTCGCGCAGACGCAGAATTTCCTCTGGCGTGTTCTTGCTCAGGTGCATACCGATGCCGAGCTCCCGTCCCGTTTTCGGGCTGACCGGCAGCGTCTTTACGCCGTGCGTCCGCCCGCGCATCATGATCTCCGTCATCATTGTGATGCCAAGGCCCTTGCTGACCATGCGGATGACCGTTTCATCGTCCACATGGCAGGGGCGGATATTCGGCTTCACCTTTTTGGGACTCAGCGCAGCGTTCACGTCGATGTCGAAGCGCCCGTAGGGCATCAGGAATTCTTTTCCGTCGAATTCCTCGATGGGGAAGGTCTCTTCGCTGCCGGTGGGATAGTCCTCCGGCAGGATGGCGTACATCGCGTCGTAGTAGAGCGGTGTCCAATCGCAGTTGATGTGGCTCTGCCGCGCGGCAAAGATGACGTCCGTGCGCCCCTCCTCCAGCAGCTCAAAGGGTTCGAGTTCGTGGTCCACCATGCGAAGATCCACGTCGGTCTCCGGACACACGCGGCGGAAGCGGTACAGAATTTCCGGCATCCAGTGCATGGCAAGGCTCGCATAAGCGGCGATTCGGATCGTCGCCGTCCGCTTTTGCGTGATGGTCTCGATCTGGTTTTCGAGCTTCGCCGTCGCGCTGAGGTATTCGCGGATCGCGGGCAGCAGCGCCTCCCCGTCCTCTGTCAGCGAAATACCGCTGTGGTCGCGCCGGATGAGCTTCATGCCGATCTCGCGCTCCAGACCGTTGATGAGGTGCGTCAGCCCCGACTGTGTGTAGCCCACGACCTCAGACGCTTTGGAAAAGCTGCCGAGGTTGACGGCGGTCATCAGAATTTCAAATTTTTTGCTGTCCATATTCCCACTCCTATAAAGGGTATTTTGATTTGTAATATACCTATTATAACCGAGCGTTTCTCTTTTTCAAGTGCAGGGTGTAATATTTTCAACACAAAGGAGTTGATTATCCCATGACTACTAAAAAATTGACCTTCCGGCAGAAGATTCTCGTCGCCGGAACGCTGTTCGGAATGTTCTTCGGCGCGGGCAACCTGATCTTCCCCGTACATCTCGGCCAGATGGCCGGCCGCAACGCGGTCGTCGCCATGATCGGCTTTATCATCACGGCGGTTGGCATCCCCATCTTCGGCGTCGCCGCCATCGGCATCACACATTCCGACGGCCTGCAGACGCTCTCGAGCAAGGTCGGCAAGGGCTACGGCATTTTCTTTACCTGCCTTCTGTACCTGACCATCGGCCCGCTCTTCGCCATCCCGAGATGCGCAACAGTTTCCTTTACCACCGGCATCACTCCCCTGCTGGGCGCGGATTCGCCGGAGTGGCTGTATCTGCTTGTCTTTTCGGCGGCGTTCTTCGCCTTCGTGCTGTTCTTCTCGCTGCGCCCCGGTAAGATCACCCTCTGGATCGGCAAGATCATCAATCCGCTCTTCCTGTTCTTCTTCGCAGTGCTGATCATCGCGGCGCTGCTCTCCCCCGGCGCAGCGATCTCCTCGGTCGAGCCGACGGAGGCCTATCAGAACGGTTCCTTCTTTCCCGCGCTCATTGAGGGCTACGGCACGATGGACGCCATCGCCGGTCTCGCCTTCGGCATCGTGGTCATCGACGTCATTCGCCGCATGGGTGTCAACAACGACGACATCATCGCCGAGGACGTGCTCTCCTCCGGTCTTCTTGCCGGTGCGCTGATGGCGCTGATCTACGTGCTGTCCATTCTGGTCGGCGCGCAGTCGAGAGGCATTTTCGAGCTGTCCGAAAATGGCGGCATCGCCCTCACGCAGATTGCGGGTCATTACCTCGGCGGCGTGGGCCAGTTTATCCTCGCCTTCACCATCACCTTTGCCTGCCTCAAGACCTCTATCGGCCTTGTCACGGCCTGCTCGGAAACGTTTGTCAAGATGACGAACGGCAAAATTTCCTACCGCACCTGGGCGATCCTCTTCACGGTGTTTTCGTTTGCCGTTTCCAACATTGGACTGAGCGCCATCATCGAGTATTCCGTCCCGATGCTCATGCTCATCTATCCCCCGGCCATTGCGCTTATCCTGCTGGCCTTTATCGGCAAGTTCTTCGCTCATGACCGTGCCGTGTATGTCGCAACGATGATCGGTACATGGGCAGCCGCTATTTTCGACTGCATGAAGACGCTGCCCGCGTCGGTGCAGACTTCGCTCCGCCTCGATGTGCCTATCGCCTTTGCGGAAAAATATCTGCCGTTGTTCGACAAGAATCTCGGCTGGCTGCTGCCCGCGCTCGTCGGCTTTGTGATCGGCATGGTCATCCACGCGAGCCGGAAGGGCACGCTCGTCCCTCAGGCCTGACGAACCAAATTAAAGTAAAAATGCACCGCATGGCAGAGTTATTTCTGCCGTGCGGTGTCATTTTTTCAGCGGCTCCGAAAACGGAGAATCAGCAAGCTGCCGAGGTTCACCAGCAAAATCGTCGCGGCCCATGAAAGTGTTGCAGCCGTAATCGCACCAGAACGGTGCAAGGATCGTAAAACGCTCGCTGGCCGCGCCGAGCAGACGGCGCATCAGTTCGCGCTGCCGCGTCTCATCGGAAGGCGGCGTCCGGTTGTAGGCAAAGCACAGCTCCTTCGCCGCGAGCCGTTCCTGCGTAAGCTCTTCTCTGCTTGCATCGTAGAGCAGACCGCGCAGCATTTTTCTTTCTCTGTCATGTTACCTCTCATCCCTTGCTTGATTACCTATTGATCATACTACGCGACGAGAGGCATTACAACTATTCTGCGCTGGGTTATGGTATGTGTGTTGGCTGCCAAAAGGAGATGGTGCACATGAAAGCACTTCAAAAGCAGTTCGACCAGCAGGAGTTCGACGACCTGAACGCGTTGGTATGCGGATAGGAAAGATAGATGGAAACCGGTTGGTTTCCATCTATCTTTCCTTCACTTCTCAGATTTTATTTTCTCCCGTGCGGCGAGCCGATGCTCGATATCCCCCTGCAAAAGCTGCGAGATCACCGCGGCCAGCGGGATAAAAAACACGATACCGATGATACCGAACAACTTTCCGCCGAGCAGTGCGGCCAGCAGTGTCCACAGCGGAGAAAGCCCCACGCTGCCGCCGACCACATGCGGGTAGATGAACTGGTTTTCGATGAACTGCACCACCTGATAAACAAGGAAGCACAGTATTGCCTTCTCCGGCGCGGCCAGCAGCGTGAGCAGTACGCCGATCAGGCAGGATGCAAACGCGCCGATATATGGGATGAACGCGAATGCCGCTGTCAGCACAGCCGTCAGCGCTGCGTAGGGGATGCGGAAGACGGAAAACGCGAGAAAGATCAACGTGCCGAGGATCAGCACCTCGATGCACTGACCGGAGAAAAACTTTGCATAAGTATCGTGCGTCAGCTTTGCGATGCGGCAAATGCGGTTTGCCGTCATCTCCTTACAGTAGGCGTACAGAAAGCCGCGGCTCTGCTTACTGAGCTCCCGCCGCCCCAACAGTACATAAAACATGATCACGATCGCGAACACGGCGTTTACCGTGACAGACACCGTTGAGCTTGCCAGATCGACGACCGATCCGATCACGGCCCCCGCACCGGTGAAGAGCTTTTCCACGGCCGTCTTCCAGTCAAACGAGGCCGCAAGCTTTGTCAGCTCCGTGGTGTCGACGCCGTAGCTGCTCAGCAGCGCCACCCAGTCGGGCCAGTTCTCCCTTACGAGTACGGCGATGCTCCGGACCGACGCAGCCAGCTGTGGGATTGCCAGCACGCACAGCAGGAATACCAGCACTGCGACACAGAGCATCGTCAGTGTCAGGCTCAGTGCATCGACCGTTTTTTCCTTCATCTTCGGGAAATGGGCCGTGAGCCGCCGCGCAATACCAAGCATCGGAACGCTCAGCACGAACGCGAGCAAAAGGCCCGAGACCACCGGCGACAGAATACCTGCCAAAACGCGGAAAAAGCTCGCCACTTCATTCAGGTTAGTCAGCGCGGCAAAAAGCGCCACGCCGAAAAAAATCAGAAGCATCTGCTGCTTGAGTTGTTTATTCATGGGCCATCTCTCCAATCAGCGCAGTCTCCACCTTTTCACCGGCGTGCGGCCGCTGTGTGACGCGCAGCTTCTCGATGCGGTGATGATCTACTTTGACAACAAGCACATCAAGATCATCGTAAGTAAAGCGGTCGCCGCTCTCCGGCACGCCGCCGCAGCGCTCCATCACCCATCCGCTGACCGACACCATCTCCGAGTCGGTCTTGAGGTGGAAGAAATCGGCAAAATCGTCAAAGTCCATTCCTGCGTCCACAAGGTAAGCGTGCTCCGCCGTCTCGCGGATGGGAATCTCCTCCTGCTCGTGCTCGTCCCATATCTCGCCCACCAGCTCTTCGAGGATATCCTCCATCGTGACAATGCCGCAGGTGCCGCCATATTCGTCCACCACGACGGCAACGTGCGTCTTGCCCTGCTGCATCTTTTTAAGCAGCAGACTGATCGGCTCATTCTCCGGTGCAAAGATGGTGGGTGAAAGCAGCTCGGCGATCGGCTTGCCGGTCACGCCGCAGCCGACGTAAAAGTCCTTGCGGTGGATGGTGCCGAGGATATGGTCGATGGAATCCTGATAGACGAGCAGGCGGGAATATTTGGTATTGGTGAACAGCGCGGCGGTCTCCTCCCGGCTCGCCGTGACCGGCAGCGCCGCGAGGTCTACGCGGTGGATGAGAATGTCCTTTGCCTGCTGCTCGGAAAATTCGATGGCGTTGCGCAGCAGCTCGCCCTCGCTTTTGTCGATGCTGCCGCCCTGCTGGACCTCATCGACGAGCATCAGCAGCTCCTCCTGCGACATTTTGCTCTCGCCGTTCAGGCGGAATGCCTTCGCTAGCAGCCTTTTCCAGAGGGAGAAGAGCAGATTGAGCGGCAGCAGCACCCAGATGAGCACGCGCAGGATGGGAGCGGAGAACATGGCGAAGCGCTCCGCGCAGTCCTTGGCGATGCTTTTGGGCGAGATCTCACCGAAGATCAGCACCACCACCGTGACGACCACGGTGGAGATCGTCGCGCCCGCGTCGCCGTAATGGTGCACAAAGAGCACCGTGCCGATGGAGGCCGTCGCAATATTGACGATGTTGTTGCCGATCAAGATGGTAGAGAGCAGCCGGTCATACTGCTCCAAAAGCCTGCACGCAAGCGCAGCATTGGCATTGCCCTTTTCAGCAAGGGTTTTGAGCCGCGTAGTGCTGGCAGAGGAAAACGCGGTCTCCGTGGCGGAAAAGTAGGCGGAGAGCAGCAAACACACCGCCATAATAATGATACAAGTTGTCGTTGACAAGATAAAAGCTCCTTTTCTGTCGTCTGTTCGAATCGTCAAAGCGCTCAAATGAGCGCAAAAAGCATGTCCGCCCCGCTTTTCAGCAGCGCAGATATGCTTTCACAAACAGATGACAGATCAGGTGGCTACTGTGATAGTCACTGCCGTCGGTATCCATATGGGCACGCATCCTCCTTCGTTTCAAATTGATGGTATTGTACCAGACGCTCCCAGTACCGTCAAGCAAAGAAGCTGTTAAGAGGTAGGCCGGTTACTGCATTTATTGTTATACTCGGAATTACTTGGACAGTTGAACGCACATCAGCTCAATCTCCGTACCATCAGCGAGTATGAGGGGATACACGCCCGGCTGCCCATCCTCCAAGATGAGATGACCGCATGGCTGTCAACCGGTCCCTCGTTTTATATCCTCGTTTTGCCGATCACGGTGTTCGCCGAGGAGCCGTATATCAAAGCCCGCCCTACAACCACACAGACGCATGGCGCACATTACTGCGTACCCACCGCAATGACATCGCCGCGGCGATGAAGATCCCGCCGGAGGATTTTCGTTGGTACGCCGCCTTCCATGACGAAGGTAATCATCCTCACGTCCACATGATGGCGTGGTCGGTGAATCCGAATCAGGCGTACCTGTCCAAAGATGGGATACGGCAGATCAAGTCCACGCTGACCAATCAAATTTTCCATCAGGAGTTGCTGCACGTCTACGAGCAGAAAAGCAAATCTCGTGATGAACTGGTGGTCGCGGCGCGGAAAGCCATACTGGAATTGGCGAAGGCCATGTGGGAGATGACCTGCACGCTCGGCCACTACGACGCAGGCTTCACCCTCCGCACCTACACCCACGCCACAAGGTAAAAGCAGGACGAGGCAGCACAAACCATGGGTAGCTTCATGGCGCAGGTCATGTAAGCAGTAAAAGCGCCAAAATACCGGAGAGAAGGCAAAAGTTTCCTCTCCGGTACTCTTTAAGTCTTTCTGCGTATTTCGTTGTACCCATGGGGCATGAGCTGGCAGTAGGCGGCAAAGCCGCTGACTGCCAGCCAATGTGGGTCACGGTGTGGGTCAGGCAGTTGACTTCCATTTTGACCCACACCATTTTCAGCGTTTTTGCAACAAAAAGCATCGAAAACCGAAGTTTTCGATGCTTTTTGGAGCTGGTGGTGTGACTCGAACACATGACCTGCTGATTACGAAGTGTATCCGGGCACTCCGCCTGCTGCTTTTTAAGGCTCTTTGAGGCTTTCCGCTCGGTATATTGCGGGAGGTACGTCCTATCCTCTCCACTGTTTCCATCCACTCGTTTCGTTGTGTGGGTCACGGTGTGGGTCAAAACTTCTTCACCTCATCAAGGAGTGCAGGCAGAACATTAAATACGTTTCATTCCAAAAACGCACCGCTGTAATCAAAGAACTACCGTAATATTTTTCCTACACTTTTCATCCGTTTTTAGCGGTTTCTGAACCGCAACCCGTCAAGAGGACAGTGAAAAAATATAAAGTTTTCCCGGCCAGCAGCTAAGCGCTGCTAGCTGCTTTTTCATGCGGCGAGACAAAGTGCGTGCTTTTCCATCGGCGTCAGGATACCCAGATTGCGCTGGACACGTCTCGTGTTGTAATAGCAAATATACTTCTGGATCATCTGGACAAGCTCGTGCTTGCTGGTAAACCGTCTGCCGTAATAGCGTTTCCGCTTCAGAATGCCCCAGAAGCCCTCCATCGGACCGTTGTCAATACAATGCGCCACACGGGACATACTCTGCGTCATGCCTGCCTGTACGAGCTTGTGGTGGAAAGTGCGGTTGGTGTACTGGAACCCTCTGTCGCTATGAAACAGGGGCTGTGCGTCCGGATTGGCCTGCACCGCTTTGTCGAAGGTTTTGAAAACCAACGGATTATCGTTGCGTTCGCTGAGTACATAGGACACAATACGCCGGTCACAAAGATCTAAGATGGCGCTCAGATAGAGCTTGTGGATCTCGCTTCCCTCGTACCACTTGAATTCTGTCACATCGGTGAGCCACTTTTCGTTTGGCTTTGCGGCATAAAATTGCCTGTCTAAAAGATTCTCAGCAAGCTACTGTGGGTTCTTCGCCTGTCTGGTGCAGCCACGGTTGTTATATTTCACGGTAGAGCGTATATCTCTGGCCCGGCAGATGCGGAGCACCCGTTTGTCATTGACATGGATACCTCAGTCATGGCGCAGATCGTCGTTGAGCCGCCGGTATCCCTTATCCGGGCTTTCCTCGTGGAGCTGTTCGAGCTTTTCAGCAAGCCGCTCATTCTCTGCGGCCCGTTGGCTCACTATACCCAAGTTTTCCTTTCAGCATTGTTTCTACCACCAGCTTCTTGAATTCTGGTGTGTATTTCTTGTTTGGCACTCTTTTTGGCATAACAAAACACCCCACTTGTTAGGTAGTATATCATACTGTCTAACATGTGGGGTGCAGTTCAGAAGCAGCGGCTCTTTTTCAAATCTTCAAATCTCTTACAGCGTGCGTACACGGTTATCAAATTTCGGCACGCGAATGCGGATGGTCACGTTATCATCCACGACCTCGCTGATCTGCGCGTCGCAGGTGGCGCTCATCAGGCGATAAGCGTCCGGGAAGTTCAAATCAAACTTCTTCATCAGGAAGTTGACCGCATCCTCGGTGCCAACCTTGACGCTTTCCTCCAGCGTGCGGCGGGAAGCAAGGAAGTACAAGCTGTCCGCCGTTTCGATGACCGGGCGCTCAATGGGGCGGTCGTGGTAGACCGTAACGCGCAGGCACATCCGTCCGGCGATCTCAATGCCGGTGCCGGAAAGCTCGCCGTCGCCCATGCAGGCATGCATATCGCCCACAGCAAGCCCGGCGCCCTCGGCATTAACAGGAAAATACACCCGCGAACCGACGCGGACCAGCTTGGTGTCCATGTTGGCACCGTGATCCTCGGGGACAGCGCAGTGGATCTCGCCGTTCTTGGTTGCCACACCCATCACGCCGATCATCGGCGTCAGCGGAAGCTTGATATCATCCGAGAAATGTGCAAAGCCATCGTGCACGGGAATGATCTTGGTGTTCGGCTCCGTGATATGATCACCCAGCACGCCGAGTCCGACCGATGTGACCATCACGCCCTGCGGCGCAAGGTCGATCGCCATAACTTCCACGCAAAGGGTATCGCCGGGGTGCGCACCGCTGATCGCGATCGGGCCTACGGCGCAGTCCATGATGCCGATGTCAATATCCGGGCGCTTGACGCTTTCGTCGGTGATCTGACCGCTATAGCAGTCGTCGCACTCGACCCAGAAGGTCTCTCCGTCCTCGACGGTATAGTTTGCGGGATTTGTCGGGTTGAAGTGGAAAATCACTTTATCTTTCGGGATCACACGCATGACATCTGTCCTTCCTTTCCCTTACCAACCTGCCGGCAGGATGCCGATCATGGAGCAGATGAAGTAGATGGCCGCAAGGCTGAAGATCACGATGATCATGCCCTGCACTGCGGGATGCGCGTACCAACCGCACTTCCACTCCGGCTCGATATCGCCCTTCTTGCGGGCGTTGTTGAGCATCAGAACGGGAACGATCGACATAATCACGCCGCCGAAGGTACCGGCCCAGCCAATGGCGTCAACAAAGCTGACAAGACCGGCGTAGGCAAGGATGAACGGGGGAAGCACCGTGCAGGCGATGGCGATGAGACGGGTCTTGGTGTCCTTCTCATCCTTGAGCTTGAACATATCGACGATGTTCGTGAGCATGGAACCGCCGACCGCCCAATAAGAGGTCATCATGGCGCAGAGGGCAAAAATGTTGGCGGTATAGAGCGCCCAGGTACCGAGTGCCTGACCCCAGGCGAGCGTAGCGACCTGTGTGACCTCCTCCGCGCCAGTCAGAGAGAGAACGGCAAGGGGAACAACGGCCAGCAGCACGCCGGTGATGAACATACCGAGAATGATGGCAACCGGGAGCTTCTTGGGCGTGTGGCGCATACCGCGCGCCAGCTCAGGCACGGCATACTGCGCGATGTAGCAGAAAATAGCGCTGCTGAGAAGGGGAACGGCATAGGTCCAGTTTGCGTATACGGCGCGGGAGACATCCGCCTTGCCGGAGAGGAAGGATGCAATCACAATGATGCCGAGCAGCACGACCATGCCCGTGGACATGAATTTCTCCCAAAGGCCGGTGGCTTTGAGGCCGAACCAGACGACCAGCACACAGGGAACGGTGAACAGCAGGCTGCCCGCCCAGTTGGGGAGACCGAGCAGTGTGCAGAGGATGTTGCCGGAACCTGTCGTGTAGGCGACCATGCAGCCGATGGAGTTCGCGCAGACAGAGATGAAGATCAGGACCGAGCCGACCTTACCGACATATTTTTCCGCAAGGCCGGGCAGCTGCAGGGGCCTTTTTGTACGCAGTGCGGACTCCGCCACATAGAGCATGGAGAACGTGGTGAACAGACCGGCCACCGCCAGCCAGAGCACCAGGATCGGCCATCCCGCAAGGCGGGAAGAATATGCAAGGCCGAGTATACCGGAACCGACATTGGCACCCACGATGATCGCTACCGCCTCATAAAGCGTGAGCTTTGTCACCTTGAGCGCGCCTTCTTCGACGTGCAGGTTTTTTTCTTCCATTGAGCTTTCCTCCTAAAACGTTGGGAGATAGGTTTTGCAGCCTCGCTCCTCTTGTGATTCATTTTACCGGATCAAGGACAACAAAAAGACAACAAAAATGCAGAGTATTTCGATCACCTCTGCATTTTCGCCGTTTTTGATAGTTTTTAGCGAATGATTTCAGTCATCTTGCCCTGTAGCGATGCCGTCGTGATCTCCGCCCAGCTATACTGCGTCATAAACTCTCCGACAAAAGCATTGATCGCCGAAGATTCGCCGTTGAGAAACTGATAATAATCACAGGAAAACTTTTCTGTATCCACGCTGAGTTGATTCCGCCCCTTGATGACCGCATCTTCGCAATCCACCTTTCGCAAGGTGCGCATCATATCAGACTTAAAGGTTTCGATCTGATTTTTCAGCGCGCTGCCGTATTCCCGGTCCTCATAGAGAATGGCCGCACATTCCCGGATGCTGCAGGCCGAACCGCGGCGAAATACCAGATACGCAAACAGCTCCTTGCTCTTTGCGCGGGCAAATTCGAGCGGTTTTCCCTCATAAAACACTTCAAAATTGCCGAAGCACTGGACACGCAGGGAAAGCTCCTTCCTCACAGGCACTGTGGTCAGGCCGATATTACGAAGTTCCTCCTCGATTGCCTCGGCCGTAACAGGCTTCATCAGGTAGCCACGTGCATGGAGGGAATAGGATTCCAGCGCATACTGCGAATAAGCCGTAACAAAAATGATCTCGAGCGCCGGGATCGTCTTTTTCAATTCCAGTGCAAGGTCCAGTCCCGTCCAACCGCGCATCTGAATGTCCAAGAAGGCGATATCCGGAAGGATCTCCCCCGTTCTCACCGCCTCAAGCGCTTTCGTCGGATCGGTATAGGCGTGAACCGCTGCTGCCGGCTCGGCAGCTTGCAGCGCCGCTGTCAGATCGCTCAGCGCCAAAGATTCATCGTCAACAGCCAACAAGCGAAGTTCCATCATTCGCTCTCCTTTCGATATTTGGGGATGCACATCGTCACATTTGTCCCCTTGTCGATCCCGCTTTCGATCTCCATGTGCCCACCACACACCGCGGCAAGGCGCTCACGGACGTTCCACAAGCCGATATGCTTGCCGCCCGCCGCAAGCTGCTCTGCATCAAACCCGATGCCGTCATCCGAAACAGTCACGACGAAATCCGACTCGGTCTCGCTTGTAGAGATGATCACCGTCCCGCCCTGAAGCCGCTGCATCACGCCGTGGCGCACCGCGTTTTCGACGATCGGCTCCAATGTGAGCGGCGGCAGGGAGAATTGCGTGACCGGCGTGTTGAAAAGGACGGTCAGATCCCGGCCAAAGCGCATTTTTTCCAGATCAACATAGTGTTTGGTATGCTGTAGTTCCTGCAAAAAAGGAATGCAGCCGGTATTGCTCAACGAATCGAGATTCCCTCGCAGGTAGAGGGTAAAATCCGTCAGCGCGCTCTCAGCCTTGCGCGCGTCAATGCGGCAGAGCGCGCGAATGCTGGTGAGCACATTGTAAAGAAAGTGCGGCTGTATCTGGCTGATCATAATGGAGATACGCTGCTGCAAGAGCTGCTCTTCCTGCTGCTTTTCGTATTCGATCTGCACAGTGATATATATCTGGATGAGGCAAAACGCCACAACGACATGAGCCAGTGTAATCTCCCCGATGACCGTGTCAACCACTACCGCGGCAGCCACCAGCAGCTCATAGAAAAGGAAAGAGATCGCCTTGCGGTTGGTCAGCATCCTCCTGAAGTTCAGAATGATGCCGATGTTGACCACCATCGGCATGGCCAAAAAGAAGAAGTAAAGCCACGGGTGATCCGACAGATGCCACGGGGCATTCTGAGAGCGCGACGTGATGACAGAGATCATCACGAGCAGAAATCCATCCGCGCTGAGGCCGGTCATCAAAACGGTATATCGCTGCAATTCCTTCGAGTCTTCATTGATGTAACTGATGAGATAGGTGCTGTAAAAAATGAGCAGTGGAAATGCCGAGGCATAGCAGACAAAATAGCAGGTCTCGCGAAGCTGCGGAAGGGCAGGAAGAAAATCAAGCCCGATCCCCCAATAGATCACATCGCTCAAAAGCCCAATGGTGTTGATCGCCAGCATCCAGAGGAAATAGGAGCGAAAGCGCCTGCGCGAATGACTGCCAAAGACCACGCTTGCATAGGTCGAGGTCGTCAGGATGGCGCAGACGAGTTCCAGTACCACGCCGACCGGCGTGAGCGGATTTTCCGGAACATCACCGCGCGCAATGGCGTGAAAGGTCACGATCATCAACGCGAGCACAATACCGATCGTCACAAGACAGCCAATGCCCGTAGCTGTTCTCTTGTCTATCCGCACAGCCGTGTCCCTCCCCACTCGTTTGACCATTAGGGTATTTATTTTATCTTATTTTGACGGCCAATGCAAGCCGCTGACAGATGTTATAGAAAAGGCCGATTTAGTATTTTATTTCGCGTTTGTAGGTTTGTATGTTGTAAGAAATAAACCTAAAATGTAGTAATGCCATACAGATAAATCTTACGCAAAAAAGAAAAATTATGAAACCAAATGACCGTGTTCCACAATATTAAAGATGACGGGTCGTTAAATGGATATCCAAAAGAGGGCGAAGCTGTGGATGAACAGGAAGTCTTAAAGAAGTGAAGCGCGAAAACGAAAGTGCGTTAGAATGGGTTATTAATCGACATACAGCTTACGTCAACACAATTATTTAAGGATTTTTCCCAAAGATGCTGGCAATAAAGGCTCATCCGTTCAGGAAGGACATGGCAGCCAAAAGAATCGTCAAAAAGGCAAAGCTGATCCCAGAAAAAAGAAAAAGGAACTGTTTTCCACCATTAGGAACGCGGTGAGTATATTCCCGAAAGGTAATGAGGCTTGCCAGAGAAGCTACCAGCGTTCCTGCGCCGCCCACATTGACGCCAACCAGAAGCCCGCAGGCATCCTGCGTGAAGCGGCTGAGTAAAATGGCGGCAGGGACATTACTGATGATCTGGCAGGTAAGCGCGGAGATCAGAATGGTCCCGTGGGACAAAAGGCGAGCGAACAGTATGTGGACAGCTTCCATTCGAGCAAGGTTGCCGGAAAAGGTGAAAAAAGCGGCGAAAGTGGCCAACAATCCCCAATCTACAGTTTTCAGCGCATGCCGGTCCAGAAACCAGAGCGCCAGAACAATGACCGTCAAACCAAGGACATATGGTACCAGCCGCAGCACCATGGCAACGGCTAAACAGAATAGTCCACCATAGATAACGGCTCGGCATGAGTCTACCGTGACCTGTGCTTCCGGCACGAAAAGCTGTTCTTTTGGAAACACTAAGCAGCACAGGAGAATGAGAACAGTAGACAGGATGAATGGCGGCAGCATTGCCGAAAAGAACGTTTTCGTGGAAAGACCGTAATAGCTGAAAAGATAGAGATTCTGCGGATTGCCGAAGGGCGTGATCATTCCGCAGAGGTTAGCGGCACAGTTTTGCAGAATGAACAGGAGCGCCGTGTACTTTTCCTGTCCAGTGGAGGAAAGAACAAACCAGCCCAGTGGCAGAAAAGTCAACAAGGCGGTATCATTGGTCAGGAGCATAGAGCCGAACATGGTGATAACCACCAGCGCCGTACACACGCCCCGGACAGTGGAAAAGGTGTGTACCATCCGCTGGGAAAGAGCGGAAAAGATATGCAGATCCCGCAAAGCACCCACCACTGCCAGCACACAAAACAGGCAAGCAAGCGTCTTGAGGTCATAATAACCTAAGTAGTCCCTATCAGGCGGAACAAAAAATGCCGTTACAACTGCGGCCAGTAATGAAATGACCAGCATAGCGTTAGCACGGCACCAGCATTGGATCTTGCTCATAAAAAGCCCCTTTGCGTGAAAAATACAGAATTTCGCGTGTGTATTTCCGTGAAGAAGATAACACATTTTCAAATGATTTACAATGGCACTCCGTTGACCTAACAAACGCTAAAGGCAGTTCAAAACTCGTGTACATTTTGCGCTGCTGGAATCAATAAAAGCATTTTTAAAAATATTTCGATTTCTTTGGAAGAATCAGTAGCTTTCCGGCGCAAGGTGTGATATGTGTTGTGGCCACCAAAGAAAGGAGCGATGCTCATGGTTAAGAAACGCGCCAACGGCGAGGGCAACATCCGCAAACGTGCAGACGGGCGTTGGGAGGGGCGCTACACCGCAGGTTATCATCCCGAGACAGGCAAGCGGATCATCAAAAACGTCCTCGGTAAGACGCAGGCGGAATGCAAGGCAAAGCTCAGTGCCGCAATGGAAGCTACCCGAGGAATCGATGCCAGCCGTGCAGATGAGTACACAGTAGCAATCTGGC
>OIXG01001249.1_pt1 | contig 25399 bp, 20 predicted proteins | sample 1587731 | NCBI WGS metagenome assembly OIXG01 (sample SAMEA3888908, study PRJEB22519) | human gut metagenome | biome: human gut; feature: human-associated habitat; material: faeces | place: Denmark | collected 2010
ATACCCTTTAGGGGTATACACGCTTTCCAGGCGTGCCTCTTCAACCACTCGAGCATCTCTCCAATAGAGGCCTCTTTCAAAAACGGCTGCAAATTACAAAAAAAATGCGAACCACAAGCGTTTTCAGCTACAAATGTATTCTTTTTTTTGTTGTTCTGCCTCATTCTCCCCGTTTTATATTAAATAAAATCTCAAAATTAATAAACTTTAAAATCTTAAAGAGCTTATTTGAGCATTCCGAACACTTTTAAAGTGTTATCAGAAGTAACCTGGGCCACCTTTTCAGGAGAGTTCCCATAGATTCCGGCCACCTTTACCAAAGTATCCTTAACATATGCGCTTTCGTTCCTCTTGCCTCGATTGGGAACCGGAGTCAGATAAGGGGAATCGGTTTCCAGCACGATGCGTTCCAAAGGAATATTCTTCAAGACTTCGGGCAAAGTTGATTTCTTGAAAGTCACCACACCATTTATTCCTATCATGAAATCCGCAAATTCCATAATCCTGCAGGCCTCTTCCGAGGTTCCCGTAAAACTATGGAAAATTCCTTTCAAAGGAGTCTGCTGATAGGGTTTCAACACATTATATATATGGTCAAACGCTTCCCTACAATGCAGCACTACCGGCAAACCGTATTCCAAAGCCCACTCAATCTGCCTGTCCAACACCCTTTGTTGTTCTCTGAGAAAAGTTTTATCCCAATACAAGTCCATACCAATCTCGCCAACCGCAACAAATTCATTCGGTGAAGCCAGCTCCCGGGCCACTATTTCCAACTCCTTTTCATAATCCGCACCCACAGAGGTAGGGTGCAATCCAATCATCGGATAGCAATACCCTTTATATTCACGGCACACCCGAAGCATAGGTCCTATGGTGGTACTATCGATATTGGGCATAAAAATATGCGTGACTCCTGCCTCACGGGCACGAGCCATCACTTGAGGCAAATCCTCTGCAAACTCTTCTAAAAAAAGATGGGAATGTGAATCAATCAATCTCATTCTTCAACTTACTCTTTGCGTTTCTCACCGGTACGGTAATAATAGATTATTCCATAATCACGGCATAAATCCAGACGTTTCTCATTGGGAGTGACCTCCTCGAATTTCTTTTCAACCTGGTTCCATATATCCAAAATCAAACCATCCGCCTCTGCACGCATCGAAGCCAAGGTGTCCAAACTGCGGGCTGTCAAAGATTGAAGATTCTTTTGCTTCTCATAACTATCCATGAAAATATCATAATGCACCCTCACTTTTGCAATCGTAGGGTTATAAATGGGAATTCCTCCCTGGGATATACGTTTGTTTTCCCCATCCACGATTTTACGCCCCCACTCTGCCAAGGCAGGCTCTGTCGATAAATCAGGCACATTATTGTTGCTTGTGTCCAAACCGTAATATTCCTTATGAGCAATACGCACTTCAGAACGGATGACAGCTAAATTCAACACCTGGATAAAATGAGAAATATACAGACGGGCAGTCTTTACATTAGCCTGATGCTTACGTCCCGCCCGAGCCTGCCGCTCAAAACAGTCGGCATAATAAGCTTGCGCAGCTTCAAACTTTGTAAGAAAATTCCGCGCATCAGTCAACGCCTTCAAAGATACGGCCAAATCATACACATTACATATATCACCCTTGACGACCACTGCTTTCAGCGCCCGTATTCTCGCTTGATCTGTATTAGGCAATCTTCTATAAGGCATTTTCTCCCGGATTTAAAGTTATACTTCCCGATGCATCAGGTTAGCCATCAGGTTCTTCAATTCCTCTTTCTTTTCATCTGCCACCTTCACCGCCAACAGACTTTCCATTGCGCGTTCACAATACTCTTCCATCTTTTTCTCACACAGTTCCTTGACGCCAATCCGGTTATACAGTTCCGTCACCGCAGCAACTTTCTCCTCCGGGTTGAATGCAACAGCATCCACCCAAGCATTCAAGCGGGTCAACTGCTCCTCATCCGCATGTTCAAAAGCCTTTATCAGCATGTAGGTCTTTTTATTGCACAGAATATCACCTCCAATATTCTTTCCAAAGACGGCAGCATCGCCATAAACATCCAGGAAATCATCTTTCAACTGAAAAGCGACACCCAAGTTCATGCCAAAATCATACAACTGCTCCGCATCTTCAGAAGAAGCCCCTCCCAAAAGAGCGCCAATCTTCAAGCTTGCAGCCAACAATACCGAAGTTTTCAGACGAATCATTTCCAGATACTCCTCTGCCTTCACATCCTTCCGATGTTCAAACTCCATATCCAGCTGCTGTCCTTCACAGATTTCCAGTGCAGTCAGACTAAATATATCCATTACCTCTTTCAGGCATTCAACCGGACATTGAGCCATAAACTGATAAGCCAATACAAGCATTGCATCCCCCGAAAGAATGGCGGCATTGTCATCCCAGACTTTATGTACTGTCTCCTTGCCACGGCGACGGTCTGCACGGTCCATCAAGTCGTCGTGCAAAAGAGTATAATTATGATACACTTCAATCCCCGTTGCAGGGTTAAAAATACGGGTAATATCCTCCTGATACAGATTGTAGGCCATCAACATCAATACCGGACGGATTCTTTTTCCGCCCATGGACAACACATAGGTAACGGGAGCATATAAACCTTGAGGAGTACGGACAAACTGCAATTCTGCAATATGAGAATTTATTCTTTCTAAAAGCTCGGAGGCTGTAAACATGGCATTTTCAGAATTTAGGAAATAGCGGATAATGAAAAGAGGCTGCATTCCGGCAGCCTCTCCCACTTATAGATATTTTATTACTGCAATCTAAACATTACAGGCACGGTATACTTAACACGAACGGGTTTACCACGCTGCATACCTGGTTTCCACTTCGGCATGCCCATAATCACGCGGACAGCTTCTTTGTCCAAGTACGGGTCAACACCTCTCAGCACCTTAGCATCTACGATACTACCGTCCTTATTAACCACGAACTGTACAGTTACACGGCCTTGAGTTCCGTTTTCCTGTGCAATAGTAGGATATTTAATATTCTTGCTCAAATACTGCATCAAACCAGCCATACCACCATTCGGGAACTCAGGCATCTGCGCTACCACCTCGAAAATAGTCTGTTCTTCCGGTTCTTCCTCTTCCACTGCTACGGGAACATATTTGATTTCCACAGCCTGATTCAATTCCTCAGAAGATACGATGGCAGTTTCTTCCACGTCGGCATCGTCCTCAACGATAGTCAGCGTTTCTGCAATCGCAGGAGCTTCGGGGGGCGGAGGAGTAACCTGCTCCGGCTGTTCTGTAATAGGGATGATTTCCTCTTCAAATACTAAGTCGGTAATAGCCTGACTCGTATCAATCTTGATGTCACGCTTTGTCCACTCGAACGCAACAAACATGAAAGCGAGCACGATTACATAACCGACAAGCAGCCAAGTCGACTTCTTACTCTCCAGGTCTGCCTTAGGTGATTTCTTAATTTCCATAATTTATAATATAATTTTAGTGTTTCTCATTTGGGGCAAATATAGTACTTTTCCCAAGAATGTTCACGCTCTGCTGTTTTTTTTTACACAACAGACGTTCCTTTTTCATTTTTTTAATCCTTCAAAAGCCTCCACATGCTTTTGTGCCACAAATGTAACGAGATATTTTAAAAATACCGTATCTTTGGCAAGAATTTTAAATGAAATATTGAAATTTTCTATTTTGCAGGTGTTATACCTGTATAACTATAGCATAAAAGTCATGAAAAAGATAACAATAGCAATCGACGGCTTTTCCTCTTGCGGAAAAAGCACTATGGCCAAAGACCTTGCCCGCGAAATCGGTTACATATATATAGATAGCGGTGCCATGTATCGGGCAGTAACATTATATAGTATAGAGAATGGTATTTTCCAGGGTGACCGCATAGATGCCGAAAAACTGAAAAGTCTAATAAAGGATATACATATTTCTTTCCGCCTGAACCCCGAAACCGGACGCCCGGACACCTACCTGAACGGAGTAAATGTAGAAAACAAAATCCGTACCATGGAAGTGTCTTCACGTGTCAGTCCCATTGCAACATTGGATTTCGTACGCGAAGCTATGGTGGCACAGCAACAAGAGATGGGCAAGGCCAAGGGTATCGTTATGGACGGGCGCGACATCGGCACTACCGTTTTTCCGGATGCCGAGCTGAAAATTTTTGTAACCGCCACCCCCGAGATACGGGCACAACGCCGCTATGACGAACTAAAGGCCAAAGGGGAAGAAGCCAGCTTTGACGAAATTCTGGAAAATGTGAAACAACGGGACTATATTGACCAAAACCGGGATGTAAGTCCGCTGCGCAAAGCTTCTGACGCTTTATTGTTGGACAACAGCCACCTGAGCATTTCCCAACAAAAGGAATGGCTGGCGGAACAATTCGAACGGGTTATAAAGGAGAAGAACTGAACCGGATATGGCAAAAGTAGAAATAGACGAAGGCTCCGGCTTCTGTTTCGGAGTTGTCACTGCAATAAACAAGGCAGAAGAGGAACTGGCGAAAGGAGGAACCCTCTATTGTCTGGGAGACATCGTGCACAACAGCCGTGAAGTGGAACGCCTGAAGGCAATGGGGCTGATTACCATCAACCATGAGGAATTCAACCACCTCCACAACGCCAAAGTGCTGCTGCGTGCTCATGGAGAGCCCCCTGAAACTTATGACATTGCCCGCCGCAACAATATAGAAATCATTGACGCAACCTGCCCGGTCGTACTCCGCCTGCAAAAGAAGATTAAGCAAGAGTACGTCCAGGAAGACAACCGCGACAAGCAAATTGTCATCTATGGCAAAAATGGACACGCCGAAGTACTGGGTCTGGTAGGACAAACCACCGGAAAGGCCATCGTCATCGAAAAGCAGGAAGAGGCAAGGAAACTGGATTTCAGCAAAGACATCCGTCTCTACTCCCAGACCACAAAGTCTCTGGACGGATTTCAAAACATTGTGAAATACATAGAGGGACATATCTCACCGAAAGTCACTTTCGAGTCCTATGACACTATCTGCCGACAAGTAGCAAACCGGATACCTAATATCCGGAAATTTGCAGCTTCCCATGATTTAATATTCTTTGTCAGCGGCAAAAAAAGCTCTAACGGCAAGATGCTGTTCAGTGAGTGTAAAAAAGTCAATGCCAATTCACATTTGATAGACAGTGCCGAAGAAATAGATAGTTCTCTGTTAGCCGGTGCCAATTCCATCGGTGTCTGCGGAGCCACTTCCACCCCCAAATGGCTGATGGAAGAAATTTCAGAAGCCATAAAGTCAAAACTTAAATAACAGTTTGTCATCCTTTTGGAACAGCAAATTAACGTAATTTATTAGTCACCGCCTCAGCTTTTTACTATCTTTGCGGCATGAAAAAATAGTCCAAATCTATTTTTCATCATGATTATTAATACTAAACAAAAAGATTGTTATGGGAACAGTTAAGTGCATTGGTATCTTGACATCAGGAGGTGATGCTCCGGGAATGAACGCAGCCATACGTGCCGTGACACGTTCGGCTATTTACAACGGACTTTCAGTTAAAGGTATATATAGAGGTTACAAAGGTCTGGTAACCGGCGAAATCAAAGAATTCAAAAGCCAAAATGTCAGCAACATCATCCAGCTGGGTGGTACAATCCTGAAGACAGCCCGCTGCAAAGAGTTCACGACTCCCGAGGGCCGCCAGATTGCTTACGACAACATGAAGAAAGAAGGCATTGACGCCTTAGTGATTATCGGAGGCGACGGTTCGCTGACCGGTGCTCGTATCTTTGCACAAGAGTTTGACGTGCCTTGTATCGGGCTGCCGGGAACTATCGACAATGACCTTTATGGAACAGATACCACTATCGGCTACGACACCGCGCTGAACACGATCCTGGATGCTGTGGACAAAATCCGTGATACAGCCACTTCCCATGAGCGCTTGTTTTTCGTAGAAGTCATGGGACGCGATGCCGGTTTCCTCGCTCTGAACGGCGCCATCGCCTCCGGAGCAGAAGCAGCCATTATCCCGGAATTCAGTACGGAAGTGGACCAACTGGAAGAATTCATCAAGAACGGTTTCCGGAAATCCAAGAACAGCAGTATCGTACTGGTAGCCGAGAGTGAACTGACCGGCGGTGCAATGCACTATGCAGAGCGTGTAAAGAACGAATACCCCCAATATGACGTACGCGTAACCATCCTCGGTCACTTGCAACGCGGTGGTAGCCCTACGGCACACGACCGTATCCTTGCCAGCCGTCTGGGCGCAGCCGCCATCGACGCAATCATGGAAGGACAGCGCAATGTCATGATAGGCATTGACCACGATGAAGTGGTATACGTTCCCTTCACGAAGGCCATCAAGAATGACAAACCCATCAAGAAAGACCTTGTAAATGTATTGAGAGAACTGTCTATCTAATGACAGACAGTTCAGATACCCCATAAACAGAGAAGGCGACATATGCGCCTTCTCTGTTTTTTACAACCATTTTTTCACTATACTTTCCGTCCTCTCCCACAGTTCTTCCATCTGTACATGCCGGGTGTACTTCTCCGAAAGAGACTTGGGACGGCAACTGGCATTCAATGTCCCCGTACGTTTACCGGCATCCTCATCCAGCAATAAGCCGACAGCTGTTGCAGCTCCCTTACGGGGAGTACGGATAAAAGGCCTAAAAAGTATATCTGTCAGCGGGTCAAACCACATATGCATGGTGATGATATTGGTAGACACAATCCCCGGGTCGGCCGCATTCACAACAATACCTTTGTGTTTGACGCGACTGGCCAAGTCGATGGTGAACAGAGTCAATGCCAGCTTCGTGTTGCTATATATAGGAATGCGCCAAAAGCCACCCTTCCTTCCCCGGAGGAAAAAATCCGGAAAGTCAAGATGACCGATGGCATACGTACAAGATACCATATTCACAATACGGCTCCCCTCTCCCATCAATGGCAGCAGCTTGCGGGTCAGCAGGTAAGGCCCTACATAATTGACACTCACCGTCCGTTCCAGTCCGTCTTCGGTAATGCGGCGTTCCGTTTCCATGGTTCCGGCATTGTTCATCAACAACGCCAACGGCTCTCCCCGCTTCAACAGATGCTCTGCAAATGCGGCCACTGAAGCCAGAGATGCCAAATCAATGGGAGCAGTCTCAATACGCGGATTACCGGTTTCACGCATCAGCAGTTGCCGCTTGGGTTCGGCAGCTTGGGGGTCACGGCATGCCATGATGACCTGATAGCCGGCAGTTGCCACTGCGCGGGTAATTTCCATGCCCATGCCACCGTCTGCCCCGGTTATAACAGCTAAATTCACTTTAATAATTAAAAATTGAAAATTAAAAACTAAAAATCAGCCTTTCGCTTCGATTTTCTCTATCTCCCTTTTCAGACAAGGTGGAAGCTCCTCCTTCAAATGCTGATGGCATGCCATCTCGATGGAATACATCCGGGCAATGCAATAATTACTATGCCGGCAGTTGCAACGTGCATTCTCTTCGGCACGCATGCGGTTGACAAACCCCGGCTCATTGAGCAGAGCGCGCGCCATTTGCACAGCCTCGAAGCCGTCATCCAGCACCTCATCTATCTTGTCCCTGGAAACCAGGCCACCCACATAAACCAACGGTATCTTCAAGGCGGCACGGAATTTCAAGGCATCTTCCAGGAAATAAGCTTCCTTAAACGGTACGCTCGGTATCATCCATTTGCCTACCATGCGTACACCGTATTTCAACCACCAGCAGGTCATGTAATGCGTCATGCTGCGGATAGGCATTTCGCCCCGCATGACATACATCGGCGCCTTACTGACGAACCCACCGCTCAAGACCAGCGCATGTGCTCCCGACTGCTCCAGCCTCCGGGCCACCTGCATCGTCTCATCCAGTTCCATCCCTCCACGGAAACCGTCACGCATGTTCATCTTCACCAGCACAGCCATATCACTGCCGGCAGCCTTCATCACTTCTTCCATCACCATATCCATAAAACGCATACGGTTCTGCAACGAGCCTCCGAACTCGTCTTTCCGATGGTTGGTGGACGGGGACAAGAACTGGCTGATGAGATAGCCATGCCCTGCATGAATCTCTACAGAATCAAATCCGGCCTCCCGTGCCAGATTCACCGAACGCCCATAAGCACGCGCCATCTCTGGCAGCTCATCGGCACGCAGTCCGCGCACAAAGGTAGGAGAGTAAAGATTGAAACCGGAAGATGCGCCGACGGGCATACAACCGCAAATGCTCTTATGGGACATGTTGCCACAGTGTCCCAACTGGATGCCTGCCGCAGCCCCTTCCGCATGTATGGCATCAGTCAGCCTACGGAGTCCGGGGATAATTTCAGGACGCATCCACAACTGGCGGTCAAAAGACAGGCCGCTCTGAGTAACTGCCGCATAGGCAACAGTAGTCATACCTATACCGCCCGCCGCTACCGACCGATGATAGTCGAGCAACATGTCCGACGGAGCGTTTCCGGGACACATGCTCTCGAAAGCAGCCGAACGAATGGTACGGTTACGCAAGGTCAACGGTCCGAAAGTGACGGGTGTGAATAACTTGGATTCCATCGTTATGAGTTATGAGTTATGAGTTATAAGTTATGAATTATTCATTTTCCATTTTCAACTCTCCATTTTCCATTAATAAAGAAATGGAATGATGCGTTTGCGCTTTCCTACCGCCTCATCACCAAACTCCTCCCGATAACGGCGGTGAATGGCATCGGCACGGGGAACAAGGTTGGCAAACGTCCACCAGACGAACACCCAGGCAGCGGGAGAGGCTGTGAGTATGGCAAACCCCGTCCATTCCACCAGCTCACCGAAGTAATTGGCAGAAGTGACGTATCGGTAAAGCCCTTTTCCGGGAAGATAATGCTTCGTATCACCCGGCCTGCGCAGATGACGTATCACATAGTCGGAATGCAAATTGACGAACATACCCGCAAAAAACAGAATGATTCCCAACAAGGCATGAGGTTTCAGCAAATAGGCCCAGCCATCGGCATACAAGCCTTCGGGAGCAAAATAGAACAAACCGCCCGCCTGCATCATCCCGTTCAAAAGGTTGAAGACGATACCCATCGCCATAATAGCTACCGGCATCCGGCTTTTACCTTTCAGCAGGAACGGAAAAATAAAGGCCCGCTGAAGATAGTGCAACTGAAACAGCAGGAAAAAGAAATATACCGGCACGGCAAATCCCGCTCCACTCTTCCCCCACAACCCAAACATGACGATGAATACCGGCGCTTCCATAAGCACCCACGCCAGTTTATTATTGATGGAGATTCCCCACGAGGCAGTACGGAACATGCCATAACCCGCTTTGACAAAATAGAGCGCAATAAAGACAACCAATGCCACAGCACTCATTACCCACAGAAATATCTGAAAAGTTTCCTGATTCATAGTTCTTTATTTATGCGAAGCAAAGATAAAGAAAACTCACAACAAACAAATCGTTTTCCCCGGATAATTGTTTTTTCATACAAAAACCAGTGTTTTTTACTGAGAAGATTAAGCAGTAGAGATACGAAAATCTAATCGTTCCATCATGGAGTAAATTTCATTCCACCATGGAGAAAAAATCGTTCCACCATGGTGGAACGATTTTTTCTCCGTGATGGAACGATTTAAAAGATACAAGTCTAATCCTTACCGTTTCTTAATGGGCACATAAGTCACCTCATCCAAAACATTCTTATAGGCAGGACGGATAATACGCTTACCTTCAAAGTTCAATTCTTCATTGCGATGTGCACACCAACCGACAATACGTGCCATGGCAAACAAAGGCGTGAAGATTTCCTGCGGCAGTCCAATCATCTCGTAGACAAAGCCCGAATAGAAATCCACATTACTCGAAACCGTCTTGCCATTATTCTTCACACGGCCAAACACATCAATGGCGCGCTCCTCGAGCAGTTCAAGGAAAGCGAACTCGCGTTCTTTCCCTTTTTCGCGGGCAAGGTCGCGGGCAAGCTCTTTCAGCAGAATGGCGCGCGGGTCGGAAATGGTATAGACGGCATGTCCGATACCATATATCAAGCCGGTCTTGTTATAGGCTTCCCTGTTGAGCATGCGGGTGAAGTAAGTATCAATCTCATCCACATTCGTCCAGTCCTGAATGTTTTCCTGCAGATGGTGGAACATATCGGCAACCTGGATATTGGCACCTCCATGAAGCGGCCCTTTCAAGGAACCGATACCTGCCGCTATCGAAGAGTAAGTATCCGTCCCGGTAGAAGAAGTGACACGTACGGTAAAAGTGGAGTTGTTACCACCACCGTGCTCGGCCTGAAGAACCAGCAGCAAGTCGAGCGTGCGGGCATCCAGCTCCGTGTAGTCCTTCTTCAGCATATAGAGGAAATTCTCGGCAATGGAAAGGTTTTCCTGCGGATGGCGGATATGCAATGAACGGCCATGGGTGGCATGACGAAGCATGTTATAGGCATACGCGATGATGGTCGGGAATTTTGAAATAAGCTCAATGCTCTGGCGCATCAGGTTGTCGCGGGAAGTGTCATCGGCATCCGGGTCGAAACGGTACATCTCGAGCACGCTGCGCGCCAGGATGTTCATAATGTTGTTTCCTTCAAGTTCAATGATATTCATCTTGGTCTTCTGCTCCAGCGGCATATTGTCGTTGATGAGCTCACGGAAAGAAGAGAGTTCTTCCTTGTCGGGCAGGCGGCCGGAAAGCAGCAAGTAGGCAATTTCCTCAAAACCGAAACGCTTCTCTTTGATGATGGCGTGTGCCAAGTCATCCACATCATAACCGCGGTAGAACAATTTGCCGGGAATAGGCTTCAGCCCTCCACCGGGGATGCGTTCATAGCCGACCACATTGCCTATTTTGGTCAACCCCACCAAGACTCCCGTGCCGTCCTCATTACGCAAACCGCGCTTCACATCAAACTTCCTGAACAGTTCATTCTCAATCCGGGTAGCTTCCTTCAAATCTTCGGAAAGCTTGTAAATCAGGTACTCCTTCTTCATAATCGTTTCGTTTTATTCGTTATTCCCATTTTCTATTCTCCTTACAATCTCCCGGGTGAAAGCCGAAGTGGACAGCGAGACGCCACCCGGCATAAAACGGGCCAAGTCGGCAGTAGCACGGGCTTCTGTGAAACTTTGCTCCAAGGCGTTCTCTATAAGAGAGGCTGCTTCCTTCCAACCCAGATATTCAAGCATCATCACAGCGGAAAGGATGATGGAACAAGGATTCACAATGTCTTTCCCGGCAATGTTCGGAGCCGTCCCGTGAGTAGCCTCAAAAATGGCATGCCCCGTTTTATAGTTGATATTCGCACCCGGTGCAATGCCGATGCCGCCTACCATGGCAGCCAGTTGGTCGGACACATAATCGCCGTTCAGATTCAACGTGGCAATCACGGAATATTCTTCGGGGATAAGCAACGTGTTCTGCAAGAATGCATCGGCAATGCAGTCCTTGATGACCAGACGCCCTTCTGCCAGCTCTTTACCAAACTCACGTTCTGCCAGTTCGTACCCCCACTTCTTGAAGCCGCCTTCCGTAAATTTCATGATGTTTCCTTTGTGTACCAAGGTCACGGAAGGCAGATGATGCTCAAGGGCGTATTGGCAGGCGGCACGCACCAAGCGCTCTGTTCCTTCTCTCGAAACGGGCTTCACGCCAAACGAGGAGGTTTCGGGAAAACGGACTTTTGTCACCCCCATGTCATCACGGAGAAAACGATAGAACTTTTCAGCCTCCGGAGTTCCGGCTTCCCATTCGATGCCTGCATAAATATCCTCGGTATTCTCACGGAATACGCACATATCCACCTTCTGTGGCTCTTTGAGTGGAGAAACAATGCCCTTATACCAACGTACCGGACGTTGGCAGACATACAAATCGAGCGTCTGACGCAAGGCTACGTTCAAGGAACGGATACCTCCACCGACGGGAGTTGTCAAAGGACCTTTGATGCCCACCTTATAGGTGCGGAAGGCTTCCATGGTTTCGTCCGGCAACCAGGAGCCGGTTTCGTGGAAAGCACGTTCTCCTGCCAGCACTTCTTTCCATTCAATGCCACGCCGGTCACCATAGGATTTCTTGACAGCGGCATTCACGACAGCCTGCATGGATGGGGTCACTTCTGCTCCCACTCCATCGCCGGTAATAAAAGGTACAGTAATTTTTTCCATATTCTATCTTGCATTAAGTGCAGAACCGGCCCGGAACCAAGCTATCTGCTGTTCGTTATACGTATGTTGTACTTCAAAACTTTCTTTACTCCCATCCTCGTGATGAAGAACCACCTTCAACGTGCGTCCCGGAGCAAAATCTTTCAGCCCCATGACAGAAATCAGGTCGCGTTCCCGAATCTTGTCATAATCGGCCTTATCCGTAAAGGTCAGCGCCAACATGCCTTGTTTCTTTAAGTTCGTCTCATGGATACGGGCAAAACTCTTCGCCAAAATGACGCGTACATTCAGGAAGCGCGGTTCCATGGCAGCATGCTCACGGCTGGAACCTTCACCATAATTCTCTTCGGCAACGACCATGGAAGGGATACCTTCGGACTTATACAGCTTCGCAGTGCCTGACACTGTTCCATAGGTATTGGTGGAGCGGTTCCAAACCTTGTTCGTCTCTCCATTGAAAGCATTGACAGCCCCCATCAGCATATTGTCCGAAATATTCTCCAAATGTCCCCGGAAACGTAGCCATGGCCCTGCCATGGAAATGTGGTCGGTGGTACATTTCCCCTGTACTTTAATCAATAAAGGCATGTCCAGCAAATCCATGCCATCCCAGGCAGGGAAGGGAGTCAGCAGTTGCAAGCGCTGTGAATGAGGATTGACCGTAATTTCCGTCTGTCCTTTGCCTGGAGCAATGTATCCTTCCTTTCCTCCTATAAACCCGTGTGCCGGCAGTTCTTCACCGACCGGTTCGGACAGTTTCACAACCTCTCCTTTGGCATTGACCAGCGTATCCCTCAACGGGTCGAAACAAAGGTCACCGGCAATGGTCAGCGCCATCGTTATCTCCGGGGAAGCGACGTAAGCAAAAGTGTTGGGATTTCCATCGGCACGTTTGGCAAAATTACGGTTAAAAGAGGTGACGATGGAATTTTTTCGTTCAGGGTCATCAGTATGGCGCTTCCACTGGCCAATACAAGGTCCGCAGGCATTCGCCATTATCGTTGCGCCAATATCTTCGAAAGCGGCAATCATGCCGTCGCGTTCAGCAGTGGCACGTATCTGCTCCGAACCGGGGTTGACAATCAGCGAGGAAGCAACCTTCAAATTCTTTTCCTTTACCTGCCGGGCAAGGGAGGCTGCGCGGCTCAAATCCTGATAGGACGAATTGGTACACGACCCTATCAGGCCGACTTCCATCCGGCGGGGATAGTTATTGGTTATCACTACCTCGGCAAATTTCGATATCGGTGTTGCTGCATCCGGCGTAAAGGGCCCGTTGATATACGGTTCCAACAGCGAGAGGTCTATTTCAATGATGCGGTCGTAATATTTTTCCGGATTTGCCAGCACTTCGTCGTCGGCGCGAAGGTCGGCAGCTACGGAAGCAGCCATTTTTGCCACTTCTTCACGTCCGGTAGCCTTCAAATAAGTACCCATGCGCTCATCGTAAGGGAAAAGGGAGGTAGTCGCCCCCACCTCTGCCCCCATATTGCAGATGGTAGCCTTTCCAGTGGCAGACAATGAAGCGGTTCCCGGTCCAAAATATTCAATGATGGCATTGGTTCCCCCTTTTACAGTAAGAATACCCGCCAACTTCAGAATAACGTCTTTGGGAGCTACCCAGCCACTCAATTTACCCTTCAAGTGTACGCCTATCAGACGCGGCATTTTCAATTCCCATTCCATGCCGGTCATCACATCCACCGCATCGGCACCACCCACACCAATGGCCACCATGCCCAAACCTCCGGCATTGGGCGTATGAGAGTCCGTGCCTACCATCATTCCACCCGGAAATGCGTAGTTCTCCAATACCACCTGGTGAATAATGCCTGCTCCCGGCTGCCAAAAACCTATGCCATAGCGGGAAGAAACATCACGGAGAAAATTATAGACCTCCTCGTTGGTCTTCGTAGCAGTCGCGATATCTTCTTTTGCACCTTTATATGCTTGAATCAAATGGTCACAGTGCACAGTGGAAGGCACGGCAACCTGCTCACGGCCTGCATTCATAAATTGCAAAAAGGCCATTTGAGCCGTTGCATCCTGCATGGCCACACGGTCGGGACGGAAATTCACATAGTCTTCTCCCCGTCTGTAGTTCTTCACTTTATCCCCATCATACAAATGAGCATACAAAATTTTCTCTGCTAAAGTCATCGGACGCTGTAGTACATTCCGTACACGTTCTATCTTCTCCGAATAAGCGGCATAAAACGCTTTGAGCATCGTTAAATCATATACCATAACCACTATTTTTTAGTTTTTCATTATTGTAAAGATTACAAATTAATATCATAAACAAATAAAAAGGCTGAATAGTTTAACAAAATAAAGCATTTTTTCTGTCGGAAGCGAAGAATGATTACCTTTGCAACCATGAAGGAACAAGATTCAAATAGTCCTATTATTCACCTCCAGCAGCAACAACTTTTGCTGCGCATGGAATACGAATACGAAAAAGAGGAATTCAAACGCCAAACCGAAAACATGGGGGTTGCCCGGAAAGTGAAACGGGGACTTTGCTGGTATCCTGCCACTCCGGGACGAAGTTACTATAATTCACTGAATCAATTAGTAATAGAAATTACACACACAGAAAATACCGATATAGAACATAATTTTGAGTTCGGCCGTCCCGTATGTTTTTTCCGCCAGTCTGCCGATGGAAAAATAACCTATATGAACTTCACCGCTACCGTAAGCTATGCCGACGAGACACGGATGGTAGCGATAATGCCCGGAGCCGGTGCCGTGATGGAAGTGCAGGAAACGGACAACCTCGGCGTGCAACTTTATTTCGACGAAACATCCTATCGGACCATGTTCGAAGCCTTGGAAGATACGTTACGCTCCAAAGGCAACCGCCTGGCCGAATTGCGGGACATATTGCTGGGAACCTCGAAAGCCGGTTTCCGAGAGCTCTATCCCGTACGGTTTCCCTGGCTGAACTCCACGCAGGAAACAGCTGTAAACAAAGTGCTGTGTGCTCGCGACGTGGCCATTGTACATGGTCCTCCGGGAACCGGAAAAACGACCACCTTAGTGGAAGCCATCTATGAAACCCTGCATCGGGAACCGCAGGTACTAGTATGTGCCCAAAGCAATACTGCCGTCGACTGGATTTCGGAAAAACTGGTAGACCGTGGCGTCAATGTCCTGCGTATCGGCAATCCGACCCGTGTCAACGACAAGATGCTTTCCTTTACCTACGAGCGTCGTTTCGAGAACCATCCGCTTTATCCGGAGCTGTGGAGCATCCGGAAAAATCTCCGTGAACTGGGCAGCCGTGCCCGCCGTGGCAGCTATGACGAACGCGAAGGAGTACGCAGCCGTATGAGCCGCCTGCGCGACCGCGCCACCGCATTGGAAATACAAATCAATTCAGAGCTTTTTGATGGGGCACATGTCATAGCCTCCACGCTGGTAAGCAGCAATCACCGGCTACTGAACGGACGCCGTTTCGGCACCCTTTTCATTGATGAAGCAGCCCAGGCCTTAGAGGCTGCCTGCTGGATAGCTATCCGAAAAGCAGACCGCGTGGTATTGGCGGGTGACCACTGCCAACTTCCGCCCACCATAAAATGCTACGAAGCCGCCCGTGGAGGTCTGGAACGAACATTGATGGAGAAAGTGGTGTCCAACAAACCTGCCGTTGTCTCTTTGCTGAAAGTACAATACCGCATGCACGAGGAAATCATGAAATTTCCTTCCCAATGGTTTTATAATGGCGAGTTGGAAGCCGCTCCCGAAGTGCGTTACCGGGGCATCCTGGACTGGGATACCCCCATCCACTGGATTGACACCTCCGAAATGGATTTCAAAGAAGAATTTGTGGGAGAGACTTTCGGGCGCATTAATAAGGCGGAAGCGGACCTGCTCCTATCAGAACTGAAAATCTACATCAACCGTATCAGTGGCAACCGCATTCTGGAAGAAAAAATAGACTTCGGCATCATCTCCCCTTACAAGGCACAAGTGCAATATCTCCGCAACAAGATAAAGGCAGACGCTTCACTCAAGCCTTATCGCAGCTTGTTCACTGTAAATACGGTGGATGGCTTCCAAGGGCAAGAGCGCGATGCTATCTTCATCAGCCTTGTCCGTGCCAACGAAGAAGGGCAGATAGGATTCCTGAATGATTTAAGGAGAATGAATGTAGCCATCACCCGGGCACGTATGAAGCTGGTGATATTGGGAGAGGCAGAGACGCTGAAACATCACGGTTTTTACCGGAAGCTATTGGAGTTTATTCAAAATATAGGGAATCAATAATAAAGAAATACCCCCTCCGGTAACACCGAAGAGGGTATTTCACCTATTTATATAAAGCTGATTAATTGTTTTCCGGACGAAGTTTACGAACTGTAACAGCTGTCTGCCACATTTCGCTTTCACGCAAGGCTTTCAATTCTGCATTCAGCTTCTCACGATAATCGGGTTTGGAGTTACTGTCGATAGAAATCTGAGCTTCGTTGCCCGACTTCACGCTTGCATACAATTTCTGTACAACCGGCTTGATGGCATCATGGAACGGGGTCATCCAATCCAGCGCACCACGCTGTGCCGTAGTAGAACAGTTGGCATACATCCAGTCCATACCGTTCTTGGCAAACAATGGCATCAAAGATTGAGTCAACTCTTCCACTGTTTCATTGAATGCTTCAGAAGGAGTATGACCGTTTTCACGCAATACTTCATACTGAGCCAACAGCAATCCCTGGATAGCACCCATCAATGAACCGCGTTCACCGGTCAAGTCGGAAGTGGCTTCGCGGATGAAAGTTGTCTCGAACAAATATCCCGAACCAATACCGATACCCAGTGCAATCGTCTTGTCAAAAGCCTTACCCGTAGCATCCTGATAGACGGCATATGATGAGTTCAAGCCACGACCCTCGAGGAACATGGTACGAAGTGAAGTACCGGAACCTTTGGGAGCAACCATAATAACATCAATATCTTTAGGAGGAACCACGCCGGTACGGTCGTTCCAGGTAATAGCAAAACCATGAGAGAAGTAAAGAGCCTTTCCGGGAGTCAAATAAGGTTTGATAGTCGGCCATACAGACATTACAGCTGCGTCAGACAACAGACACATGATGATAGTACCTTTCTGACAAGCCTCTTCGATGCCGAACAAAGTCTCACCCGGTACCCATCCGTCAGCCACAGCCTTTTCGTATGTCTTGCCCGGACGTTGTCCTACAATCACATTGAAACCGTTATCACGCAAGTTGCAAGCCTGGCCCGGGCCTTGTACGCCATAACCGATTACTGCAATTGTTTCATCTTTCAAAATCTCACGTGCTTTTTCCAAAGGAAATTCTTCGCGGGTCATTACATTCTCAATAACACCGCCAAAATTCAATTGTGCCATTTTTTGTTTTAATTTTTATTTGTGGCTTACGCCAACGTTGATAAATTTATTTATTTCTCTGTAAACATCACTTTAGAGCGACAGACCACTTCGCTGCCATTCTTTTTCACCTCCACATCGTAAACGCCCTCACCGGCATCATCCATGAACAAAGTCAACTCATCCCCATAATAGCTTTCGGCTACATATGCCATCTCAAAACGACGGATGCGCTTCTCCTTATACATCTCTATCGGGAACAAATCAAGGATATGCTCGATGTAACGGATGCTGTTCACATGCCCGTTAATGTCAATATCACTGTATTTGGCTACCAAAGCAGCAACCGGTTCCTTTGAGGCCACCTTTATCCGCGAAGGTTTTTCTATCGGGCAAGGCTCATCGCAAACATAATCTACAATGCTGCCACTATGAAGAGCCAGCAAATCTGCCGGCTTACGGGTATTCATGCTAATCATCGCCCAAACGGAACGTGCATACCCAATCTTCTTGCCCTCCTTATCGATGATAGCGAAATTACGGTCTGTAAAAAGGCGATAGACATTCTCCACCCAAGTCTGAATGGAGAAATCTTCGTACTGATAAGGCATTTCATCCAGTTCGACAGCCAGACGGGACAATACCCAAGTATAATTGTCCTCGTTTAGAGTCGCGATGCCAAAACCGCGGTCGCTGGCATGGAAACCCGCACAATTCAACAAATGGTTGCCTAATACTCCCATTGTCAGCCGTCCGGTAAAGTCGACATGAAACGGTTCGGCAACAAACTTGTAGGTACCTATTTTATTGTTCTCGCTCATCATGATTCCTGGTGTTTACTTTGACGATATTTTGCTTCACGGTCCGCCAGATATTCATTGACACGCTCAAAGCAGCTGGTCGTAATGGCTACGCGACCCGAACGGACGAACTGAAGTACGCAATCCAACTGGCGCAACTCCTCATAAAGATTGGTTATTTCCTCACTCATGCCATTCTTCTCAACAATGGCAAATACAGCATTCACCTCCACAATACGGGCATTGTACTTACGGATTACTTTGGACACCTCCGGTTTTTCTTCCAGCGTAGGGGTCGTTATTTTATAAAGGGCAATCTCGTGCTGATAGATTTCATCATCCGTGAAATAATGGGCTTGCAGCACATCTATTTTCTTGGTAATCTGCTTGGTCACCTTTTCAATGGTATCCTTGTCCGTCCAAGCGGTAATGGTATATTTATGTACCCCCTTGATGGAGGAGGCCGATACATTCAAACTCTCGATGTTTATCTGCCGGCGGGTAAACACAGCCGTCACCTGATTCAGCAAACCGGCAAAGTTTTCCGAATGAACAATGATTGTATATAGTTTTTTATCCATAGATAAAGTAAATTCTTTAATTTCGCATGACTTCAGCATTCCAACAACATCTGATTGACCGAACCGCCCGGAGGTGTCATCGGCATTACATTTCCTTCTTCCTCCACACAAGCTTCGAGCAGGAACGGTCCGTCAGTCGCTATCATTTCGTCAATCGCTTTTGCCAGCTCCTCGCGAGTCATTACCCTGCGTGCAGGAATATCATATGCCGAAGCAATCTTCATATAATCCGGATTCATCATCGGAGTAAACGAATAACGACGATTGAAGAACATCGCCTGCCATTGACGAACATTGCCCAGGAAGTTATTGTTCAACAGAATCATCTTCACCGGAGCCTTTTGTTCCATGATGGTACCCAGTTCCTGCAGGTTCATCTGCAAGCCGCCGTCTCCCATGAATACGCATACCGTGCGGTCCGGACGTCCAAAAGTGGCACCGATAGCTGCCGGAAGGCCGAAGCCCATAGTACCCAGGCCACCGGAAGTAACAATGCTACGTTCCTTGGTGTATTTGAAATAACGGGCGGACATCATCTGATTCTGGCCGACATCAGTCACCAATATCGCCTCGTTATGGGTAGCCTCACTCACAGCACGCACCACCTCACCCATGCTTAGCGCTTTTCCTGCCGGATGTAATTCCGGACGGATTACCTTTTCCTCTTCCACTTCCTCGTATTGCCGGAAACTGTCAATCCATTCCTGATGGTTGGCGGGTTCCAGCAATTGGGTAACGGCAGCCAGTGTCTCTTTGCAATCTCCCAGGACAGCAACATCGGTCTTTACATTCTTATCTATTTCGGCAGGGTCAATATCAAAGTGGATAATCTTCGCCTGCTTGGCATATGTTTCCAATTTACCCGTCACACGGTCATCAAAGCGCATGCCTACGGCGATAAGGACATCACATTTATTGGTATTGATATTGGGCCCCAGGTTACCGTGCATACCAAGCATTCCTTTGTTCAACGGATGGTTCGTAGGTAATGCGGAAAGTCCCAATAAAGTGCATCCGGCAGGCATTCCGGCTTTCTCAATGAAAGCACGAAGCTCTTGCTGGGCTTCTCCCAGCTCCACGCCTTGTCCTACCAGCACCAAAGGCCGTTCCGCACCATTTATTAATTCAGCAGCCTGCCGTATGGCCTCCGGCTCCATTTCGGGAACGGGAAGATAGCTACGGACATAGTCCACCTTAGTAGGCGCATATTCTGTTTTCTCCACTTGGGCGTTTTTAGCAAAATCCAGCACGACCGGTCCCGGACGTCCGCTCTTTGCCACATAGAAAGCACGTGCCACTGCCCAGGCCACATCTTCTGCACGACGAATCTGGTAACTCCATTTCGTGATAGGCTGAGTAATGCCTACCAAGTCCACTTCTTGAAATGCATCCGTACCCAAGAAGTTCGTCCCTACCTGGCCGGCAATGACAACGATAGGCGTACTGTCAATCATGGCATCTGCAATGCCCGTGATAGTATTGGTAGCACCCGGTCCACTGGTAACCAGACAAACGCCAACCTCGCCTGATACACGTGCAAAGCCTTGTGCCGCATGGGTTGCTCCTTGTTCATGGCGAACCAAGATGTGGTTCAATTCCTTCCGGTGGTCGTATAAGGCATCGAATACCGGCATGATGCTCCCTCCCGGATAGCCGAAAATGGTCTTTACCCCCTGATGCTCCAGAGAACGCATCAATGCTTCTGCGCCTGTTATTAGAGCCTCACCCCGACCCTCTCCTTGGGAGAGGGAGGAAAAGTTACTCTTTTTATTATTATCAGCCATACTTTATCTTTTTATTAAAAACTTCGGAAATTTGTATCATTCCCTCCTCCCCTCTCTTTCGGAGAGGGATCGGGGGTGAGGCCTTTAATCAATCAGCCTCACAGCCCCTTTGTCAGCGGAACTCACCATACTGGCATATGCTTTCAATGCTTTGGAGACTTCACGGTTGCGGGTTACCGGAGTCATAGGGCGTGCTGCAAGCTCTTCATCCGTCAACTTCACATTGATAGAACGGTTCGGTATATCAATTTCGATAATGTCCCCATCCTTAATCTTGCCGATATTACCACCGGCAGCCGCTTCGGGAGAAACATGTCCGATGCTTAGTCCGGAAGTACCACCACTGAAACGCCCGTCGGTAATCAATGCACACTCCTTACCCAGATGGCGGGATTTGATATAAGAAGTAGGATAAAGCATCTCTTGCATACCCGGTCCACCTTTCGGCCCTTCGTGAGTGATGACGACGACGTCTCCACTGACCACCTTTCCACCCAGAATACCGTCGCAAGCCGCATCTTGTGAGTCGAAGACTTTCGCCGGCCCCGTAAATTTCCAGATACTCTCGTCTACACCGGCAGTCTTGACAACGCAACCGTCCTGAGCTATATTTCCCTTCAAAACCGCCAGACCGCCATCCTTGCTGTATGCATGTTCCAAATCACGGATACAACCGATCGCACGGTCCGTATCGAGTTCCTTATAAGACGCATTTTGTGAGCCGAGTACCAGATTGAACTTTCCGGCTGCCGCACTGGAGTATTTCTTGATTGCCTCTTTACATACATTAGAGCTGGTAATACTATACCGGTCGATTGCCTCTGCCAACGTCATTCCATCCACACGGCGGACATTCGTATCGACCAATCCGCCCTTGGCAAGCTCATCCATGATGGCAATGATGCCACCGGCACGGTTAACGTCTTGTACATGATACTTTTGGGTATTGGGAGCCACCTTGCATAAGCAGGGGGTCTTGCGGGAGAGCATGTCAATGTCATCCATCTTAAAATCCGCTCCGGCTTCGTGAGCCACAGCCAACAAATGAAGTACTGTATTAGTAGAACCGCCCATCGCAATATCCAGCGTCATGGCATTCAAAAATGCCTCGCGGGTAGCAATACTGCGCGGGAGTACACTCTCATCCCCTTCTTCATAATATCTAAAGGCATTCTCTACAATCAACCTGGCTGCATCCTCAAACAGTTTCTTGCGATTTTCGTGAGTGGCTACAATCGTGCCGTTACCGGGCAGTGCCAATCCAATCGCTTCATTCAAGCAATTCATGGAATTAGCGGTAAACATGCCTGAGCAGCATCCGCAAGTGGGGCAGGCATGTTGCTCAATCTGTGCCACCTCTTTATCGCCCACACTTTCATCAGCAGATTTAATCATGGCATCAATCAAATCCAAATGCTGTCCGTTCCATTCCCCGGCTTCCATCGGCCCGCCTGAAACAAACACAGTCGGTATATTCAGCCTCATAGCCGCCATCAGCATTCCCGGAGTAATCTTGTCACAGTTACTGATGCAAACCATAGCATCCGCCTTATGGGCATTTACCATATACTCCACACTATCGGCAATGATATCTCTTGAAGGCAGGGAATAAAGCATACCGTCGTGTCCCATAGCGATACCGTCGTCAATGGCAATCGTATTGAACTCCGCAGCAAAACACCCCAACTTTTCAATCTCTTCCTTTACAAACTGGCCTATTTCGTGCAGGTGTACATGCCCGGGGACGAATTGTGTAAATGAATTGACTATAGCGATAATGGGCTTACCCATCTGTTCCTTCTTCATACCATTCGCCGTCCACAATGCACGGGCTCCCGCCATGCGGCGACCTTGTGTGCTGAACGAGCTGCGTAACTGATGCTTCATTTTCAAATCTCCTTTTAATGAAAAAGCCTCTCCCACTATAGTGAGAAAGGCTTAATAAATTATCTTCTAACGTACGAATACATACATAACCTTTCTCACGCTCTTGATGCCACCACCACGACGCGAATAATATGCAGGACTGCCAGGTTAATAGATGTATGTAAATTCATAACTTAATTCTTCTTTTTTGTTTCAAACGTGCTGCAAAGGTAAGGGCTTTTTTATAATCTCCAAACAAATTGAAGAAAAAAATAAGATAAACATGAATAATCGTAAGAAAATATCGCCCTAAAATCCTATTTTATCACTTAACAGTTCTAAATAGAACCATTCAGACAGCCAATGTAAATGTATTGCCAATCATTGAAACCATTTAATAATCTGAAAATTACCAAAGGCTCTCTACATCCCGAAACAAATAATTCGTATCTTTGTCTCTTCAAATACTCAAAAAAACAGTATTTACTAATTAAATAAAGATAGAAAATTAATGGAAACAGTAGAAAACAAGTACATCACCGTAGCATATAAGCTGTACTCAATCGAAAACGGAGAAAAAGATTTCGAAGAAGAAGCACCCGTAGAGCATCCTTTTCAGTTTATCTCAGGTCTGGGAATGACACTCGAACCCTTTGAAGCCCAGATAAAAGACTTGCAAATAGGCGATAAATTCGACTTTACCATTCCGGCATCAGAAGCTTATGGTGAATATGACGACGACCATGTTATTGACCTCCCCAAAGAAATCTTCATGATAGAAGGAGAATTCGACAGCGACCGTGTAGTGGAAGGCGCCGTCATCCCCTTGATGACTTCTGAAGGTCAACGCATCAATGGAAGTGTAGTAGAAGTAAAGGAAGACGTAGTTGTAATGGACATGAATCATCCACTCGCAGGTTGTGATTTGAACTTTACCGGAGAAGTGGTGGAAAGCCGTCCGGCTACGAACGAAGAGCTTGCTGAAGTTGCCCGTATGATGGGTGGCGGTTGCGGCAGCTGCGGTTGTGGTGACTGTGGCGACGGATGCGGCGACCATGAATGTGGAGGCGGATGCTGCCACTAAAGAATTAAAAATTAAAGAATTAAAAATTAAAGAATCAGACTACACAGTATTAAGCATGCCGCATGGTAATTCTTTAATTTTTAATTCTTTAATTTTCAAATTCTATATTATTTACTTGTCATTATCTCCAATACCAATTTATCCGTTTCATTCATTCCTTTAGAACCGATTTTTGTCAGATTACGGATACTCTGATCCACATCCTCATCAATAATACCTTCTACGGAAGTCACACAACGGTTTTCCATGGCCATGATGGCTGAAAGCACTGCGGTTGAAACTCCGGTAGTTACTTTCAATGCACAACTGGGTTTGGCACCATCACAAATCATTCCGGTAAGATTGGCAATCATGTTCTGCACAGCATATGCCACTTGTTCATAAGTTCCTCCCATTAGCCAGGTTATACCGCAACTGGAACCCGTGGCAGCAACCACACAACCGCATAAGGCAGATAAGCGTCCCAAACTCTGCTTGATATAGATTACTGTTAAATGGCTCAACATCAAGGCACGAATCAATTCTTCTTCCGATTTTCCATTTTCTTCGGCATAGACCAGTACGGGAAGGGTAGCGGATATCCCTTGATTGCCACTGCCGGAATTGCTCATCACCGGAATCATGGCACCGGCCATACGGGCATCACATGCTCCCGAAGTGTAAGAAAGGATATGAGAGAAGACACTGTCGCCCATAATCCGGTGTTCGTAAGTGCCACGTAGGATTTTACCCAGTCCATGACCATATTCACCTTCGAAGGAACGTTCGGCGGCAGTCTTGTTCAGTCGTGCCGTATCAAGAATAAAACGGATGTCGTCTAATGGGGTTGTCATGGCGAAGTCATACACTTTGCGTAAAGTCAAGTCCAATACATCCTCCTCTTCGATACAAGAGGCAATTTGTTTGTCCAATAAGATGTCACCGTTGCGCGTTATATAAGTAAAACAAGTATGCCCACCGGCAATAATAGCTGTTGCCTTGTTCGTATCAGCTTCACAACATACTTCTATATAAAGCTTCTCTTCCATATCGTTTTTTAAAGATATATGAATACGCTTTTCTTCTATGAAACGCTTTCCTGCCTCCACTGCATCAGGAGTACTTTCTTTCAAAACCTCCAATTGATACGCCGACTTACCTATTAAGGCGCCAAGCGCCACAGCAATCGGTAATCCAATCATCCCCGTACCTGGAATACCCACTCCCATTGCATTTTTCAGAATATTGGCACTCAGCAATACAGTTATCTTTTCGGGACGCTTATTCAGCACTTCCGCAGCCTTTGCTACACACAATGCCACAGCTATAGGTTCTGTACAACCAATGGCAGGAATTACTTCAGATTTAACCAAAGCAATAATCTGTCGTCTTTCCGTTTCTGTCATATCATTTCTACAATTTGATTATTTATCATGCAAATGTAGGAAAAAACAAACAAAAATCCCTCCTCTATAACCTGAAAATCAGGAGACAAAGGAGGGAAAATTCCATATCGAAAAAAAAGTTATTTAGCGGCAGTCAAGTTCAAACCAACTTCCAAACGAGTTGTTTCATTAATTATTTCAGGTAAACCCTTCAACATACCTTCTGCCATACCGGCCATACTTCCAAAATCAGGATCAGCTTTCATTGCTTCGATAAGCATATTTACAAACTCCTCATCCGAGAATAAAGGAGCAACTATATTTTTCATCAAAGGCAATAACAAATCCGTATTCAAATAAACCTTTAAT
>OIXG01001253.1_pt1 | contig 25354 bp, 18 predicted proteins | sample 1587731 | NCBI WGS metagenome assembly OIXG01 (sample SAMEA3888908, study PRJEB22519) | human gut metagenome | biome: human gut; feature: human-associated habitat; material: faeces | place: Denmark | collected 2010
ACGGGTAACAGCGAATGGGTGTTTCCCTCGCCCACCGGAGGCCCCATGTCCCCGGGCAGCGTGCTGCACATGCTGCACCGCGTCCTGAAGCGGGCAGGGCTGCCAAAGGTGCGTTTTCATGACCTGCGTCACACCTTCGCAACGCTGGCACTGCAAAACGGCGTGGACATCAAAACCGTGTCTGGCATGCTGGGGCATTTTTCGGCAGGCTTCACGCTGGACACCTACGCTCATGTAACGACCTCGGCCAAGCGTGAAGCGGCAAAGACAATGGGTAACATTCTCTCTGGTGCGGTATAATCCTTTCCACTATCCGCTCCCGTTGGGGTCAGCGTTTGGGTCAGAAAAAACAGCAAGTAAGTTATTTGGCAAAAAAGTGCGGAAAAAGTCCTGATTTCGCAAGAAATCAGGACTTTCTGGTTGCGGAGGCAGGACTCGAACCTACGGCCTCCGGGTTATGAGCCCGACGAGCTACCAACTGCTCCACTCCGCGATATGAAATTAAGGGAATACTGGTGCCGGTGACCGGACTCGAACCGGTACAGTATCGCTACCGGGGGATTTTAAGTCCCCTGTGTCTACCAATTCCACCACACCGGCAGATATCGGCAACGGATAATATACCATACCTCCGCCGTGATGTCAACACCTGTTTGCAAAAAACTTCTCCGTCCACGTTTTGTTCCTTTGACTTGTCGGCCTTGCTATGCTATACTATACTTGTATTGTTATTGAAAAGAGGCGGACTATGCAGATTGGAACGGTAAAAATTGAATCGAAGCTCGCGCTCGCGCCGATGGCGGGCGTAACGGACGCTGCATTCCGCCAGATCTGCTCCGAAAAAGGCGCGGGCTACACCGTCACAGAACTTGTGAGCGCCAAGGCGCTGTGCTACCACGACACGAAGACCGCGCAGCTGCTTCGTCCGTTTCCGAGCGAAAAGCCGTTTGCCGCGCAGATCTTTGGCAGCGATGTGAACTGCATGGCCGAGGCTGCGCAGATGGCGATCGAAATTTCCGGCGCGGACATCCTGGATATCAACATGGGCTGCCCCGTGGGCAAGGTCGTCAAAAACGGCGACGGCAGCGCGCTGATGAAAGATCCCGAAAAGGCCGCGCGCATCGCTGAGGCGGTCGTGCGCGCCGTCAAGGTCCCCGTCACGGCGAAGATGCGCCGCGGCTGGGACAAGGGCAGCATCAACGCCGTCGAGCTCGCCAAAATGCTCGAAGAAGTGGGCGTCAGCGCCGTCGCGGTGCACGGGCGCACGCGCATGCAGATGTACGGCGGCGAGGCCGACTGGAACACGATCCGTGACGTCAAGCAGGCCGTCAGCATCCCCGTCATCGCCAACGGCGACGTTTTTTCGCCCGAGGCCGCGGTGCGCATCCTCAAATTCACGGGCGCGGACATGGCGATGATCGGCCGCGGGAGCTTCGGCAACCCGTGGCTTTTTGAGCAGTCCGCCGCCGCGCTCTCAGGGCGCGGCATTCCGCCGCTGCCGCCGTTTGCCGAGCGGTGGGACACTGCCGTGCGTCAGGTGGAACTCTCCGCGCAGTATCAAAACGAGCGCGTCGCCATGTTACAGGCGCGCCATCACCTGTGCTGGTACTTAAAGGGTATCAGCCACGCGAATTATTATAAGGAGAAGATCGTGCAGCTCTCAACGCTTTCTGAGCTGCACGCGCTCAGCGCGTCGATCAAGCGGGATCTGCGCTGAGGATCAGATAAAAAGCTATGAACGAACGGGAACTCATTGCGCGCCTTCAAAAGCGGGATGAAGCCGCCTTCGAAGAGCTGATCCGCCAATATGAGAAAAAAGTGTATACGCTGTGCTTCCGCATGTGCGGCAACAGCGAGGACGCCGAGGAGGCCGCGCAGGATGCCTTTCTCGCGCTCTGGCGCGGAATCGACCGCTTCCGACAGGAGTCATCGCTTTCGACGTGGATCTACCGTCTGGCGACGAACGCCTGCATCGACACGCTGCGGCGGCGAAAAAAACAGAGCGGCAGCGTCTCGCTCGACGACGAGGAGTTGTTTGTCGACGCGGTCGACACCTCGCCCCAGCCGCAGGAGACGGTCGAGCACCGCGAGGCACAGAAATTATTGCAGGAGGGCCTCTCCGCCTTGCCGGAGGAGTACCGAAAGGTGCTCATCCTGCGCGAGATCGAAGGCCTGAGCTACACCGAGATCGCAGAAAGCGCGTCGATCGAGCTGGGCACGGTCAAATCGCGCATCAGCAGGGGCCGATCACTTTTGCGCAATTTTTTATCCGGAAACGGGAACTTTTTTGAAATTGCTTCGTCAAAAGTTACAGAATGTAATCGTGAGGAGATGAGCGCCAAATGAAATGTTGTGAACAGTACGCCGCCGCGCTCTCTGCCTTTGTGGACGGAGAATTGAGCGAAAACGAAAAGGAAGAGGTGCTCTCGCACGTAGAGCACTGCCAGAACTGCCGGGAGTATCTCTCGGAACTGATGATCGTGCACACGATGTTCGAGGAAATGCCCGAGCTCGACGCGCCGGAGGGCTTTTCCGAGCGCGTGCTCGAGCGGGTGCATGAGGAAAAGCGCGCGAGATCGCGCCACCGCCGCGCATGGCCGCGCGTGCTGGCCGCGTGCTTTGCGCTGTTCGTCATCACGGCCGCGGCGTGGAAGCTGGCGCCTGCGATGGGCAGTAACGGCGACAGCGCCGCAGACTGCAACACCAGCGGCAATGACACGGCGAGCGCGCCCGCTGCGTCCGGCGACACGGCGGAGGACTTTACCTACAGCTATTCCGCCGTGCAGAAGGAGGGCGTGCAGGCCGACGCCAGCCCGTTCGACACCTATGACGCGGAAGACGGCGCAGACGACCGCTCCGCCGACGCAAGCGGCGGCTATGCCATCATCACGCTGGATGTGCCCGCGGCGGCGGAATTTCTGCACGAGCGCGGCATGGCCGTGTACGCGGAAAATGACGAGTACGTCAGCTACCTCGTCGTGGCCGAAGCGGCACATGACTTAGCAGACGCCATGGAGCCGCCTGAGGCTGAGCGCACCGCGCTCCGTCAGGCAGACGATATTCTGATCGTCGAGGTCGCCAAGACCGCACCGGCGGTCGAAGAGCCTGCGGAAAACACCCCCGCAGGAGAAGAGGAGAGCGAATGAACGATATCGGCGTGATCGGCGGCGCGGACGGCACGACACAGATCGTCGTCTCCGGCAGCATCGGAGGGCCGATCCTGTGGATCTTTTTCGGCGCGCTGGCGCTGATGGTGATTTTATACGCTGCATTTTACCGACGCTCAAAGGGCAAGGCGGTCTGCCTTGCCCTCGCGGCGGTTTTCTGCGTGGCGGCGGATCAGGCCGTCAAATTCCTCGTCGTGAACACAATGTCGCCCGGCGAATCGGAGCCGCTGCTGCCGCCGCTGTTACAGCTCACGCGCGTGCACAACTACGGCGCGGCGTGGTCGAGCTTTTCGGGCGCACGGTGGCTGCTCATCGCGCTGACGGCGGCGGGCATGTGCGCCATCGCATGGCTGCTCGTCAAGATCGTGCGCCATCCGCTGGGCCAGTGGTCGCTTGCGATCATCCTCGGCGGCGGCATCGGCAATCTCATTGACCGCGTACGTCTCGGGTACGTCGTTGACATGTTAGACACGATGTTCATGGACTTTCCCGTCTTCAACGTGGCGGATGTGTTCGTCGTGTGCGGCACGGTCTGCGCGCTCATCTACTACCTTGCCTTTTACAGCAAGAGCGACGAGAAAAACTGGGGGAACAAGGTCGATGGAACCGATCCTGCTGCAAACAAGTGAAGCCGATGCCGGTACGCGGCTCGACGCCTGCCTCGCCCGCGCAATTGAAGACCTGACCCGCTCCGCCGCGGCGAAAGCTGTCGAGGACGGGCGTGTCCTCGTGAACGGCAAAGCGCCGAACAAGAGCTACAAGCTCACGGGACACGAGCAGATCGAATTCACCCCCGAAGAGCCCGCGCCCATCGACGCCGTTCCGCAGGACATCCCTCTGGACGTTGTCTACGAGGACGACGATGTGATCGTTGTCAACAAGCCGAGCGGGCTTGTTGTCCACCCCGCGCCGGGGCATCCTGACGGGACGCTCGTGAACGCCCTTTTGTATCACTGCGGCAACAGTCTCTCCGGCGTCGGCGGCGCGCTGCGCCCCGGCATCGTGCATCGCATCGACCGCGACACGAGCGGGCTCATCATCGCGGCAAAAAACGACTACGCGCACCAGTTCCTCTCCGCCCAGCTGGCCGACCACACGCTCGCGCGCACGTATGAGTGCATCGTGGTCGGCAACTTACGTGAGGACAGCGGCACGGTCGACGCGCCCATCGCGCGCGACAGCCGCGACCGCAAGCGCATGGCCGTCGTTCCGGGTGGACGCCGCGCGGTAACGCACTGGGAGGTCATCGCCCGTTATCCCGGCTACACGCATGTGCGGTGCAGGCTCGAAACGGGCCGCACGCATCAAATTCGCGTGCACATGGCCTACCTCGGCCACCCGATCCTGGGCGACACGGTCTACGGCGCAAAAAAGGCCGTGCCGGGTCTAACCGGTCAATGCCTGCACGCGGTCGGGCTGCAATTTATCCACCCGCGGACGAAGGCTCTTATCTCGCTCACATGCCCGCTGCCCGAGGAATTCACCGCCATGCTGCGCAAGATCGACCGATAGATCAAAACCCGCAGGCGAGGGCCGACGCCTTTGCCTTATTCTACAGGAAATACAGGTGAACAATGTGAAAGACCTGCAAACCATTGAGGAGACCCTCAAATATCTGCAATTCGACAACTGGGAGCAGAGCGCGCCGGGCCTTGCGCGCTCGCGCGAGCTTCTGGGCCTGCTCAGCAACCCCGAGAAGAAACTCAAATTCGTTCACATCGCGGGCACGAACGGCAAGGGCTCTACCGCCGCGATGCTCGCCTCCGTGCTCCAGCGCGCGGGGTACCGCACGGGGCTCTATACCTCGCCGCACCTGCTGCGCTTCCATGAGCGCATGCGCGTGAACGGGGAAGAGATCGACGACAACTCCCTCATTTCGCTCACAAACACCGTGCGGAACGCGGCGGAGAGCATGAGCGAAATGCCCACGGGCTTTGAGATCATGACGGCCATCGCCTTCCTCTACTTCGTGCAGGAGCAGTGCGACATCGTCTCGCTCGAGGTCGGCCTCGGCGGGCGCATGGACTCGACGAACGTCATCCCCGCGCCGGAGGTCTGCGTCGTGGCGAACATCGGCTTGGAGCACACGGCCATTCTCGGCGACACGGTCGAGAAGATCGCCGCGGAGAAGTGCGGCATCATCAAGCATGGCTCGCACGCCGTGCTCTTCGGCCAGAGCGAGGGCGTGGAGAACGTCGCGCGCGAAAAGTGCGCGCAGGAGGACGTGGCTCTCACGATCACCGCGCAGGAAAAGCTTGAGCGCATTTCGTCCTCGCTCGACGGTCAAGAGTTCAAATACCGCGGCCGCGGGCCGTACCACCTGCGGCTTCTCGGCGAGTATCAGCTCTTGAACGCGCTGACGGTCATCGACGTGTGCAACGCGCTGCGCTCGCGCGGCTGGGACAAGCTCACGGACGAGGCCATTGATGAGGGCCTTTCCCACGCCCAGTGGCCCGGACGGCTCGAGCTTCTGCGCCGCGGGCCGGACTTCATCGTTGACGGCGCGCACAATCCCCAGTGCGTCGACGCGCTGATGGATTCGCTCGCCGCGCTCTACGGCGACAAAAAACTCATCTTCCTCACAGGGGTGCTTCGCGACAAGGACTGGCAGCAAATGCTGCGCCGCGCGCTCCCGCTCGCCAAGGCGTTCGTCGTCATCACGCCGCCTTCTGCCCGCGCACTCGATGAAAACGAGCTCGCCGCGTGGCTGAACGCACAGGGCGTGCAGGCCGTCCCCGCCAAGGATACCGACGACGGCGTCCGCCGCGCCTTAGCGCTTGCAAGTGAGGACGACGCCATCTGCTCCTGGGGCTCGCTCTACTTCACCGGCGAGGTCCGCCGCGTCCTGACGGAACAGTAAACACGATAAAAAAGGCCGCTGCGAAACGCCGCAGCGGTCTTTTCATGATCCCCATGCCGCATTTGCCGCGACCGGCGGCAAACAGGCCCCCACACCCCAATCGGCGCAAAACCCATCAACCTACATCCGCCGCATTCGCTGCCTCCGGCAGCGAACAGGCCAGAAGCAACATCCTCCGTCCCCCACCCGCCGCATTTTCTGCCCCCACGGGCAGAAAACAGGCACCAGCGTCGCAGACTTTCGCGTCCGCAGACGCGAAATAATTTTAATCATAAATCGCCGCGACATGCGCGTGGCGATTTATTCTTCTCGCTTCGCGCGTGTCGCAGCCGCCTACGGCGGCAAGGCACGAAGCGAAGTGCGATCCCCTAAAATCAAAGGGATCCCATCCATCGGATGGGATCCCTTTGATTTTAACTTAGATAGTTGAGCGGGTTGACGTAGCTGCCGTTTCTCTGAATGCCGAAGTGGCAGTGGACACCGCTGGCGACGCCGCTGCGGCCCGCCTTGGCGACCTGCTGGCCCTTATAGACCGTCTGTCCCGCGGAGACGAGCAGTGACGAGTTGTGCTCGTAATACGTGACATAGCCGTTGTTGTGGTCGATGATAACGACGTAGCCCATCGCGCCCTTGTAGCCCGCGTAGGTCACGCGGCCGCCGTCGGCGGCGTAGATTGGCGTGCCGTAGGAGCAGGCGATGTCGATGCCCTTGTGGTTGCTCGTCGCGCCGCGGATGCCGGTGTTGCGGTAACCAAAGCGCGAGGTGATGCGGCCCGAGCACGGCCAGCGGAAGCTGCCGGTGGGGTACCAGGTCGGACGGACCTTCGTGCCGCGGGCGCGCGTCTCGGCCACAGGGTCGGAGAGCGTGACGGACGAAATAACCGTGCGCTCCTGCTCCTCGCCGTTGACATAGGTGACATCGGCCACGATATCAGCCTTGCCGAACGAACCTTTGGAGATCACGCGCTCGTCGCCCTGATACATGGACGAATCGCTCACGTAGTTCACGTCATAGTTGACGTCCTCGACATAGTTCTGCCGCTCGGTGACCTTGACGGTCAGATACGGCACGGCGTTCGAGAGCGTCAGCGCATCGCCGATGTGGATGCGGTTGATGTCGTAGCCGGGGTTCAGCGCTTCGAGCTCGGCGGCGGTCATGCCGTTGTTGTTGGCGATCTGGCCCCAGGTGTCGCCCTTGACGACGGTGTAGGTCACCTCGCCCGACTTCGTCGAATTCAGGATCTCGGCGATCTCGCCGAGGTTCATCACGCTGTCGGTCGGGACGTAGCCCTCCGCGATGCGGACATTTTCGACAAAGTCGACGCTCAGCGTATCCGCCGAGGCGTAGACCTGCTTGATCTGCTTGAGCAGCTCGTCCAGCGCGCCGGCGTACTGCGTCGAGCCGATGAGCTCATCGTCGACATAGAGCGAGTAGCCGTAGGTCACCTGGCCGAGCTTGTCGGCGAGGTCCTGCTCAAAGGTCGTTGCGTCCGTCACATCGCTGCGGCGAACGAAAGCCGTCGAATAATGGATGGCATCCTTTGCGATCTCGTAGGACTTGCCGAGCGTCTCGGTCGTGATGCTCTCGAGCTTGGAGGCCGCCTTGCGTGCCTGCGCGGCACTCGCGACGGTGTCGACCACGCTGCCGTTATACTCCACGGTCGTTCCCAGCGTGTAGAACGAGAAAAACAGCGCGATCGCGGCCACAACAGCCGCGCCGCCGATAAAGTAGAACGGATTCACACGCCGCGCCTGCCTGCGCCAGCGGTCCTCGTGCACACCGGCAGCGTGGCTGCGCTGGCGGCGGTGTGCCATCACCCTTTCATGCAGCAGCGAGTGCCACATCGGAAACATCCCGCCGATGACGAGGAAGACCTGCACCAAAAAGCGGTTGGATTCAGGAAAGTTGCGCGCCCTGCTCTCGCGCATGACCGTGCGGGCGCGTGGGCCGATGCGGCGGATGCGCGCACCGAGCGTGGAAAAAAACAGCGCCATGTGCTCGAGCCAGCCGCTCAGCCATTGCGGCATGCCGCCGCGCCTGCTCGGCCGTCTTCGCGGCGAGGCATTCGAACGGCGGCGCTGCGTGGGTGCATCGCTGCGCTGCGGGGTGGATCGTTTTTGCTCTGACATATCAAAACTCCTTAAAGGATGCAAGTAAAAATAAAAGTTACAATTTGTAACCATTGACCAGTATACTTGGTTTTCGAGGCTCCGTCAAGCCTTTTGGGGAAATGATACTGCTAATATATTGTAAGAGTTTGGAAAATTTGTAAACTTTTGCATGAATTTTGCGTTATTTTTCCTTGAGAGGGTGAAAAAGTGGGTGTATACTATATCCGTAAATCTGTGCCCGCTTGACCGGCACATCATATATCAGGAGGAATCAACATGTTTGCACAACTGATCAACACGCTGAAAAAGAGCCCCAAAACGATCGTTTTCACCGAAGGTACCGACCACCGCATTCTCGAAGCGAGCGCCCGTCTGCTGTCCGGTAATTTCTTAAAGCCCGTGCTCGTCGGCAACCCCGATGAGATTGCCGCCGCCGCTGAGGACATCGGCTTCAACATCCGCGGTGCCGAGATCATCGACCCCGAGAATTACGACGGCATGGACGAGATGGTCGACAAGATGGTCGAGCTGCGCAAAGGCAAGATGACCGTCGACGAGTGCCGCGCCGCGCTCAAGAAGAGCAACTACTTCGGCACCATGCTCGTCAAGATGGGCAAGGCCGACTGCCTGCTCGGCGGCGCTACCTACTCCACGGCCGACACGGTCCGTCCCGCGCTGCAGCTCATCAAGACCAAGCCCGGCAACAAGATCGTCTCTTCCTGCTTCATCATGGTCCGTCCCGCCGCTTCCGGCGAGAACGAAGTGCTCGCCATGGCCGACTGCGCCATCAACATCAAGCCCAACGAGGACGAGCTCGTCGAGATCTGCAAGGAGACCGTTTCCTGCGCCAAGATCTTCGGCGTTGACCCGAAGGTCGCTTTCCTGAGCTACTCCACCCTCGGCTCCGGCAAGGGCGAGGACGTCGACAAGATGCGCAATGCCTGCGAGAAGGCCAAGGCCCTCATGCCCGACACCCCGATCGGCGGCGAGTTCCAGTTCGACGCGGCGGTCTCTCCGGCTGTCGCCAAGACCAAGCACATCACCGACGCGGTCGGCGGCCACGCCAATACCTTTATCTTCCCCGACATCAACGCCGGCAACATCGGCTACAAGATCGCCCAGCGCCTCGGCTCTTTTGATGCTTACGGCCCGATCCTGCTCGGCCTGAACGCGCCGATCAACGACCTCTCCCGCGGCTGCAACGCCCAGGAGGTCTACTCCATGGCGATTATCACCGCGGCGCTTGCCTAACGGCTTCAAAAAAAGAGGACGGCGAAAGCCGTCCTCTTTTTTTGAGGAGATTGCACTGCGCTGCATGCACGCGCCGCAGGCGCGCACACTCCGCTCCGTGAGAAGAGTTTTTTGGCACGCGCATGTCGCGCCAAAAAACGATTAAGATTATTTGCCGCCTGCGGGCGGCAAAGTCTGCGACGCCTTTTGGTGCGTGATGAGGGTCTCTGCTTCTATTTTTCATTTTTGGCGCTGTTTTGCGCCGGAGGCGCAAAATGCGCGTGGGGGGTGCGTTAGCTGTTTCGTGCGGAGCACGAAATGCGCGTGGGGGACGTTGGCTGTTTCGAGCCGGAGGTTCGAAATGCGCCTCCACTGAAATTTAGCCTGAAGTAAAACGGCCCTCTTTGAGGGCCGTTTTCGTTTTGCAAGTTTGCTGTCATTTTAGTGCGATAAAGCGCAATTTTTTGCACGAACGGATGCTTCGAATGTTTCAAATGTATGGAATATTTGGAGAAGTTAGACAAATGTTTTTCGCTGTTTTTGTCTGTTTTGCACACATTTGTGCAACAAAGTTCAGCTACCTTTTTCCTGAAAAGGGGAAGACAAAAAAATCCTTCATGATATAATGAATCTGCAATGACGGGGCGCGAGCTCCGAACAATACGATCACATTTTCTGTGGAGGATTATCATTATGGCTATCAAAGTGGGCATCAACGGCTTCGGCCGCATCGGCCGCGTCGTGCTGCGCATCATGATCGAGCATCCGGAGCAGTTCGACATCTGCGGTATCAACCTGCGCAAAGCGGATCTGGATTACATGGTCTATATGATCAAATACGATTCCGTGTTCCGTCAGTTCAACGGCACGGTGGAGCACAAGGACAAGAACCTGATCGTCAACGGTCACACCATTCAGGTCTTCAGCGAGTCCGACGCGGCGATGATCCCCTGGTCCAGCTGCGGCGCGGAGTACATCATCGAGTCCACCGGCGCTTACAACACCACCGAGAAGGCCTCCCGCCACTTCAAGGGCGGCGCGAAGAAGGTCATCCTGACCGCGCCCGGCAAGGATGAGGTCACCCCCACGTTCGTCATGGGCGTGAACCACATGCTGCTCCATTCCGACATGAAGGTCGTCTCCAACGCCTCGTGCACCACCAACTGCTTAGCGCCCCTTGCCAAGGTCGTCAACGACGAGTTCGGCATTGAGCAGGCGCTCATGTCCACCATCCACGCCGCCACCGCCAAGCAGAAGGCCGTCGACTCCCGCGGCGGCAGCGACTGGCGCACCGGCCGCTCCATCCTCAACAACATCATCCCCTCCTCCACGGGTGCCGCCAAGGCCGTCGGCCGCGTCATCCCCGAGCTCTACGGCAAGATGACCGGCATGAGCTTCCGCGTCCCCACGGCGGACGTCTCCGTCGTTGACCTGACCGCCCACCTCAAGGTCAAGACCACCTACGCCGATATCTGCTACGCCATCCGCCACGCCAGTGAGACCTATATGAAGGGCATCATCGGCTACACCGCGGACCAGGTCGTCTCCACGGACCTGATTGGCAATTCCTGCCCCTGCATCTTCGACGAGACCGCCGGCATCATGCTCGACAACGACTTTGTCAAGCTGATCGCGTGGTACGACAACGAATGGGGCTACTCCAACATGGTCGTCCGCCTGCTTGAGCACATGGTTGCGGTGGACGAGGGCCGCGTGACGCCTGAAAAGCGCGTCGTCCCCAAGGATAAGCCGAAGGAAGAGCCCGCCGCCAAGGAAGCGTAACAATGAAATAAAAAAGGAGGGACGCTGCGCGTCCTTCCTTTTTTATTCGTCTTTTTTTTCTGCTGCTTTTGCTTCGAGCTCGGCGACGGTCGTGTTGTCTTCCATGCCGCGGGCGTGGAGGACATCGTCGCGCGTGAGGGTCATCAAATCATCCTTTGTAAAGCTCTCCATCTTCGCGAGGCGGTTGGCCTGCGCGGTCAAGATCTGCTCGAAGAGGTTGCGCACGCCGCGCGCGTTGCCGAACGTCACACCGTCGGCGTTCTCATCGTAGATGAAGTCCTTGACGTCCTGCTCGGCGTCGGGAGAGAGGGTGTAGAGCGACTTGCGGCACTGCATTTTGAAAATCTCGAGCATCTCGTCGAGCGTGTAGTCGTCAAAGTGCAGGTAGCGGTTGAAGCGGGACTCAAGGCCGGGGTTCGATTGGATGAACTTTTCCATCAAGCCATCGTAGCCCGCGACGATCACGACGAGATCGTCGCGGTGATCCTCCATCGCCTTGAGCAGCGTGTCGATGGCCTCCTGACCGAAGTCGTTGTCGCCCTTGCCGTTGAGTGCGTAGGCCTCGTCGATAAACAGCACGCCGCCGAGCGCCTTTTCGATGACCTTGCTCGTCTTGATGGCCGTCTGACCGACGTAGCCCGCGACGAGCCCGCTGCGGTCGACCTCGACAAGCTGACCCTTGGAAAGGATCCCGAGTGAGCGGTAGACGCGCGCCATCAAACGCGCGATCATCGTCTTACCTGTACCGGGGTTGCCGGTGAAGACCATGTGGAGCGAGAAATCCGCGTTCGGAAGCCCCGTCTCCTCGCGCCGCTTAAAGACAGTCGCCATGTTGATGAGGTTATTCACCTCGCGCTTGACCTCGCCAAGGCCGATGTAGGTGTCGAGTTCTTTTTTAAGGTCCTCGATCTTCTCGGGCGGGGGAAGCGGCGCTTCCTCTTCCTTTTTCTCGTCCGCGCCGGTGGAGGCGGCGGGCTTGTTCGGCTTTGCGCCGTCCGCGCTCTTCGGCGCGTTTGCTTTGGGCGCAACTTCCTTCGGGACGGCGGATTTCGGCGCGTCCGGCATCAGCGGCGCGCCCCAGAAGTCGCTGCCCATGCGGTTTAAGTTGTTCTGCGTCATCGTGCGGATGACGTCGAGCTGCTGGAGAATGATCTCGTCCTTTTTATCCATGTTGATTCTCTCCCTTCGTTCCGTAGGGCGTGTGCGCCATTGCGCGGAACAAGAATGCAGTGATCAGGCCGCTGAGCGCGCCCGTGAAGAGCGACACCAGCAGCAAAAACGGCAGATAGTAGAGCGGCGCGGTCGAGCCGAGCGTGATGAGCGCGGCGCAGACCTGCCCGCAGTTGTGCGCCGCCGCGCCCGCGATCGAGACGCCGAAAATGCTGAGCTTTTTCGCCCCGCTCAAAAGCGCCATCACCAAAAGCGCCGACAGCCCGCCGAGCAGCGAGAATAAAAGCGCCGAGGCATTCCCCGCAAACAGCGCGCCGAGCGTGCAGCGCACGAGCAGGATGGCGAGCGCGCTCGGAAATCCGATGGCATAGAGCGCGTAGAGCGTGACGATATTGGCAAGGCCGAGCTTGACGCCCGGCAGCGGCACAATGAGCGCGAGCGGAAAAAACGACTCCATGTAGGACAATGCAAGCGCGAGTGCCGCGAGCACCGCGCAGAGCGTCAGCTCTCTTGTTTTGATCTTCATGCGCTCACCCCGCAATCAGGTCGTAGTCGGACGCCGCGCCCTCGAGCGTGACGGCCACGCGGGCGGGCAGGCAGACGATGCTCTGCCCCGCGCGCGAGATCGCGCCGGAGTGCACGCAGTCCTGATTCGGGCAGTCGCTTTCGCTCACGTGCACCGCACCGTTTTCCACAGCGACGGTGAGCGTGTAGCCGCGGCTTTCATACGTGCCGCCCTCGTAGGCGCTCAGCGCACAGCGCTCGACGGTCTCGCCGTCGATGGCGATGCTGACCGTCAGCTCGCCCGCCGATTTCGCCGCGAAATACGGCCTTGCGCCAAGTCCGAGCGCGAGCAGCAGCACCGCGAGCACGACGAGCGCGTCCCACTTCGTCGGCTTCAGCTTAGGCGAGCGCTTCATACGTGTACCCGCTTTCGTCGTTCGGCGTGAAAGCGTCGGCAAGGCCGTCGGTGTAAAGCACGCGGCCATCGTCGGTGACTAAAATGAGCTCAAAATCCGTCCCCTGGTCGGCAAGATCGTCGCGCAGCGCAAGCGCGCCGTCGGGGCCAAGGACGAAGCACGCCGTCGAGAGCGCGTCCGCCCACGCGCCGTTCTCGCACAGCACGGTCACGCTGACGAGCCCGCTTTCCGCGGGGCAGCCGGTCTTGGGGTCGAGGATATGGTGATAGCGCACGCCGTTTTCTTCAAAATAGCGCTCGTACACACCGGAGGTCACGATGAACTTATCCGCCGCCGATACGACGCCAAGGTAGCTCTCCGTGTCCGCAGGGTCCTTGACGGCGATGCGCCAATCGCTGCCATCGGTCTTTCGCCCCATGACGAACACATCACCGCCGAGGTCGAGTGTCGCGGACGTGACGCCCTCCTTTTCAAGCTGCGCGCGCAGAAGATCCGCCGCGTAGCCCTTGGCGATGCCGCCGAGGTCGAGCTGCGCGCCGTCCAAAAGCGTGACCGTCCAGCCGTCCGCCGTTTTTTCGAGCGCGACCTTGCCGCAGCCCGTATGACTCAGCAATTCTTTAAGCTCGTCTGCGGACGGCACACGGCGCTCGTCCTTCGTAAATCCCCACGCGTCGAGCACAGGGGCGAGCGTCGGGTCGAACGCGCCTTCCGTCGCGTCAGAGATCGTCAGCGCCGTTTCGATCAGCGCGGGTAAGACATCATCCGCGCCGTATTCAACCGTTTCGCCGTTCGACGTGTTGAGTGCATAGAGCTCACTGCTCTCCGCCGTGCGCGAGAGGACGGCTTCGTCCAACGTGTGCAGTTCCTTTTCCGCGCTCTCCAGCGCGGCAGCGGCGTTCTCGCCGTAAACCGTCAGGTTCATCACCGTGTCCATCGCGTACACCGTGCGCGTCTCGCTCTCGGCAGCCGTTTCGCCGCAGGCAGTGAGGGACAGGGCAAAAATCGTCAGCAGCAGCGCTGCAAGTTGTCTTTTCATAGGTTCTCCTGCGAAAACAATTTATCAAGTGTAGCTTATCAAATGTATTTTACCCGCGTCTGTGCGGTCTGTCAAAAGAAAAAATTTGAACCGCCGTGCGGAACGTTTATAAAAGGGGAGAGCCTCTTCTATAATAAGAGGCTCTCCCCGATCTGCGTCTGCGCGCAGGCAAAATTATTTTCTCTCGAGCGAGACGCGGTACGTGAGCCGCAGGAACGTGGCATTCAAAATGACGCTCACGACCTCCGCGATCGGGAAGGCGAGCCACACAAGCTCGAGCCGCCCCGTGAGCGAGAGCAGATACGCCGCCGGCAGCAGCACGACGATCTGGCGGCAGACGGAATTGATGAGCGCATAGATGGGCTTGCCGAGCGCCTGACACGCGCTGCCCGCGATGATGCTGAAGCCCGCGAGCGGGAAATGTACGCCGATGATGCGCAGCGCAACACGGCCGATGGAGAGCATTTCGTCCGTCGGCGAGAACATCCCCAGCAGCGTTTCGGGGATGAGCTCGAAGAGCGCGCAGCCGACGCACATGATACCGATGGCCGTGAAGACTGTCAGGCGGACGGTCTTGCGCACGCGGTCGAATTTCTGCGCGCCGTAGTTGTACGACACGATGGGCACCATCGCGTTGTTGAGGCCGAAGCACGGCATGAAAATGAAACTCTGGAGCTTGAAGTAAGCACCGAACACCGCGGTCGCCGCCTCGGTGAACGAGATGAGAATTTTGTTCATGCCGAACGTCATCACCGAGCCGATGGACTGCATGATGATCGACGGGATGCCGATGGCGTAGATGTCCGCCACCGTCGCGCGGTGGGGACGGATGTCCTTGAGGTGGATCTGCACCTCGGGATTTTTCTTGAGGTTCAGGAAAAGGCCGAGGCCCGCGCCGACGAACTGGCCGACGATCGTAGCGACCGCCGCGCCCGCGACCTCCATGCGGGGAAAGCCCAGAAGGCCGAAAATCAAAATCGGGTCGAGCACGATGTTGCACACCGCGCCCGCGATCTGCGAGATCATCGAAAGGTCCGTCCGCCCCGTGGACTGGAGCAGGCGCTCGCCGTAAATTTGCAGGAACAGTCCGAGCGAACCGCCGATGCAGATTTTCACATAGTCGCTGCCGTAGGCGATGATCTGCGCGTTTTCCGTCTGAAAGCGGAAAAACGGCGTGGCGAGCGAAAAACCGAGGACAGCAAAGACGGCGGCGGTGCAGAGCGTCAGGAAAAGTCCCGTGCCCGCGGCGCGGTCGACCGCCTGCATGTTCTTTTCACCCAGCGAACGCGCGAGCAGCGCGTTCATACCGACGCCCGTGCCCACGGCGAACGCGATGCACAGCGTTTGCAGCGGGAAAGCGAGCGATACGGCGTTCATTGCGTCCTGACTGAGCCGCGCGACGAACACGCTGTCGACAATGTTGTAGAGCGCTTGAAAGAGCATCGATATCATCACGGGCCCCGCCATGTTGGCCAGCAGCTTGCCGATGGGCATCGTGCCCATCTTGTTTTCTCTGGTATTTTCTTCCATGTTTCCTCCCTGTTACCTTTTTCGTTCCGACATATAAAATTCCGGCGCCGCAGCGCCGGAATCAAAGTTTGATCATTTTTTGTCGCGACCTGTGCGTGACAAAAAATACTTTACAGAGTGCAAGTGTGCGAGCAACGCGAGTGCGCGCAGCACTCTGCAAGCCCCTCTCAAAAATGTGCTTCGCACATTTTTGAATTATTTCTTCAGTTCGCCGTTCGCGGACTTCGTCAGATACGCGTTGATGAAGCCGTCGAGGTCGCCGTCCATGACGGACTGGATGTTGCCGGTCTCGTAGTCGGTACGCGTGTCCTTGACGAGCTGGTAGGGCATGAAGACGTAGGAGCGGATCTGGCTGCCCCATTCGATCTTGAGCTGCACGCCCTTGATGTCGGAGATCTTCTCCGCGTGCTGCTGAATTTTGAGCTCCATGAGCTTGGATTTGAGCATCTGCATGGCGTAGTCGCGGTTCTGGAACTGCGAGCGCTGCGTCTGGCAGGCGGTGACGATGCCCGTGGGCTTGTGGATGAGTCGAACGGCGGAGCTCGTCTTGTTGACGTGCTGGCCGCCGGCGCCGGACGCGCGGTAGACCTGCATTTCAATATCCTCGGGACGAATTTCGACCTCGATGTCGTCGGGCAGCTCAGGCATGACCTCGAGGGCTGCAAAGCTCGTCTGGCGGCGGGCGTTCGCGTCGAACGGGGAAACGCGCACTAAGCGGTGCACGCCGTTTTCGCCCTTCAGATAGCCGTAGGCATTCTCGCCCTTGACCATGACCGTCGCGCTCTTGAGACCGGCTTCATCGCCGTCGAGATAGTCGAGCATCTCGAATTCAAAGCCGTGCTTGTTCGCCCACTGCATATACATGCGGTAGAGCATCTGCGCCCAGTCCTGCGCCTCGGTGCCGCCCGCGCCGGCGTGGAAGGTCAGAATCGCGTTGCAGTTGTCGTATTCGCCGGAAAGGAGCGTCGTGAGTCGCGCCTGCTCCACATCGGCTTCGAGCTTTTTGTAGCCCTCTTCGAGCTCTGGCAGCAGGCTCGCGTCGTCCATCTCCGTTCCCATGTCGATCAGCGCGAGCAGATCGTCGCGCGTGGAAACGAGCTTTTCGTAGCGGTGAATTTTATTGTGCAGCTGCTTGGAGCGCATCTGGTTTTTCTGCGAGCGCTCCAGATCGTTCCAGAAGCCGTCCTCGTGCGCCTCGAGCTCGAGGCGGTTCAGCTCCTGGCGGGCCTGCTCGATCTCCAGCGCCTTGAAGAGGTTTTCAAATGTTTCGTCCATCGCAAGCAGCTTCTGCTTGTAGGAATCGTATTCGATCACAGCCATGGCGTTCTCTCTCCTTACTTTTATCCTTCATTAGCCGAAAGAGTATATCACACACACCGTGCAAAGGCAAGAAAAATCCGCCTCTCGGGACGAAAATTCCCGTGGAAGCGGCCCTTTTTCGCCTTTCCGGCGATAAAAACAAAAAAGCCACGCTTTCGCGTGGTCGATACAACGGATCTCAGCGCTCGCTGATGATCTGCTTGGTGCTGCCGAAAATCATGTCGTCAACATCCTGCTTGATGAAGTTCTCAAACATATTCGTTTTCACGCTCCTTTCCTTCATTTACTTCAGTTTGTATTATAAGCGCGGAAAACGCAAATTTCAATCGTCAGCTCTCATGGTTTTGCCTAAAAAATTAGCGGTTTTTTCATGCAAGTTGCTATATCTACACTTGCATTTCCGTTATTTTCCACTTATAATAAAATAGAAATGATATTTAAAGCGGAGGAGTCGGACTATGGCGGCTTTCGTCACATTTGAGGATGTTTCCAAGGTTTACCACAGCGGAGAGATCGAAATTCGCGCGGTGGACCACATCAGCTTTACGATCGAAAAGGGTGAATTCTGCGTCATCGTCGGCCCCTCGGGCGCGGGAAAGACGACGGTCCTCAACATGCTCGGCGGCATGGACGCCTGTTCGGGCGGCACCATCACGGTCGACGGGACGCGCGTGAGCGGCTTCAACGCCCGCCAGCTCACGACCTATCGCCGCCACGACATCGGTTTTGTCTTCCAGTTCTATAACCTCGTCGGCAACCTGACGGCGCTTGAAAACGTCGAGCTTGCGGCGCAGATCTGTAAAGACCCGCTCGACGCGGCGACGGTCTTGAATGAAGTCGGCCTGTCCGCGCGCGCGAACAACTTCCCCGGTCAGCTCTCCGGCGGCGAGCAGCAGCGCGTCGCCATAGCCCGCGCGCTCGCGAAAAATCCGAAGCTCCTGCTCTGCGACGAGCCGACCGGCGCGCTCGACTATGTGACCGGCAAGCAGATCCTCAAGCTCTTGCAGGACACCTGCCGGCAAAAGGGTGTGACGGTCGTGGTCATCACGCACAACAGCGCCATCACACCGATGGCCGACCGCGTCATCCACATCAAAAACGGCACGGTGGAGAATATGCAGTGCAATGACCATCCGACCAGCGTGGAACTGATCGAATGGTAACGAAGAAATCGGAACGAAAGGGGGCGGCGCGATGAAAAACGCCATGCGGAAAGACTTCTGGCGCGAGATCCAGCACACGCGCAGCCGCTTTTTCTCCATTATGATTTTAGTGGCGCTCTCGGTCGCGTTTCTCTCCGGTCTCAAGGCGACCGCGCCGGACATGAAGCGCACGGGCGACGACTATCTCGATTCGCTGCATCTGGCGGACATTCAAGTGCTTTCAACGCTCGGCCTGACCGACGAGGACATTGCCGCACTGCGCGCGCAGGACAAGGTCGAGGATGCCGAGGGCGAGTACGTCATCGACGCGTTTGCCTCGTCCGACTCGCTCGACGCGGTGGTCAAGGTCCTCTCCCTCACGGGCCGCGGCATCAACGAGGTGCTGCTGCGCGATGGACGCATGCCCGAGCGCGCGGACGAGTGCGTGGTGGAGGAAAATATGCTCTCACTGATGAGCATTTCCATCGGTGATACGATCACACTCACGCCGGGGGACGATCTCTCCGACGCGCTCGCGCAGGACACGTATACGGTCGTCGGCACGGTGCGCTCGCCGGTGTATCTTGCGGTGGAGCGCGGCACGTCGACGCTCGGCAGCGGCACGGTCAAGGCATATCTTTACCTGCCGCGCGAGGCGTTCACGCTCGACTACTATACGGCGGCCTATGTGCGCGTCTCCGGCGCGGCGGAGATGACCGCGTTTTACAGCGACTATGACGACTATATCGACGCCGTCATCGATAAGCTGGAGCCGTTCGGCGACGCACGCTCTCAGCTGCGGCACGACGATCTTGTCGACGAGGCGACGGAAAAGCTCGACGATGCACAGAAAGAGCTGGACGACGCGAAGGCCGAGGCCGACGAAAAGCTCGGCGACGCGCAAAAAGAACTGAATGATGCGCGCAGGAAGCTCAACGACGGCTGGAAGGATTACTACGACGGCCAGCAGGAGCTCAAGGACGCGCGCGTCGAGCTGGACGACGCAAAAATCGAGCTCGATGACGGCGAAATGCAATACCTCAACGGCATGGAAGAGTACGAAGACGCGCTGGACGAGTACGAAAAGGGCAGGGCAGAGTATGAAGACGGCCTCGCCCAGTACGAGGACGGCGTCAAGGAGCTTGAGAGCGGCGAGAAAGAACTTGCCGCGGGACGGAGACAGCTGGAAAGCGGCGAGCAGCAGCTCAATTCGCTGGCCAAGACTGTGACGGACGCGCTTGCGGCCGCGGGCTCGCCCTACGAGGGCGGGCCGGGGAAACTGCTCGAAGACCTCGGCCGCGGCGACAGCACGGCCATCGCTGCGACGGACGCCGCGCTGGGTGGTATGCGCGCGCAGCTCTCGGCGGGCATCGCACGGGCGCAGGGCGAGATCGACAAGATGCAGGCACAGCTTACTGAGGTCAATAAAACCCTTTCAGAGCTTGAGCGGACGCCCACTGAGGAAATGTCGGAAGAGGACCTCGCGGCGTACCAGGCGCAGCTTGCGAAGCTGCAAGGCACCAAGCAGCAGCTTGAGACAGGCATTGCGACCGCACAGGCGACGAAGGCGGAACTGGAAGAGAACCTCTCGCAGTTAAACAGCATCAGCGCGAGCAGCCTTGCCGCGAGCAAGCGCGAGCTGGACGATGGCTGGGATGAGTATTACGCGGGCGAGGCCGAGCTCGACGCGGGCAGAAAGGAGCTGCGCGACGCCAAAATGGAGCTCGACAACGCCAAGGCCCAGCTTGATGACGCGCCTGCGCAGCTCGCGGACGCGAAAAAGGAGCTTTCTGACGCGCGCAAAAAGCTCGACGACGGCTGGAAGGACTACTACGACGGCGAAGCGCAGTACGCCGACGGCGTCAAGGAGCTCTCGGACGCCTACACCGAACTGACGGACGGCGAGCGCGACTACCGCAAGGGCCTGCGCGAATACGCGGACGGCAAGGCGGAGGCCGACGAGAAGATCGCCGACGCACAGGAAAAGATCACCGACGCGCGCCGCAAGGTCGCGGATATCGACAGCTGCGAGTGGTACATCTTCAGCCGCAGCTACAACCCCGGCTACACGGGCTTCGGCCAGGACGCCGACCGCATGGCGAACCTCGCAAGCGTGCTGCCGATCATCTTTTTCCTCGTCGCGGCGCTCGTGTGCCTGACGACGATGACGCGCATGGTCGAAGAGCAGCGCGTGCAGATCGGCGCGCTCAAGGCGCTCGGCTACAGCCGCCTCGCGATCTCGTGGAAGTACATCGGCTACGGGCTGCTGCCGAGCCTTGTCGGCGGCGTTCTGGGCCTTGTCATCGGCTATATCCTGTTCCCGAAGATGATCTTCACGGCCTATCAGATCATGTATCAGATGCCGGATATCGAGCTGCACGCCTACACGGATATTTCGCTCTTTTCCGTGCTTGCGGCGGTCGCCTGCACGACAGTCGCGACGCTCTGGGCCTGCCTTGCCACGCTGCGCGAAACGCCTGCGAGCCTGATGCGCCCCCGCACGCCGAAGGCGGGCAAGCGCGTGTTCCTTGAGTATATCAAGCCCCTGTGGAGACGTATGTCGTTCATCCACAAGGTCACGGCGCGCAACCTCTTCCGCTACCAGAAGCGCTTCTGGATGACGGTCATCGGCATCGGCGGCTGCACGGCGCTCATCATCGCGGGCTTTGGCATGAGGTCTTCCCTGCTCTTTACGATGTCGCGCCAGTATGATGAGCTGTTCCACTACTCGGCACAGGTGACGCTTGCCGACAACGCCCTGCCCGAGGAGCGCGCGGCGGTGGAGGACTTCCTTGCAGGCGACTCCCGCGTTGTGAACTACATCCCTTGTGCGGCCTCGTCCGCCACGGTGGTCACCCCCTCCTATTCAACCACCGCCTATGTCGAGGTGATGGCCTCCGACGAGATTGGCAAGGTCGTGGACCTTTTCGACTACAAGAGCGGAGATCCCATCACAATGGGCGATGAGGGCGTATACATCGACCAGAAGCTCTCCGAGCTTTTGAAGGTCTCGGTGGGCGACACCTTCTTCCTCGACGGCGACGTGCGCGGCGATGTGACGGTCGCGGGCATCTACGAGCACTATACGGGCCACTTCATCTATATGACGCCCGGCTACTATGAAAATGCGCTCCACGCCGACGGCGAGCCGAACGCCTATCTTCTCAATTTCACGAGCGACGACACCGACACCTGCAACGCCATTTTTGAAAAGCTGCTCGACATGAGTGGCGTGGCGACGACCTCGCGCATGCGCGACACGCAGGATACCTACATGCACAGCATGGAGCGCGTGGACTTCGTTGTGGTCATCATCATTCTGGCGGCGGCGGCGCTGGCGATGGTCGTGCTCTTCAACCTCTCGAACATCAACATCACCGAGCGCCAGCGCGAGCTTGCCACCATCAAGCTGCTGGGCTTTTACGATGGCGAGGTCTCGGCCTATGTGTATCGCGAAAACATCGTGCTCACGGTGTTCGGCATCCTGCTCGGCTGCTTCATGGGCCACTGGCTGCACATCTACCTTGTCCGCTCAACGGAGATCGACCTCATGATGTTCGGACGTCAGACCGCGCCGTCGGCCTACGTGTACGCGGCGATCCTGACGGCGCTGTTCTCGCTGCTCGTCAACGTGCTTGCGCACTTTAAGATGAAGAAGATCGACATGGTCGAGAGCCTCAAGAGCGCGGAATAAAATTTCTTGTTTCAAGGCAGGACAGTGTGCTACAATAAGGGGCGGCAAAAAGCCGCCCCTTACTATTGTCGAAAAAGCGGCGCGCCGCTTTTTCGAGGAGAATTCGCTGCGCTTCGTGCCTTGCCACCCGCAGGGCGGCTGCGGCACGCGCTCCGCGCAAAGTGTTTTCTGCCACGCACGTGTCGCGGCAGAAAACGGATTTGAATTGATTGCGTGCCGTGCGCGGCACGCAACTCTGCGAGGCTTTTTGGCTTATAGCCTCCTTATAGATTGGAGTTCCCATGGCGAGACAAAGAAAAAAACATCATTTCTGGCGCAACCTGCTCATTTTGATCGTGCTGTTCGGCATTTACCTCTACTGGGGCAACCGCAGCATCGAGACCGACGAGGCGACATTCACCTCAGGCGCGCTGCCTGCGGGCTTTGACGGCTGCCGCATCGTGCAGCTCAGCGATCTGCATGGCAAATACTTCGGCAAGGATAACGAGCGCTTATATCGCGCGGTCAAGGCCGCGCAGCCGGAGTATATCTTTGTGACGGGCGACTTAGTCGACCGCAAAACCGAAAACCCGACCGTCTACGCCGGCGAGGTCGGCGCAACGCTCTCAGCCATCGCGCCGACGTATTACGTCACGGGCAACCACGAGTGGGGCCACGGCACAAAGGTCGTGGAGGAGATCAAGCGCACACTGCGGGAGAGCGGCGTGACGGTGCTCTCGAACGAATTCGTACCGCTGCTGCGAAACGGCGACAGTATCGTCCTCGCAGGCATCGACGACCCGAACGGCTACGCCGATCAGGAGACACCGCAGGAGCTCGCGCAGGAGGTCTACGCGAAATACGGCGACCCGTTCTGGCTGCTGCTGGCGCACCGCAACAACAATTTTAACAGCTACTACTGCCGCCTCGGCGCGGATCTGACGTTCTCCGGCCACGCGCACGGCGGCATCTGGCGCCTGCCGTTTACCGACGGTCTGATCGACACGACGCTGACGCTTTTCCCCTCGTTCACGAGCGGCTTTTATCACTGCACGGACGAAAATTGCGAGGGCGCGATGGTGTTCGTCAACCGCGGGCTCGGCAATTCGCCGAAGATCGTCCCACGCATTCTGAATCGGCCGCAGGTCGCGGTCATTACACTGGAAAGGGGCTGAGGCTATGCGTGAATTTCAAGCCGGCAGCTACGATGTCGCCGTCATCGGCGCGGGCCACGCGGGCATCGAGGCCTCGCTCGCCTGCGCGCGGCTGGGGATGAAAACGGTCTGCTTCACGATCAACCTGGATGCGGTGGGCAACATGCCCTGCAACCCCGCCATCGGCGGCACGGGCAAGGGCCATCTCGTGCGCGAGCTCGACGCCCTCGGCGGCGAGATGGCAAAGGCCGCGGATAAAGCCTGCATCCAGTACCGCATGCTCAACCGCGGCAAGGGCCCCGCGGTCTGGTCGCTGCGCGCGCAGGCCGACCGGCGGCGCTATCAGAGCGTGATGAAGCACACGCTCGAAACGCAGGAAAATCTGCTGCTGCGGCAGGCGGAGATCGTCGACTTACGCGTCACCGACGGCCACGTGTCCGCCGTTGTGACCGAGACAGGCGGCGTTTACGCGGTCAGGGCTGTCATCCTCTGCTCGGGCACATTTTTGGATGGCCGCACCATCGTCGGCGAATGCGTGCGCGAGAGCGGCCCCGACGGAATGCACGCCTCGCTGACGCTGGCGGACGCGCTCAAAAAGCTCGGACTGCCGCTGCGCCGTTTCAAGACCGGCACGCCGCCGCGCGTGAACGCGCGCAGCGTCGATTTTTCTCAGATGGAGGTGCAGACGGGCGACAAAACGCCGCTGCCGTTCTCGTTTTCGACGGAACACCCGCCCGAAAATCAGGCGGTCTGCTACCTGACTTACACCACGGAGGAGACGCACCGCGTCATCCGCGAGAATCTGGATCGCAGTCCCATCTACTCCGGCGTCATCGAGGGCGTCGGTCCGCGCTACTGCCCGAGTATCGAGACAAAGATCGTCCGCTTTCCCGACAAGCCCCGCCATCAGCTCTTCATCGAGCCCATGGGCCTCGATACAGAAGAACTCTACATTCAGGGCTTTTCCTCTTCCATGCCCGAGGAGGTGCAGATTGAAATGCTGCACTCGGTCAAGGGCCTTGAGCACGCGGAGATCATGCGTCCGGCCTACGCCATCGAATATGACTGCATCGACCCGACCGCGCTCTACCCGACGCTTGAATACAAGCACATTTCGGGCCTGTACGGCGCGGGACAGTTCAACGGCTCGTCGGGGTACGAGGAGGCGGCGGTGCAGGGCTTCGTCGCGGGCGTGAACGCCGCGCGCAAATTGAAGGGCGAAACGCCGTTCATTTTAGGCCGCGAGCAGGCCTATATCGGCACGCTCATTGACGACCTTGTGACCAAGGGAACGAACGAGCCCTATCGCATGATGACGAGCCGCAGCGAGTACCGCCTCATCCTGCGGCAGGACAACGCCGATGAGCGCCTTGCGCCCATCGGGCACGAGCTTGGCCTTGTCAGCGATGAAACGCTGCAAAAGGTCGTGGGCAAATACGACGCGGTGCGCCGCGAGATCAAGCGCCTCGAGCACACGGGCGTAGGCGCGTCCGACGCGCTCAACGCGCTTCTGAGCGCGCGCGGCACGGCGGAGGTGCACGACGGCAGCCCCCTCATCGCGCTGCTGCGCCGCCCGCAGCTCACCTATGACGACCTGCGCGATTTTGATGCGGGTTGCCGCGCCTTCCCGCCCGCACTCGCCGAGAGCGTGGAGATCGCCGTCAAGTACGAGGGCTACATCCGCCGCCAGATGGCAGAGGTCGCGGAGTTTGCGCGCCTGGAGCGCCGCGCCATTCCCGAGGATATCGATTACGCGAAAATCGACGGTCTCCGTCTGGAGGCGCGCGAAAAGCTCGCCGCCATTCGTCCGCAGAATCTGGGGCAGGCGGGGCGGATTTCGGGCGTCAGCCCGGCGGATGTCGCGGCTTTAATGCTCTATATTACTTCAAAAACGCGGGACTGAGTCCCGCGTTTTTGAGCATTGAAAAAGGCGGCTGTGCCGCCTTTTTCAATGGGAGATGCGCTCCGCTTCGCGCCTTGCCACCCATGAGGGTGGCTGCGACACGCGCTCCACGCAAAGAGTAAATTCCGACGCGCATGTCGTCGGAATTTACGATTAGGAATTCTTTCGCGCCTGCGGGCGCGAAATGCTGCGGGGCCTATATACGAAACGGCGGGCGCTGCATGACGCAGCGGCCGCCTGTTTATGTTTGGGGTTTTACTTTTTACCGAATTTAGTGAAGAGTGTGACCAGTACGGTGATCAGCCCCATCACGGCGAAGATGCCGAGCATTCCCTGCCCCGTGATGAGCAGCGCGA
>OIXG01001264.1_pt1 | contig 25118 bp, 27 predicted proteins | sample 1587731 | NCBI WGS metagenome assembly OIXG01 (sample SAMEA3888908, study PRJEB22519) | human gut metagenome | biome: human gut; feature: human-associated habitat; material: faeces | place: Denmark | collected 2010
ATAAGAAAAATGAATAAATTCTTTTTCTTCTGCACTCACCTTTCGTTATCTTTGTAAAAAGTTTAAACATAATGAAAAACAGATTTTTATTTTTGTGTATTGCATTCGTACTTTATGCAGGCACAGCAAAAGCCGATTCGTTGAAAGACTTGTTGGGCGGCGATTTAGGCAATCTCGGAAATGCGCTCGGCAATATGGCGCAAGAGACCATCGCCCAAAATAAAGACTTGAAAATCTCCGATATTGAAGGCACTTGGATTGCATCCGGACCTGCCGTTTCCCTCAAATCAGAAAACATGCTGGAACAAGCAGGAGGCGCAGCCATCGCCGGAATTGCCGAAAACAAAATCATGCCTTATTATGAAAAACTCGGCATCGACGGATCGCAAATCGTTTTCGACGCCGATGGGAAGTTCACTCTAACCATAAAAAAACTTCCCGTTAAAGGCACAATTTCCAAACAAGACGACGGAACGTTCAAAATGGAATTTTTATCAGGCATAGGCTCCATCGCCGAAAACTTGCGCACCATGAACGCCTATCTCCAAAAAACGAGCAACTCTTTGTCGCTCACTGTCGATGCAAAAAAACTTCTCGACATCGTAGAAAAAGTTGCCAGCAAAGCCGATTCCTCCATCATCGGAACTGCAACAAAGCTTCTCGATTCCTACGATCAAGTTTGCATCGGATTGAAATTGCAAAAACAATAATCCTACGCAATGAAAAAATTTCTCATACTTCTTGCCGTTGCCGGTTTGGCATGGGGCGGTTATTGGCTGTGGACAAACGACCGCCAAAAAGTAGAAGAGTTTGTCGGCAAAGAAAATATCGACAAAGTGGAACAACGTATTGCCGATTTGAAAACCGGCATGGCGAGTTCCGATGCGGCTGAGGCTATCATCCCGACCGACACAGCAACAATATGGAAAGCCACAGGCCCTGCCGTATATCTGTATTCAGGGAATCCCTTGGGCAAACTCGGAGCAGGGACAATCGCAGGAATTGCCGAAAACCAGCTAATTCCTTACTACGAACAAATGGAATTGGAGGGGACAACCCTTTGCTTTTCCGATGAACAGAATTTTTTACTACACATAAAAGGCACTGATGTTCGCGGTTCGCTCAAAAAGAACAGCGACAGCTCTTACACGATGTCTTTAAATCCCACGGGCTTCACGTTACCCAAAGAATACACCTCGCAACGTGCATACATCCAACAAACAGAAAACACTTTGACATTGACTGTCGACGTGAAAAAATTGGCGGCGTTGGTGAAAGAAGTTGCCAATCAAGCCGATAATGCCACGTTTGCGCTTGCCGTCAGATTGCTGCAATCATACGACAATGTTTGCATCGGATTTCATTTCGAAAAAGTTTCTGCTCCTTCGAAATAACGGTCGTGGAGTTCCTTGTAGGCCGGTGTTTGCTTTATATCGAGAAGATACTTGTCCAAACTGTCGCGCAGCGGTTCATTGCCCTTTCGCAATATCCATGAATGGAATTGATTGAAGCTCACAGCCGTGCCGGAATCGACATTCGGATATGCCGATGACAAGCGGCGGGCTGTCTGCTCGTCGACTGCGGCCAACTGTTCTGCACCCGAAGCGACAAGCAAAAACAATTGCTCATTGCTGCAATCCAATTCTTTCACATAAATCGAATCCCCTATTTCCCTCGACAAGCTATAAATACGCGATACGACCGGAGAGCCTTTCGCCACGCAAACTGTTTTCCCGCCCAAATCAAGTTGCGTCGACACGCCTGTTTTGCCGGCTTCGCCTCGTCGTTGCACCAAAACATGCTTATCTATAAAAACCGGTTCTGAAAACAAATACTTATCCTTAAATTCCGCCGTAGCCGGCATTTGCGCCGCCACGATGTCATACTCGCCATTATTCAACCTTTCCAAACTCTCATCGATGGAAACGACGGGTTTAAACGTTACGACAATGCCTTCACGCTTTGCGATCAATCCCAACAAATCATGATTGAAGCCGCCAAGCGTGTCGTCATACATATAAAGCGACATCGGACCATACTCTATGGCCACATACAGCGTGTCGCCACGGTCGGGCGGAATCGGGCGTTGCCCCGCCCCGTCGCAATGCCGCAACGCTACCATTGCCGCAATTGCAGCAGCAAGCAACAGCACATAGACCGTCATTTTCGGCTTGAAAAGCATCGGAGTTTTCATTTCAAAAAATTACATCAATTTGCGAAATCGACTGAAACTCCCAATTGGAAACGGCTGGGATTCATCGGGTAATGGAGCGCGCCGAAATAATCGTTGCCCCCAAACAATCCACGGTTGAAATGGGAATACATGACAAAAAAGCGCGTTTTGTATAGCTTCATGTCGGCATAGGCGTTCATAAACGGATAATTGCCCAATTTTTTCTCTTGCTGCGTATGGAATGCCATGGTGGCAGGCTGATAGGCCGGCGCATAATACCGAGTATAGTAATTGCAATCCACGCCAAGATTCACATGCAACACGCGCGCTATCTTGAAACTGATAAACATGTTGGAATAAACCGCCAATTTCGGAAGCGGCAGCACCATTTCGTTGGATGAAGTTTGGTAGGTGATGGCATTATTCCAATTAAAAATTCCGAATTTCAGATTCTGACGCAAAGTCATCGACAGCACTTGGATGTTGCCGCCTTCCTGCGTCGGGAGCGCATCGTTGTTGAAGTACACGTAATTCTGCAAATTTTCCACACCGGCATAAAAATTAGTGCCGGTATGCGGAATGTCGATATTTCCACCTATGCGCAATCGACGGATTTTTCCGAAATCATTTTTCCATGCAAAATGATTGGATATATAGTTTTTCAGCAAGAAAGGCGTTTCCGTGTTCTTAAAAAAGCCCTCCCCCGTGATTCGCACCGTGTCGCCCAACAGCCGGAATTTGGTTGAAATCTGCCCGGACACATCCACGTCGCCTGCCACAGGGCCAATCAATCCGAATTGAGCTGTTGCCGAATAGGTCAGTATCGAGCCGCGCTGTTTCGTCAATTGGCCTCCTACCCAAAGCAAATTTTCCGTCGTGACCGGCTCTATCGTGAAATTCGGAAATGGAGTCAATCCTTCCGGCTTGTAAGCCGAAACAAGCATTGTGTCGGTTGTTTGCGTATACCGCCGTATTTCATGCGTCACATAGGCGGAAATGCCAAATTTCGCATATTTGTTGAATCCTTCAAGAAGATCGATTCCAAGCGTGTTTTTTATTCGCCAATACCGTGTTTCGTCTTCCGTGCCGGTAGTCGACAAATAATTGTTTTGGAAAAAATTGGCATCGTCCGTAGCCGATTCGTTGATGAATTTATGCGAATTTTTCTTGTAATCGAACGACCAGATGAAGCTCGACACCGGAATATAGGTTTTCACGACAGTCGTGTCGTTGACTCTCTCTTCATGGTAATATCCCACCTTATAACGATGATTCATGAAAAACTGCGCTCCTTTCACACGCGAAAAAGCCGACGACAAATTCACCGGTATCGCTTTCGCGTCGATCGACGATTCCCCGCCTTGCAATTGAGCAGGATCAATGATATAAAGATCGTCGGTAATGCCGCCATTCTCCATGTTGACGGAATTATAGCTGCTAAATGATGTCTGCAATTCGTAGCGGTCGCCGGTGTAGGAGCCGGAAAATCCCCAAGTGAAATTTTTTGCTGCCTGCCTGTCGTAACCGCCTTTCGAATACAAATAGTCGAGCATCGCGCCTATCTGTATCTTCTTTCCCGCATTGCCGGAAAATGTGCCTTTCAAGCGATCCTGTCCCGATTCGCGTCCGCCGCCCCAGCTGTAAGAAAGCAGCGTCATCGGTATCCGTGTATTGTAGTATCGCTCTTTTTCAGCAGCATGCAACCATGGATCCAACACATCGGCAAATATGAATTCGGAACGTTCTTTTCGTTCAAAAAATATCTGATTCTCGCCGGAAGTGCCATAATTGCCGGTCGTGGCATACGCATCGCTTGTCAGCGACGGAATGAATTGCCGATGATAATTATAGAGAAGCGTGTCGATTGTCGAAGGTGTGCGCAATCCGAGCGGCTGCGTCGCAATCCATGCATACGACGGTTCCAACGTCTGTTTCTTTGCCGCAGAAACGCCGAACGCCGACACGGCAATCAAGACACAAATTAGAAAATATCTTCTCATTCCTTGCTAAATGACGGTGCAAATTTAAAGAAACATCCGTGATTTTCTTTCATCTCTACCGAATTATGCTACAAAAGCACGCCATAATTCGTCTGTCAATGTGTTGCCTGCCACCATGCCGTCGCTGTTTTCTCGGACGCAAGCGAGTTGACGCTCGGATCCGACACCGATATGCCCGAACAAGTCGACAACTTTTCATAGCCGGTCGAGCTGGTATAGTAATTAGGCGTATGCACTTCGTAAGGCACTGCCGCCGACAATTGCAATTGGATGGCAGCACTCAGAGTCGCGTCGGATGCACACAATTTGGCGGCATAATCGCCCAAATCGAAAAACACGGGCGGCGAAAAGCAATCCAGCGATTGTACGTCGGCAATCTGTTCCGATGTCAATTCATAACGAAGATTCGCCGTTTTCATCAATGCCGCCAATTCGTCAAGCTCGCGGCAATCGATCACGGCCAATGTGCCGCATGGAACGGGATAGGACGTATAGAAATCTATAAATTCGTCGCACACGGCATTCAAATCGGCATCGCCCAGCAGATGAGGACCGACACGGTCGTAAGGCAATCCGAATGCCATTATTTCGCAAGGAGAAGCGACAATCCGGTCAGTAGCTTCGCGCAAATCGTAAGCCGCCTCGACCGACGACATATAGCAATCGTCGAACAGGATGAAATCAAAATGCAATCCTGCAAGCGATATGCCGTAAGCGAATTCCGCCACGTCGATTTGATGGGCGGATTCAAGTCCGCCAAAATATCGGGTTGGCATTCCTGCGGCATGGGGCATTTGCCTCAACATGCGTTGCTTGACGGTTTCCGTGCTCCGGTCCACCGGAATCCAACCCATGCCGTGGCTGCCAATTGTCATCGAATACGAGCGAGCCGGAGCAAACGACTTTACATCTAAAAAAATCAATGCCACTCCCTCGGCTGTGGTTGTTTCCGGATTATGATAAGTTTTCAATGTTTCCCGACGGATTTGCCCGTTTTCGCACACGATTTCAAACAGCGAGGCCGTTGTCTCCGAATCAGCAAAATAAACCACAATCCGCTGCCCCGACATGTCGACAGATTTTGCAGACTTTTCCATGTCCGATATATTGCGCTCAAAATAAGGAGTAAGATCCTCTGCCCACGGAAAATACATAAATAGCGTATTTTCCGCCACCGGCATGACGCGAGGCTCATCCGCTTCATTGCATGCCGACAAGCAAAGCAACACGCAAAGCACCGCCACCCGACCCATTTTCCTTATCAAGCTACTACAATTCATTCGACAAAATCAACAAACACAACAAAGTTATTGAGAAATTTAAAAAACACCTTTTTTTAACACTCAAAATTCATTTTTACATGAGCTTTTTCTTTTTATTGTGCCACTTCACATCCACAAAACATCAAACGATTGCATTGACTCAAAGAAATATTCGCCACTCTTAGAACGACTTCGCTGTCAATTCACAGTGGGACAACATCATGAAAAAATGCCGGAAACGTCTACACGACGCCTCCGGCACCTCTCATGAAACCATTATTGCATCCTTTTATTCTTCAAATTCAATAAGCGGAGCATCCGTACCGACAACATCGTCGACGGCAACAAACACACGTTTCACTACGGAATCTTTCTCCGCAGTCAATTCGTTCTCCATCTTCATTGCTTCATAAACAACCAGCAAGTCGCCCTTTTTGACACTGTCGCCGGCCTTTACGCACACTTTTATGACCTTGCCGCCCATCGGAGCGCGCTCTACCGGACCGGTAATCGGCTGGTCGTCGGCCTTCGGTGCTTCTGCTTTTGCAGGTTCCGGTTCAACTGCCTTATGTTCGGACTCGCGACGTTTGCGGAGGAATCCGTTTGCGACAGACGGAAGCAATTGCAACAACAGATATTCTTGATCGTTTTCAGCGAGACGACATCCGCCAAGTTCCGGAATAGTCGGATTTTCCGGAGCTTTGTAGCTCGACACATCATAAGGATGCTCTATCGGGCTGCCTGTGATTTTCTCTCTAAACTCCGGTGTGACGGCAACCGGCGTTTTTCCATATTCGCCCTTAATAAGCGCGATAAACTGATTCGATTTGTTGGTATAGTCCGGATTGCCTTTTTTCCGGTCGAGTGCAAGGCTCACCGCTTGGCTGCCGACGATTTGGCTTGTCGGAGTGACCAACGGCACCAAACCCGCATCGCGACGCACTTTCGGAATCAAGCGCATTGCCTCGTCGAGCACATCTTCCGAATTGAGCGCTTTCAATTGAGCCACCATATTGGAATACATGCCGCCCGGCACTTCCGCTTCTTTCACGAGCAAATTGGGCTTCGGGAATTTGAAATATGCCTCAATTGCATGGCAAGCGTCGAGCAACGCATCTTCGTCGCCGGCGCGAGCTGCTGCCACCGCCTTGTCGAACAATGCTTCGACTTCCGCCGGAAGCGTGTCGGCCAACGGGTCGAAGTCGATCGGGAAATTATTTTTATGCAAATCGAAATCGGCAAGATCTTGACGCACAGCCTTCAATTCTTTCCGAATTTTGCCGACTGCTTCCATATTGACTTCCACTTCGATGTCCATGCGTTTTGCGAACAAGTATACCAATTCGATTGCCGGCGCAGCCGAACCGCCGCCGAAATACCAAATGTTGGTATCGACAATGTCCACTCCGTTCAGCATGGCCATGACTACGGATGCCAATCCATAACCCGGCGTGCAATGCGTGTGGAAATCCACGGGAACGCTCACGGCAGCTTTCAATTTCGAAATAAGCGATGCCGCGCGCATCGGGCTTACCAAGCCTGCCATATCTTTCAGCGTGATGATTTTCGCGCCATAGGCTTCCATTCCTTTTGCCTTCTCAACGAAATATTCATCGGTGAAGATTTTTTCTGCAACAGGGGCTTTCTTTCCGAACAATTTGGCGAAAAAGCCGGTCGGAGCAGGAGTTTCGTCTTTGGGGTCGACCGTATAGCAAACTGCGCCATCGGCAATGCCGCCCATTTCGTTTATCAACTTTATGGATTCTTTCACATTGTCCAAATCGTTCAACGCGTCGAAAATACGCATGATGTTCAGACCGTTCTTGATGGCTTCGCGATAAAATCCTTCAAGAACAGATGTCGGATAAGGCACGTATCCAAACAAATTGCGTCCACGCGACAACGCTGTCAATTTCGACACGCCGCCCATCGCGTCGCTAATCGTTTTAAGGCGCACCCACGGATCCTCGCCCAAATAGCGCATCACGGAATCGGGCACCGCGCCGCCCCAAACTTCCATGGCATAAAAACCGGCATCTTTATACAAAGGAAGCAACTTATCAATGCTTTCCTGTTTCATTCTGGTAGCGAACAACGATTGTTGCCCGTCGCGAAGAGTTAGATCTCTCACTTTCAGACTACGACTCATAGCTTCATATATTAGATTGATTAATGAAATATTTCTGCAAATATAGTAAAAGTCGAATGCAAAACAAAAAAACTTGCTTTTATTTTGCTTTGTCGAAATTCACCCCGATAATTTCTATGAAAAGATTCAAAATTAATGTAAATGGCACACCATAATTGTGCTTATGCTCACCCTCAAACCTTCTATGTTAGAATTTCAAATTTCAAAAAGTACTTTTTGTTTTAAATAAAAACGGGTGAAAATTCTATTCGCAAAGCATGCGCTATCCGCAAAAGACTGGACAACTGCATATCTGTTTCTCCACGTTCGATGCGAGCAATATAACTCCGTGCCGTCCCTGTTTTTTCAGCAAGCTCGCTTTGCGTCATCTTCAATTCCTTACGTCTGTCGCGCAAAATGACGCCATAATAATACGCATGAGCTTTTTCTTCAAACATCCGGCGGCTATCGCTTCCCGGTACGCCATATTTCGACGACAATACCGTTTCTGCATTAATTAATTTATTTGTATCAATCTTCTTCATAACGAAGTTTGTTTAATATGTTTTCCGCTAATCTTATTTGCTTTTGATAATCCTTGGTCGACTTTTTCATAAATGCGTTTAACAGGATTATTTCTGTTGCTTGCATTACATTTTCGTTATCCATAGTAAACATTATCGTACGATATTCATTTCCACTTACAGCAACACGCATTTCATACAAAACCGTGTTCTCCAGATGCTTCACAAACTTTGTCGATATGACACGCTCTGTTTTGACTATTTCCAACACATAGTCAAATTTCACCTTGACCTTGTCTGGAAGTTCACTATAAAATTGTGCAAATTCGATAGTCCAATATACATTTCTTATGTACTTACCATTGCATTCCACACCGCAAATGTAACTAATAAGATACAAACAAACAAATAATCAAACCTTTTTTTATCTTTCTCTAATTCTGATTTCCCTAACAACAATATGCGTTTTACCTTACAGAAAGCAATTTACATCCAACCACGATGGAAACAAGAGCCATTCTTTTCTTCTAATTCCATATTGATCAGAACTACAATGGGCATTACCAATAGATTCAAATCTATTATTCGAACACGCTTTCCATAGCCTCCACCGGCGGTGCCTCTTCGACAAATTCATCGCCGTATGTCTCCTTGAAGCAAGGCGAAAATCCTGCCGGCGGTTCGGGGAAGCGATCGGTTTGGGAATATGGCAACGACTTGTCGGCATACACTTTATTCATATACAGCCCATAAATCGGCAAAGCCATCGATGCGCCCTGCCCTTGCGCCATGCTGTTGAAATGGATATAGCGTTCGTCGCCACCAACCCATACGCCCGACACCAAATGAGGCGTGAAGCCCATAAACCATCCATCGGCATTATAGTTGGTCGTACCCGTTTTTCCACCCATTGGCGCTGTTATGTTGTACGGGGCGCGACGCAACCTGTTTCCCGTGCCGGCGTTGATCACGTTTTGCAGAATGTCTATCATTTTGAAATACGCCTCTTCGCTAATCACTTCCGTGTATTGCGGAGAAAATTCCGAAATGACATTGCCATTGTTGTCCGTTATCCTCGTCACATAAATCGGATCGACGCGCAGCCCTTGGTTGGCGAAAGCCGTATAGGCTGTGACCATTTCGCGCACCGACACATCGCACGGGCCAAGACACAACGACATCACCGCGTCGAGATGGTTCGTGATTCCAAAAGTGTGCATCGTGCGCACCAATGCCGCAGGCGACAAATGGCTCATCAATCGTGCTGAAATCCAGTTGTTGGAGTTTGTCAAAGCCCAATACAAATCGACAGTTTCGCCCACGCGCGCCCTGCTCGCGTTTCGCGGCTGCCACACCTGCCCGGTCGGCAACTGTATCGTCGGCTGCGCATTGAGGAAGGTGTCGCAAGGCGTATATCCCTCCTCAAAAGCATAAGTATAAAGGAATGGTTTTACCGTCGACCCAATCTGCCGACGGCCCACACCGGCCATGTCGTATTGGAAAAATTTAAAATTCGGACCGCCCACATAAGCCTTGATCTGCCCGCTAATCGGGTCCATCGACATGAAACCCGCCCGAAGGAACATTTTCTCGTAAAGGATCGAGTCGCGAGGCGTCATCGTCGTGTCGATTGCGCCTTTATAGGAAAACACTTGCATGTCGACCGGACGATCGAACGCGTCGAAAATCTCGCTTTCCGACATGCCCGCTTCCTGCATCACGCGGTATCGCTCGCTTTGGCGAATGGCGCGATCCACTAATTTTTGCGCCGTCAACGCCCCTAATTCAGCGCGGTTGGTCGTATAAGGTCCGGTCTTTCGCTTTTCCCTGTCGAATTGCGGCTGCAAATTGTCGCGCAAATGTTGTTCCACCGCTTCTTCCGCATATCGTTGCATGCGCGAATCGATAGACGTGTATATGCGCAACCCGTCGGTATAAATATTGTATTTCGACCCGTCGGGTTTTGGATTTTTCTCCACCCACCCATAAAGCGGGTTGGTCTCCCAAGAAATGGAATCGTCCACATAGCGCTGATAATCCCATTCGGGATAGTCGCCGCGTTCCGGCTTCTTCGCCTGCATCATCAAGCGCACCGCTTCGCGGAAATAAGGCGCGATTCCGTCCTTATGGTCGACACGATGGTAATCGAGCACCAACGGCAGTGCGCACAAAGAATCGCATTCCTCTTGCGAAAGCATCTCCGCCTTGCACATTTGGGCAAGGACCACATTGCGCCGCTCCGTGGCAGCTTCCGGACGACGTATCGGATTGTAGAGCGATGGATTCTTCACCATGCCGACGAGCAACGCTGCTTCTTCCACCTTCAAGCTGTCGGGCGTAGTGCCGAAATACACATAGGCTGCCGTTTTTATGCCGACTGCATTGTTCAAAAAGTCGAATTGGTTGAGATACATTTTAATGATCTCTTCTTTCGTATACAGCCGTTCCAACTTCAAAGCAATCGCCCACTCCACCGGCTTCTGCATCGCGCGATCCATCAACCCTTGCGATTCAGGAGAATAAAGTTGCTTTGCAAGCTGTTGCGTAATGGTACTTCCTCCGCCCGAATTGCGCTGTCCGAGCAAAACTGTTTTCACCAACACGCGAGTCAACGCGCGCAAGTCGATACCGGAATGCCTTTTGAATCGAATATCTTCCGTTGCAATCAATGCATTGATCACATTCGGCGAGATTTCGTCGTAATCGGCATAAACGCGATTATTCTTGTTTTGGTAGAAACGCCCCATTTCCACGCCGTCGCTCGTAAACAAGCGCGACGCATATTTGTCTTCCGGATTCATCAACCCTTCCACAGGCGGCATGTAACCGACATGACCGTTATAGACCAATGCACCAATTATCATAATCAATCCGACCACGACAAAATTGGCTATCCAAAGGGCTATCGCAATACTCTTGCTGCGTTTCGCATTTTTTATCTGTTTCTCCGGCTGCGGCCGGTTGTCTATATCCATATTTTCTTTTTTAAGATTGAAAATCCACGCAAAGCAAAAAACACACGCTCATAGTTGCAGTTGCTTATGTAATACAAAAGTAGTAAATTTATTTATATTTCACCGTCATCCACGCTTTCTGCGCCAAATTTATCTCGCCGTCCGACAAATGAACCGCAAATCGGCAAGCATAGAAACCGTCTCTTACCCCATCTCGGAACACATTCAGCCGCCATCCATTTCCGACAATTTTCGCAAACAAAACAACCCGATCAAAGAAATTCAGGAAATTTTGTAAATTTGCAATCATGGAAACAACAGAAAAACTCGCATTGGAAGAAAAAATCGTCAAAATGCTAAAAACGGTTTTCGATCCTGAAATCCCCGTCAACGTCTATGATTTGGGATTAATCTACAACATCGACGTCGACGACAACCGGCAAGTGAAAATCGACATGACGCTGACTGCGCCCAACTGCCCCGCCGCAGATTTTATCATTGAAGACATTCGAATAAAAATCGAAAGCATCGAAGGCGTTGCCGGCGTCGACATCAACCTCGTGTTCGAACCGGAGTGGAATCAAGACATGATGACAGAAGAAGCAAAACTCGAACTCGGCTTTCTTTAAACGACAAATGGAAAAGACGCTCACATATTTCCTTTCCGACTTTCATTTAGGCGCACGATACATCGACAATCCTGCCGCGCACGAACGCCGCATTGTCGACTTTCTCGAATCCGTCAAAGACACGGCAAAAGAAATCTATTTGTTAGGCGATATTCTCGATTATTGGTATGAATACCGCTATGTCGTGCCTCGCGGATTTGTCCGCTTTTTCGGAAAATTGGCAGAATTGAGCGACAACGGCACTGCCATATATTGGTTTATCGGCAACCACGACATTTGGATTTTCGACTACCTGCCGAACGAATTGGGCGTCAAAATCATCGATGCTCCGATGGTCAAAACAATCGGCGGAAAACGCTTTTTCCTCGACCATGGAGACGGCGTGGGGCAAAGAAAACGCTCGTTCCGCATACTGCGCTCCGTATTTCGCAACAAAACATGCCAAAAACTTTATGCAGCAATCCATCCACGTTGGACTGTGCCATTCGCGCTCCGATGGTCAAACGGCAGCCGCAAAGACGACTCCTACCCGCAGTACTTGGGCGAAAACAACGAATATCTCGAACAATTTGCAAAAACATACACCGGCGAAACTGTCGACTATTTCGTTTTCGGTCACCGACACATCATGCTCGACAAGCCCATTGGCGAAAAAAGCCGCTTAATCGTGCTGGGCGATTGGATACATTTCTGCTCGTACGCCGTATTCGACGGGGAAAATCTGACCTTGAAAAGGTTTCGCGACGAAGCCGGCAAAAAATCATAAGTAACTGCCGCGCAATTCCGATTTGACACGTTTCTCAAATGCAAAAATAAAGCAAATGCCCTGAAATAAACAAATATTAACATTTTAAGGAATTTTGTCAAAATTATCATCACCCTAATTTTTAGGAATTTACCAAAACAACTATAAAACAACAGTGTTGCACAACATAACATTTTGCTTGCACAACCTGAAATATTGGGAGACATTTGCATCACAAACCTAAAACAATCTTTTTTACCTTAAAAAGGAATTATACCTATTGGAAACCTATAAAGAAAGGACCTTTGTGAGAAAGGTCCTTTTTTGCGTCCACAAGCACACATAATATTTGCACAACCGCCAAGTTTTTCCTTATTTTGTAAATCAACTTTTCCGACATGAAGAAATACGTTATCATTGTGGCCGGCGGCACAGGCACGCGATTTGGAGGCACGCTTCCGAAACAATTCGTCCCATTAAACGGGATTCCTGTGCTGATGCAAACGATAAAAGCGTTCCACGACTACGACCCGCAAGCACGCCTCATCGTGGCACTGCCGGCACAATTCGCCGGCCTTTGGAAAGAACTTTGCAGGTCGCATCAATTCGATATTCCTCACAAAATAGCAGACGGCGGCGCCACTCGCTTTGATTCCGTCAAAAAAGCATTAGCGGCAATCCCCGAAAATGAAGGGCTTGTTGCTGTCCACGACGGCGCTCGTCCGCTCGTTCGCTCAACGACGATAGCATCCGGATTTGCCACAGCCGAATCGACAGGAAGCGCCGTGCCGGTCGTTCCGCTCACCGACAGCGTCAGGCAACTCGACGGCACGGATTCGCACGCCGTCGACCGCAAAACCCTTGTGGCTGTACAAACCCCGCAAATTTTCCAAATCGCCATGCTGAAAAAAGCCTATGCGGCCGCCAACAGCGATTCGTTCACCGACGATGCCTCGGTAGTCGAAGCCGCAGGCTATAAAATTGCCCTATACGATGGCGATGCCGAAAACATAAAAATCACCCATCCGGCCGACTTGAAAATCGCCAAATGGATATTGACACAACGTAATGTTTGACCCAGCGAACACCGACATAAAATATTTGGCCGGAGTCGGGCCGAAACGCGCCGAATTGCTCAACAAGCAACTCGGCATACGCTCATGCCGCGACCTGCTCTACTATTTTCCTTTTAGATACGTCGACCGCAGCCGCATTTATACAATTGCCGAACTCACATCCGACATGCCCGACATCCAAATCAAGGGACATTTCGTCTCCTTTACCATCCATGGAGAAGGGGCAAAACGCCGCTTGCAAGGATTGTTTTCCGACGGCACCGGCATCATCGACGTCGTTTGGTTCAACAGAGTCAAATCCATCTCCGAATCCTACCACACCGGCATCGAATATATTTTGTTTGGCAAACCCTCCATATTCAACGGGCATCCGAACCTCGTCCATCCGGAAATAGAACCGGCCGTCGAAGAGTCGAGGCCGCGCGGACTGCAAGGGGTGTACAACCTGACCGACACGCTTCGCAACCGCTCGTTCACCTCGAAAACCATCCGGACGCTCGTCCACAACCTATTCGACAAAATAAAATCGCTTCCCGAAACACTCCCCCAATCCGTTCGCGAAAAGTACCGGCTCATCGGGCTCTACGACGCGCTTTCCAACATCCACATGCCCACGTCGCTCGACATGCTCCAAAAAGCAAAATTGCGGCTGAAATTCGAAGAATTGTTTCTCATACAGCTCAACATCCTGAAATACGCGAAAACTCGGAAAGCAGAAGTGCGCGGATTCATGTTTCCACGCATCGGCAGCCACTTCAACCGTTTCTATTCCGAAGTGTTGCCATTCTCGCTGACCGAAGCCCAAAAGCAAGTGATTCGAGAAATCCGCGACGACATGCGCACCGGACGCCAAATGAACCGCTTGCTTCAAGGCGACGTAGGGAGCGGAAAAACCATCGTGGCTTTGATGTCGGCACTGATTGCTGCCGACAACGGTTTCCAAACCTGCATCATGGCGCCAACCGAGATCCTTGCCACACAGCATTACGAATCGTTGAGCGCAATGTGCAACAAAATCGGTGTCAAGATAGAATTGCTGACCGGCTCCACGAAGAAAAGCAAACGGGAAGAAATCGCCAACGGGCTGTTGGACGGAAGCATCCATATCCTTGTCGGGACCCACGCCGTCATTGAAGACAACGTGAATTTCCGCAGGCTCGGCTTAGTCGTAATCGACGAACAACACCGCTTTGGTGTGGCGCAACGAGCAAAGCTATGGAACAAAAACGTCAATCCGCCTCATGTCTTGGTAATGACAGCAACTCCGATTCCGCGAACTCTTGCCATGACGGTCTATGGCGACCTCGACGTGTCGGCCATCACCCAACTCCCGCCGGGCAGGAAACCCATTGCAACCCTGCTCAAATACGAAAACAGCCGCACATCCGTCAACCAAATCATCCGCAAAGAATTGCAATCCGGACGGCAAGTCTACATCGTATATCCATTAATCCAAGAAAACGAAAAACTCGACTTGAAAAATGTGGAAGACGGTTTCCAATACGCTCGTGAAACATTCAGCGATTTCAATGTCGGCCTCGTGCATGGAAAAATGAAACCGGCCGACAAAGACCGCCAAATGCAACTCTTTGCCACAGGAAAGACACAAATACTCGTTGCCACCACCGTCATCGAAGTCGGTGTCAACGTCCCGAATGCGTCGGTGATGATTATTGAAAATGCCGAACGATTCGGACTGTCGCAACTCCACCAACTTCGCGGACGCGTAGGGCGGGGAGCCGACCAATCGTACTGCATCCTGATGACCAAACCCGACATATCGAAAGACACTCGGCGACGCTTGGAAATCATGACTGAAACTTCCGACGGTTTTCAAATTGCAGAAGCCGACATGCAATTGCGCGGTCCCGGCGACATCGAAGGCACCCAACAAAGCGGCATCGCCTTCAATTTGCGCATCGCCAACCTCGCTGCCGACGGGCAAGTTGTCCGCATCGCCCGCGAATGCGCCGATGCCATCCTCAATGCCGACCCCGCGCTCGAGCATCCGGACAACCGGCTGCTTGCCGAACAATTGCGCCGTCATTTTGGAAAAACAATCGATTGGAGCCGCATCAGCTGACACGCAGCTGCCATAAAAACAATTAAATCCGTTTTGTTTTTCCTAAATAATGTCAAAATACGGAATCTTCGATGCCGTCAGAAATGCATATTCCACAAAAATATAATAACTTTGGATGTCGAAAAATTTCCTCACGCAAATGGAAAAAACATTAGTCATTCTGAAACCAAGCGCCGTTGTTCGTGGAATAATGGGAGAAATCATATCCAGATTCGAACGGAAAGGATTGATTATCACCGGAATGAAAATAATGCGTCTTTCCGACGAGTTGCTGAAAGAACACTACGCGCACCTTGTCGACAAGCCGTTTTTTCCATCGTTGGTACGCTCCATGCAGGCCTCGCCTGTCGTGGTTTTGTGCGTGAAAGGCGTTGATGCCGTTGCAGTCGTCAGAAAAATGACAGGCGCCACCAACGGCCGGAATGCCGACACGGGGACAATTCGCGGCGATTACAGCATGAGCGGACAGCAAAACATCGTCCATGCTTCCGATACGCCCGAAAATGCCGAAAAAGAAATCCGGAGATTCTTCGACGACGGCGAAATCACAGACTACATGCCTCAAACCATCGCCGCGCTTTATGCAGAAGACGAAATAGAATAACAAACCGACTATAAAAAATACGCGACAAGTGAATTTAGATATAGCAAAACTGAAATTTCTGAGTCTGAGCGCATTGCTCTGCGCCACGCTTTCCGCCGAAGCGCAGCAACTTCGCTCCGTGTCGGCACACGACGACATCCATCAAGACCTTATCGCCTCGCAGCGCAACATCCAAGACCAAATCAAGCTCAACGAAACAAAAGAGTTCATGGACGAACTCTTGAAAGAAGAGCAAGAGCCGGAAATCGACATATACACCGAGAGCTGGAACAGCGACCTCGTCAACCCTTATGCCGGACAAGAAGTGCCCGACAACGTTCGCATCGACGTGTCGGAATATGCCATGCCGGTGCCGGGCTATGTCACATCGCCTTATGGATACCGCCCGCGATTCCGTCGCTCGCATAAAGGCATCGACTTGAAGTTGCAAACCGGCGACACTGTCAGAGCTGCATTTTCAGGAAAAGTAAGATTGACTCGCTACGAACGTCGCGGATACGGCTACTACGTCATCATCCGCCACCACAACGGGCTTGAAACAGTCTACGGACACTTGTCGAAATTCCTTGTAAAGCCGAATCAAGACGTGAAAGTCGGCGACCCCATCGCATTGGGAGGAAGTACAGGCCGAAGCACAGGCCCGCATCTCCATTTCGAAACACGATTCATGGGATATGCCATCAACCCGTCGGCAATCTTCGACTTTGCCAATCAAACGACGCACACCGATTTCTACACATTCAACAAGCGCACCTACACAAAAGCGCGCAACTATGCGCCCGACACGTCCGTGCAAGCTGAGAAATCGCAAAACGGAAACGCTTCGCAAGCGACTACCTACCGCATCCGCAAGGGCGATACATTGGGAAAAATCGCAAGCCGTTATGGCGTGAGCGTCAATTCCATCTGCCGTCTCAACGGCATTTCGAAAAACTCTACACTGCGCGTGGGCAAGGTGCTGCGCATCAAATAAACACCCCCTCGCATAGAGTCGGTTTGTTTACACACAAAAATAAAGGCCTGTTGCTCGCAACAGGCCTTTTATATTATTCTAACGCACATAATCCATTTAGGGCTTGCCAAAGCCAAAAAGACTGATTGCCGGCGACATGTTGGAATTATACTTTTTCAAAAAACGCAACCCACAGGCTGCTACCGGCAATGTTGGGACATAGATTAATTAAGCCATTTTCCCTGTTGCCAATTCTTTTTCGAGATACTCATAAACGTAAGCTGCGCTTTGCGTATACAATCCGGTGTGTAAATTGGACAAACGGTCGTAGGTGTCAGACGTATATAGCGCATGTATTGCCTCCTGCATGCTCATGCCGTGTTCTTTCATCAACAGAAGCACAATATCCTTGGATATTTCCTCTATCATAAAAGATTCTTTTGTCATCACACTTCTATTTTTGATAAATAACTGATAGCTTTTTCTGTGCCAAAGAAATACTGCATAGTCCGACCTTTCATGTATTTCAGTTCGTCAAGGAATTTGTCCATGTCGATTAGTCCGGAAACAAAGCGGCGTATTTGATACCCGACAGCATCGTTGGCGATTGGTCCGATGACAATGTCGTAATGGTGTAATGGCTCCCGCGTGCGGTTGCGCCAGTTCATTAATACAAACTCTGCCCACTCTTTGCTGTAGTTTTGAAATTCAAGTACATGCAGTCGTTATTGTTCAAGCAACTCGTGTCAAAATCATAAGCATTCAAAGTGGGAATGCCAATGCCTAACTGTTCCGTCTTGCGTTCTGCAAGTTCGAATGCTTGTTCTTTGTCGGCTGAAAGATAGAATCCGCATCCGAAATCCTTGCCAACTTTGGACATAGACAGATCAATCTCTCGGATATCCATGTTAGAACCATGATACAGTATCATACTAACGCCCCTCCTTTCCGATGGCAGTAGGCAGTAAGGTCGTTCACAACATCTTCAAATGAGAAAGTGTGTTCCACATTATAGAAACGATTTACAAAATCAAGGCCTTTAAACCGTTCCAAATAACGATATGCCTGCGCATTGTTCAGCGAATGCGTTGAAGCGAATTCGTTGATCACGGCAATAATATATGCCACTTTATTTTCAGTTTCTTTGTTTATATCCATCGCTTTCATTATTGGGACAACGTTATAGCCGCAAATCAAGCGCAGAAGCACCGAGCTATGCATAAAGATAGCAAAAGTTGAGTGCAAAACAATCAAACTTGTTTGAAATTGTTTTGCCGAGACGCTTCCTATATTATCAAAATTAGTGCAAGCCGAGTGGAATGCAAAGAGCTTGCTCAATTCGCTTGTAGGTTGAGAGGCAATCGGGCAAAGTAGCAATGTCTCTGTGTCGCCATGCCAATGGCGATATAGGGGGAGTGGCGAGCTTGCGAGCCGAAGGGGTTGACCGTCAGCCGCAAAGCGGCTTTTCCGCGAACTTGCCAAAGCAGCGACGTTGATTCTTTCCGAACCCCTCCGCCTACGGCACCTCCCCTATCCGCGCTATTGCGCGGCAGAGGAGGACATTGCTACGCATCAGCCACACACAAACTTCACAACGCGTTTGCCAATTTCACCGACCTCTCAACCCGCAACCATCAACCCTAAACTCTCAACCATCAAGATCCGTTATTCGTCCAAACGCTTGACTGCAAGACGGAGCTCCGTCAGCCGCTCCAACAAGCCGGCAATGCGGTCGAGCGGCAGCATGTTTGCACCGTCCGATTTGGCAACTGCCGGATTCTGATGCGTTTCCATAAACAGTCCGTCGGCGCCGGCAGCAATTCCACATCGTGCCACAGTTTCGATCAATTGCGGCAATCCGCCCGTGACGCCGGCCGTTTGGTTGGGCTGTTGCAATGAATGCGTCACGTCGAGAATCACCGGCGCAAAGCGGCGCATCGTCGGGATGCCGCGAAAATCGACGACTAAATCCTGATAGCCGAATGTCGTGCCGCGTTCCGTCACTGCCACATCGTCGTTTCCCGAATCTTTCACCTTCTCCACCGCAAAGCGCATCGCTTCGGGCGAAAGGAATTGACCTTTTTTGATATTCACCATCTTGCCCGTTCGCGCCGCCGCAACAAGCAAATCCGTTTGACGGCAAAGAAATGCCGGTATTTGCAACACATCGACATACTCAGCGGCAATCGCAGCCTCTTCTGCCGTATGGATATCGGTGACCACCGGAATGCCAAACGTCTCGCCCGCCTTGCGCAATATTTCCAACGCCTTGCGGTCGCCGATGCCGGTAAACGAATCGATGCGCGACCGATTTGCCTTCCGGTAGCTGCCTTTGAATACATAGGGAATGTCCAAACGGCGTGCAACTTCCGAAATATGTCCGGCTATGTCCATTGCCATTTGTTCGCCCTCTATCACACACGGCCCTGCCAACAAAAAGAAATTGCCGGATGCCGACGATTGCAATTGTTCTATCATTTTCATAATTGGTTTATCACATGGATTGCGGCACAGGCAAACACGCCTGCCGTTTCCGTACGCAGGCGGCTATTGCCAAGGCTGACGGGACGGAATCCCGCAGCCAAAGCCGATGTTATCTCCTCTTTGCTAAAATCTCCTTCCGGACCGATCAACACGACCACGTCGCTGCCTTTCTCGCATTCCCGCACGAACTCCAACCGAGGTATCTCCCGATCGCAATAAGCCACGAAGCGTTGCCCTTCTCCTGCCGATGCGATCACGTCCTCCACCGGCGTCAATTCGTCGAGTTGCGGCAGCGTCGCTTTCAGCGATTGTTTCATGGCAGACACCATGATTTTCCGCAGCCGGTCGGTTTTCAGCGTCCGCCGCTCGGAATAGCGGCATAACAAAGGGACAATGCGGTCGACGCCCATTTCCGTCAACTTTTCCGTCATCCATTCGAAACGGTCGAGATTTTTCGTCGGCGCCACGGCCACCGTTATCCGGCATCCCCAATGTGGCGGGACGATGGTTTTCTCCAATATTTCCACCGCACATTCCTTGTCGCTTCCCGCTCCCTTTATTTCGCACAGGTACAGGTTGCCACGCCCGTCGACTGCCTCGATGCGCTCTCCGTCGCGCAAACGGAGCACTCTGCGGCAATGGCGCGCCTCTTCTTCCGGCAAGCGCAATTCTTTCTCTATGTCGGGCGCATAAAACCGATGCATGGCCGTCAGATTTTTCCGCGTTCGTGCTTATAGCGGAACATGAACATGAATGCCACGGCAACCACCAGCGCATAAGCCGAGAATATCAGCCACGCCGACTGCCAATCGCCCACAAGATATTCGCCTTCCCAACGGCAATAATGGTCGACAACGGCTCCGGCCGCCAACGTGCCGATCGATGCGCCTACGCCATTCGTTGCCAGCATGAACAAGCCTTGCGCCGATGCCTGTATCGACTTGTCGGTTTCCTTTTCTACAAACAATGCGCCGGAAACGTTGAAAAAGTCGAAAGCGACGCCGTAGACTATCATCGAAAGCACAAACATCCACACGCCGGTGCCCGGATCGCCCACTCCAAACAGGCCGAAACGCAACACCCATGCTATCATGGCAATCAACATCACCGTCTTGATGCCGTAACGTTTCAAGAAGAACGGTATCAGCAGGATGCACAATGCTTCGGAAATTTGCGAAAGCGATGTCAGCAGCGTGGCATTATTGGCACCGAATGTGCCGGCATATTCAGATATCGCCTTGAAATGCGTGATGAAAGGCGTGGCGTAGCCGTTTGTCACCTGCAACGACATGCCCAGCAACATGGAAAATATGAAAAATAACGCCATTTTTTTCTGCTTGAACAGCCGGAAAGCATTCAGCCCAAGCGCCTCCGCCAGCGACCGCCGTCCCGTCGACTTGCCGCCGCGGGGACATTCGGGGAGCGTGAAGCAATAAGCTGCCAAAAGCAAACCCAACACGCCCGACACAAATAATTGCATGTAAGTGTATTGGAATCGTCCGGCATCCGTTATGCTGAAAGAAAACGCCCCGTCGCTCCATGCGGCGCAATTGACAAACCACATCGACGCAATGAACCCGACCGTCCCCAGCACGCGTATCGGTGGGAAATCGGTCACAGTGTCGTAGCCGTTGCGGTTCAACACGGAAAACGCCACCGTGTTAGACAATGCCAGCGTGGGCATGTAGAACGCCACGCTGAGCGTGTAGCACGTCAGCATGACAGTACGATCGGGATACACGCCTGCCGCGTCGGCCTGCCAGCCGGCATACCAACATGCCAGCATGAACAAGCCGGCAAGCACATGGCAGATGCCGAGCAACCGTTGCGGCTGCACGTATTTGTCGGCGATAATGCCCATGATGGCCGGCATGAAAATCGACACAATGCCCTGAATGGAATAAAACCACGGAATCAAATCGCCCATTCCGGCAGGGCCGAGATAGTTCCCGATACACGTCAGATATGCTCCCCAAACGGCAAATTGGAGAAAATTCATGACGGATAGACGCACTTTTATATTTTTCATAACTGTAACTATTTATTTTCCAATTCATTTGAAGCGTTGGCGCGTTTGCGTTCTATCGTGCGTTTGATTTCCGCAGCGCGTTCGTATTCTTCTTTCCGTATGCTGTCGCGAAGCATCCGGTCGAGTTCTTCCACGGCAAACCGCTCCAACGGCACTTGCTGCAATTCCGTATCGCGGCTGTCTGTTTCATCTTCGTCGCCGACAGAGGCTGTGCCGACGCTGAAACTTGTTTCTTCCACCACCTCGGCAGAAGCATAGATTGGCGTTTTCGTCCGCAAGGCTATCGCCACGGCGTCCGACGTGCGCGAATCGATTTTCACCTCCCGATCGCCGTCGGAAAAGGTGATTTCCGAATAAAACACGCCTTTCTCGAAACGATAAATATACACTTCCTTCGCTTTGATGCCGAAAGCATGAATCATGACGTGAAACACGTCGTGGACCAGCGGGCGCGGCAACGTCACGCGTTCGAGCACAGCGGCTATCGACTGCGCTTCGGCCGACCCGATGACCACCGGTATGCGGCGCCTTCCGCCGTCTTCCGCCAATATCAGCGCATACGCGCCCGATTGTATTTGATTGTAGGTGATGCCAAGCACCCTGAACCGTATTTTCTCGTCCATGACTGTTGCCTCCTCTCCTTATCGCTTTTCCACCTTCCGGCCCGTTATGACGCCGCTGCCGTAGCAAAGCCGCCCCGACGCGTCGTAGACCACGGCAAACTGCCCGGGCGCAATGCCCTGCACCTTTTCTTCCGACTCAATGACGTATTCCATGTCGCCCACATGCCGGAATTTGGCTTTCATGAACACGGGCGTATGGCGATTCTTGAACAAGATGCCGACAGGCTCCTGCACACCTTCCCACGGATTGCCGGAAATGAAGTGCATTTCGTCCACGTGTATTATTTTGCCGTATTGCTTGTCGGTGTCGTAGCCGCGGCTGACGTAAATCGTATTGTCGGCAATGTTTTTCTTCACCACATACCACGGGCCGCCGCTCAGCCCGAGGCCCTTGCGCTGCCCGATGGTGTGAAACCAATATCCGCGATGCTCGCCGATTTTCCGCCCTGTTTCAATTTCGATGATGTTGCCTTTCTTTTCGCCGAGATGGCGGCGGATGAAATCGTTGTAGTTGATTTTGCCCAAAAAGCAAATGCCTTGGCTGTCGCGACGGTAGGCGTTGGGCAGTTTCACTTCTGCGGCAATGCGCCGCACTTCGCTCTTCGGAAGCGACCCAAGCGGAAACATCAGATGCGTCAGTTGCTCATAGCTGATTTGCGCGAGAAAATCCGTCTGGTCCTTCACGGGATCGACTGCCGTGGCCAGATAGGTCGTGCCGCCTTCGCAGACGGTCGAAGCATAGTGGCCGGTGGCCGTCATGTCGAAATCCTTGCCCCAACGCTGCTCGAAATAGCCGAACTTGATCATCTTGTTGCACATCATGTCCGGATTGGGCGTCAAGCCGGCTTTCACGGTGCGAAGGGCATATTCCATCACATTGTCCCAATATTCCTGATGCAGCGACACCACCTCAAACGGAAGCCCGTAACGGCGGGCTATGCTCGTACACATTTCTATGTCTTCCTCGGCAGAGCAATCGCCCTCGCCATTGTCCATCCCGATGCGGATGTAGAACAGCGTCAAGTCGTGCCCTTCTTCCACGAGCCTGTGCACTGCCACGGCGCTATCGACGCCGCCGGATATCAACATTGCGATTCTCATACGCCTTTCAATTCGTCCAAGTTGCTTTTATTCGTGAAGTAAAGCGACAGCAGATAGTCCACCGACACTTTGCCCGGACCGGCCAGCAGGATAAACACGAACATCCCGACAAACAGCATCGGCACATAGCCCAACTGCAAGCTGAACATCAGCGAAACCTCGTTTGTCGGCATCGCGCTCACCGTCATCAAATCTTTGGCCACGATATAGTATTCCGCCACAATCATCGAAATCATCGGCGGGATGGTCGACAAGCGCGTCAGGAATCCGAAAATCAAGAAGATGGAAAACACCAGTTCGATTGTGATCATGCACAGCAACGTCGTTTCCGAACTCATTCCGAACATGCTCGGAAAATACTGTGCGAAGAAGTCGTAGTTTGCCACTTGGCGAATGCCGAACTGCAAAAACATGATTCCGGCAAATACGCGGATGAAAAACCGCGACAAGTTGCCGTATGTGCGGTATGCTTCTGCTATGAATATTTTGCGCAATCTCCGTTTTTTCATGTCGCGTCACACTCCTTTCGCTTGCTTGATTCCTTCGAGCGTGGACAGCAAATTGTCGATTTCCACGAATTTGGCCACGATGCGTTTCTCGCCGTCCAAGAAATACACCGCAGGTCGAATCCGCATGTCGTAGGCCTTGTCGAAATCGGGCAACGATGCCACGCTCCAGTTGGCTGCCTCCCCGTCGATGCCGTCGGTTTGCCCTTCCGGATAGACCGACACGATGGAAAGCACGCCTGCCTCGATGAGCGTGTTGGCAGCCAGATTGGCCTTCAAGCGCACTTTATATATCGAGCAGTCCACGCAATCCGGAGCGTTGAAAAACAAGATGGTGTATTCCGAAGCGATTCCGGCAAGCGACGTTGCCCCCGAGGGCGATTTGGACAGCGGCATGTCGGCCACCGCCGTGCCTACCGTCGAATTGGCAAGCACGCGCATATTGTCTTTCATCACGTTCTTCAATTCATCGGGCACATGCTTGTTGTCCGTCATGTATTTGGCAAACATCGTGTAAACGTCGTCGCTGCAAAAACTTCCGTAAATGTTGAGCACTTCCGCGTCGAGGATTCCGACCGTCAGATACAGATTCCGTTCGTTCTTTGCGACACGCTCCACGTAGTTTTTAATCGATTTTTCCACCTCGTCGCGATCGGCTATCGTGAAAAACGACAAATAGTCCGTAAACGTCTCGTGAAACGAAGCGGCATCGGCGATCGGTTCTTTGTCCAACGGATATTTTTCCCACAAATGGGCCACCATGAAGTTTGCCCGCAAATTCGGTTTCGTCAATTTCTCGGGCACTTCCGGATACTCAAACAGCGGCTTCACCGTACTCGCCTCCTGCGCAACGGCCGGAAGCGACAACAATGCGGCAACAACGGCCGCCAACAATCCTCTTGCGTTCAATCCTTTCATATATTCTGTTATCCTTATACCATATAATGCAGTAGCTTTGCAAAAGTAATCATTTTCTGACTACTTTTGAGGCGCGATTGCAATTTACTTGCACGAAAAATACTCGCGGCGCTGCCCGAAACTTTTCAAACGCCGCAATGTCTCCCCCTGTGTCGCCGCAATGGCGGCGAGATAGGGGGAGTGGCTCGTTAGAGCCGAAGGGGTTGACCCACATAATCCGCAAGGATTATTTTCTACAAAAAATGACAGACCGCTACCGGCAATGTCTCCCCCTGTGTCGCCGCGCCAGCGCGATATAGGGGAAGTGGCTCGTCAGAGCCGAAGGGG
>OIXG01001276.1_pt1 | contig 24909 bp, 13 predicted proteins | sample 1587731 | NCBI WGS metagenome assembly OIXG01 (sample SAMEA3888908, study PRJEB22519) | human gut metagenome | biome: human gut; feature: human-associated habitat; material: faeces | place: Denmark | collected 2010
TAACCTTAAATCTAATACTATGAAAAAAATCACATGACAAATATAGGGGTTCATCCTATTCCCTCCAAATATCTGTTAGTGTTTGACATTCCTTTTATAATTCTTTCACGGATATTCACTGTTTTCGCACACGAACTGTCTTTTTGAGATAATATAGGGATGGATAGTGGCTAAATGATTATCGGGCGGAAAGGGGAATAACCATAGTACATAGGTGGCATACATGTATAAGATACGTTTATTTTGCTATATGGATAATCGCATGTTGATTACTGTCGGTAAGTCGTTTGACTATTGTCAGCAAGCATGCTGATTACTGTCAGTAAACTTACTGACAGTAATCAAACGCTATGGATGTCCTATGCAAAATAATATAATGTATTCTAGATTAGTTGAATAGCTAATGACCCGTGATTGAAAAATATCCGTTGGCAATGTTGCAGAAAATATGTGGATATACCCTTCCACCCGCTAAGGCTGATGGATAAGGAAATACGGGGGTGTGGAAGGGTATGAAGGAAAGGGAAAAGTTGCAAATCTGTTTCATTCGTTTCACAGAACCTTTCACCCCCCGAAAAGAGTTGTAAAACGTGTAATTTCTTCAATTATAATAATATATATTTGCCTCCATACAAAGCAAAGTTATGAAGGTTCGCGTCGGTTTATATATACTTTTGATACTCTTTCTTTTGATATCAGGCAAAGAAGAGGCGCGGGCTGGAAGATATGCGGCGAAAGGAGATACTTGTAGAGTATCGGACCGGATGAATCAGCCGGAAACCTGGAGCAAAATTTACCAATGGGTGATGGACGACCCGCAAGTGCCGGATAAAGAAGATGTGTTGATGTTGATCCGGTATCACTTCGGGAACTTTGAAAAGCTGAGAAAGCTGTTGCGCTATTTGGATGGTGGCAGACCTTACGCTTATTTATCGGAACATCAGTTCCGGAAGATAGAACGGACAGGGAAGATGAAAGACAGTTTGCCGGTAGCTGCATTAACATTGCCTGCGAATACTTTGCCGGAGGAGCAATTGGAAACTATAGCTTTCGCTCCTTGGCTTGAAGTGGAAAGTAAGCGGGAAACCCCGCACAGAACAGTGCTTGCATTGAAGAACAATATACTTTATGATTTAGCTTTGGCTCCGAATGTGGAGGTGGAATTGCCCGTAGGGCAGCGGTGGTCTTTGAATATGGAATATAAATGTCCTTGGTGGTCGAACAGCAAGCATGGCTTTTGTTACCAGCTTCTTTCGGGAGGCGTTGAGGCACGTTGCTGGCTTGGAAAACGCAAGAATCGTGAGCGGCTGACAGGACATTTTCTGGGAATATATGCCGAAGGGGGAGTGTACGATTTTCAATTTGACAAAGACAAAGGATATCGGGGAAACTACTATGCAGCTTCCGGTCTGACGTATGGATATAGTCATCAGCTGGCACGGCATCTGGCTCTTGAATTTAGTTTGGGCATTGGTTATCTGGCAACAGAATACCGCAAATACACCACTTACGAAGGCGATTTGATATGGACGAGCAGCGGACGCTATCATTTTATGGGGCCTACAAAAGCCAAAATCTCTTTGGTGTGGCTCATTAAGGGAAGGAGGCGATAGCTATGAGGTGTACGCAATATGTGTTTCTTTTACTTCTGTTCGTGCTGTCGGTGCTGTTAGCAGGATGTGATTTCAGAGACATACTGGATGATTATCCCGTCAGCGGAGTAAAGATAAAGTTTAACTGGAAGGGAGTGGATAAGTTGCCCGAAGAGATGAGGGTGATTTTCTACCCGAAGAGTGAAGAAGGTAGAAAGGTGGAGAGTTATCTCTCGGTGGAAGGGGGAGAGGTGAAAGTGCCGCCCGGACGTTATGACATGGTGATCTACAATTACAATACGGAGAGTGTGTTGATTCGCAATGATGATGCGTATGAGACGATTGAGGCTTATACTGATTATTGCAAAGGGCTTGAAACAAGTGAGAAGATGGTGTGGTCACCGGACCCTCTATATGTAGTAAGTATGAATGATATGAGGATAGAAAAGAGTGAAGATGTGCTTTTGATGGAGTTTCAACCGAAGCTGGTAGTCAAGAACTATTCTTTTGAAATAAAGGTGAAAGGATTGAAGAACGTGGCAAGCATTGTTTGTAATGTGGATGGGATGAATGGGGCATATTGCATAAGTAATGGCTCATGTACGGCAAGCATTGCTCCTATCTATGTGGAGGCTCATAAAGGAGAGGATGTAATACGTGGTAGCTTCTCTGCTTTTTCTGTATCGGAGTCTGCGAATACACGTTTTACCGGAGGGGTGGTGATGAAGCTATTGCTGGTTAAGGTGGATAATACGGTTCAAGAAACTAAGGTTGACATCACGGCGGCTGTAGTTCCTCCCCCACCCGAGGAAGAAGAAGATCCGGTAACGGATATCGAGATACCGATTGAAGAGGAAATTGAAGTGGAGGATGTGGAAGTTCCTCCCGGTGGAGGCGGAGGTATTGGCGGTGATGTAGGAGACTGGGACGACGAAACGAATGTTGAGTTACCTGTAAATTGAAAAGTAAAACGAACAAAATATTAACTTATAAAACAAACGATTATGAAGAAGATTTTATTGGCAGCAGTTGCTGCGTTGGCAATCGTAGGTTGCACACAGAATGAAGAGATTGAGAAGGCTGGTGAAAAGGCGGAGATTAACTTTGGGACGGTAGTGAAGAATTCTACAAGAGCAGCTATAACAGATGATGCTGTTTTAAAAAAGAGTGGTTTTACTGTATATGCTTATAATACAGGTACGAAGAAGATGGCAGATATTGCTGCAAAAGGATTGGATACTCCTTTTATGTCAAAAGTTGCTGCTACTCATGATGAAGTTAAAGGATGGGAATTAGCTAATGGTCCTTATTATTGGCCTTTTAGTGATAAAGTACAAATCTTTGCTTATGCGACTGTTGAAGGAGCTGAATATAAACTAAATGATGCTGATATATATCCAACTATTACTTATTCTGTAAAATCTAATGCTTCTGAACAAGTCGATTTTGTCGTAGCAAAATTGATTGACCAAGAAAAATCGGATGTGGCCGTGAATCTTTCTTTTAGCCATGCACTTACTCAGGTGAATTTTTCGGCAAAAGGTTCTAGTGATGATTTTACTTATACTATAACTTCTCTAACGATTGGGGGAATTGCTGGTAGTGGCACATATTCATTTGCTGGTAACGAATGGATAGTTGGTTCAGATTTAACAGCGACTTATACTTATCCTATTACCAAGGATATTCAAGTTAGTGGTACCACAGTTAAAGATCTAAAGCTGGAAGATGGTGCTCTGATGCTGATACCTCAGGACATGACTGCTGATACTAAAGTAGTAGTTAGTTATAATGTATTTTCCGGTGGGGTTAAGATTAATGAGGTGGCTGATGAGGTACCATTGGCGGGCACTACTAATTGGAAAGCTGCTACAAAAATACGTTATACATTAACGCTAAGTAAAGAAGGAGCTAAAGTTAGTTTTACACCTCAAATAGGTCCTTGGGCAGAAAACGATACTCCTGTCGCTCCTACCACTCCCACTGAATAACCTTTCCTAATCCCAAAATCTCCCTCCCCGAAGCCTTTCTTCCCACAAAGTCTTCGGGGATTTTTTTGTTTCTTCCCGGAATATTCTTACTTTTGCTGCACAAAACAAACAAAAAAACATTCAATCTGCAATGCAAACTTACTCTGCATGTGGTGCGGCTATATCGTGCCAGCAGTGCCCTAAGGCTGTGGGTAATGCTATTATTTATGCCTCTCATTCAAGAGGCTTCCACCTTCCAGCTCAAAAGTGCGAAGAAAATATAATGATTTTTTTATTGGAAGGAGAAGCACTTGTCAATAGCCAGGAGTATGCCGGAACCATACTGCGTGCGGGGGAATTTATTCTTCAAGCCATTGGATCAAAATATGAGATCCTTGCTCTGACGGATGTGGAATGTGTTTGTTATCGTTTTAATCAGCCGGAGTTTTTCTGTGAGGAACGTTATAAATACATTATGAAAGAAATAACTCCACCGCTGATATTCACCCCATTAAAGATTATTCCGGAATTGCGTTTCTTTCTGGACGCTTCCAAAGCCTATCTGGCGAAAGAGAAGATTTGCCGGGAACTGCTTTCGTTCAAGCGAAAAGAACTTGCCTTTCTTTTAGGAGAATATTACTCCGATTATGATCTCTCGATACTGGTACATACTCTTTCCCGTTATACGTCCAGCTTTGAGTATTTTGTCCTGCAAAATCATCTGAAAGTGAAGACGGTAGAAGAATTAGCCCAATTAGGCGGATACACCGTTGTTACCTTCCGGCGTATCTTCAATTCTGTATTCCATAAACCTGTTTATGAATGGATGATGGAGAAGCGTAAAGAGAACATTGTTTATGAACTCCGCTATACGGATGCCACTATTTCTGAGATCTGTTATAAATATGGTTTCGAGTCTTTGCCTCACTTCTCTAACTTCTGCAAGAAGAATTTCGGGACTTCACCCCGTGGCCTACGTTCAGTGCAGTCTGTTCCTCCACAAGAAACGCAAACTATTTGTGAAGAGGCTGGTTGAAGCGATACTTCACTGAGACAATGAAGTAGCTGCCTATCTGTTGCGTATGGTTTTCATAAAGTCCGTCGGCCATTGTGCCTCGGAAATAATTCTTTTGTTGGCTGAGTATATCCACCCAGTTGGCTGATATCTCAGCCTGTTTCTTTTTCAGGAATCGCCATGTGATACTTGCGTTCCAGACAATCTGGTCGTCTTCTCCCTTTTTTATGTTCGTACCGTTTCGGAAGGAATAATTTGCGTCTGTTCTTAGTTGTATACCTCCCGGCAAATCGGCAAAACCGTTCAATCCGAAGGTATAATTGCGTGTGTATGTATCCGTCTCTAAAAGTGAGTTGGAAGAATGTTGGAAGTTCCACCTGCCGTTTAAGTCCAGATTACCCCATTTAGGTTGGTAGGATAGGCGCAGGTCACTGTTGAGGCCGGTGTTATGCGTGGCACTGCGTTCAGGTTGCTCGCTCTGGTTTTCGTTGATGAGGTTGACATCCTGTGCAAAGGAGCCTCCGGCATTTGCACTCAGATTAAAGTCCTTGATGCGCTTCTGATACCGGAACACACCGCTTATGTTCCAGTTGCCGTTAATATTCACCGGATAAGTTTCACGTCCACCGGTTTGCTGGTTGTAGATCACTGCACGGGTCTGACTATTGATTCTGTTGTTCCAGTTCAGTGTGGCAAAAAGTCCTTCCTTCGTATTTTGTGCTTCCAATCGTACAGACTGATTGTAAGTAGGCTTCAGATTAGGATTGCTCCGCGTGATGTTGAGCGGATCACTGTTGTTGGTTGGTGAGATCAGATCGTATAATGATGGTTGCCAGGTATTTCCATAATAATTCAGGGTTATCCTGTTTTTCTTTTTCTGCCATGAGATGAAAAGCATAGGCTGAAAGCCGACTGAGTGGAGGGTGGTATCAGCTCTATGCAGACCTGTTTTCTGGTTCAGGCTGCGCCGCTCGGGTTGTACGGATACTCCGGCATTGATGTTCCAAATGGTGTCGGAATAATTAAAGTGCAGGTTGATTCCGTGTTGCAGGGTACTGCTATGACTCCGGTTACTCAGACTGTCGATGTAGCTCGCCTCATATCCTTCGGGCAGATAGCCGGGTTGTACTGCGGTTTCTTCCATAAAGCCGGACAGGTCGTAGGTATTACGATCATTTTTCTGCTTACTGTAGTTGAGGTTATATGAAATCTGTGCGTGCAGCTTCTTGGAAAAAGGATGGCTGAACATCAGCCCGATGCCCTGTTGACGATTGGGGGACAGGTTCGACGAGTATTGGTTACGGTAGAGTATGGAGTCGTTTCCTGCACTGTTTTTCAGTTGATAATATGTGGTTGATGAGATAGAGAAGTTATTGTTGTCATTCTTGCTATCATTGTATTGCGCAGTCAGGCCGATAGAACTTCCTTTTTTATTGATCCGGCGCATGATATTTGCATGGAAGGAATATCGGTGTTGCTCTCCTTGCATTAGTGATCCCATGGCGATGTCATTGATTCTCAGCTCATCGGGTACATTGTTGATATGACTGAAAGGATCGAGGATATCCAGATGAGGATTTTCATTGAATGTGGCCTGGCGGTTATTATTGGCATTATTATTCCGGACAAAGCTGAAATTACCGAAGAAATTGACAAAAGTCAGGGTATCGACCTGCCAGTTTAAGCCCAATGATGAATTCATATTGCGATTGCGGTTCGTATTGTTGCCGGAAGAATACTGGTACTTATTGCCACTTGTCAGATATTGCTCGTTGTAGGATGTCGAAATATTGCCCTGCTTGTTGTGGTGATAGGATACATTTCCGTTGAGTGTTAGTTTCTGATTGTACTTTTGGGTGAAATTTACGGCAACGTTCTCCTGTATGTTGTCCTTGTAGCTGGTCCGCATATGGAGGTTACCGGAATTGGCGATGACTGAGAAATTGTTTCCGTTATTTTTGAAGTAGTTGCCTTGCAGGTTGAAATCCTTTTTGTTGTTATTGCCGTATCCGGCTTTTCCCGATGCAAGAAGGGTACCATTGAATTCTTCTTTGGTTTGCAGGTCGAGCACATAGTTCTCTTTCCCCGTGCTGACACCCGTCAGCTTTTCCAGCTTGCTTTTCTTATCGTATACTTTTATTTTGCTGATTAACTCCACAGGAAGATTTTCCAGTGCCATCTTGTTGTCACCTGAGAAGAAAGCTTCACCGTTTACGTTGATTTCGTTAATAGGCAGTCCGTTGTATTTCAGTGTTTTGGTTTCGCTGTCGTATTCCATTCCGGGAATACGTTTGACAAGTGTCTCCAGATACGAACCTTCCGGTGTTTTGTAAGCTGCTGCATTGATGACGGTGGTATCTCCCACATGGTCTACGTCGCGCATCCGGGCGTTTACTGTCACTTCGCCCAATTCGATACCTTCTTCCAGTAAAATGCTGCCCAGGTTGATTGTTGAAGCGTTGCTGTCCAGTTTGCGGAAGACAGACTGCATTCCCGTATAAGAGGCTTTCAGTAAATATTGCGTTCCTTTTTGAGGAGTGAACTGGAGATTGAAACGACCGTCCGCATCGCTTGCAACTCCTTTTACAAAGGTGGAATCTTTGCCTTCCAGGATAACAAGACTTGCATAGGGAAGAGGTTCTTCTCCTTTTTTTGTCTCTGATGTAGTGCACACCAGTCCTTTGACTGTCCTTGTTTTTTGGGCGAATAGAATAGTCGGAATCAGTAAGAATAGCAATAGTAACCAGATTTTGTGCACGTTCATGTCTGTCTTTTTATGGCAGTCACAAAATTAGAGAGTTTTCGTCATAAAATCTTCTTTTTTTATAGATATTATGCTACTTTTGCTCAATATAAGTGATACAATGAAAACCGACAAACTAAAATATGTTTTAGCCTTTATCTTTTTGCTGTGTGCTTTTTGGTGCGGAGTCAATTTTAAACGGTGGTACACTATTAACCACCGGATAGAAAAAATGATTTCTCTTGTTTATTCTTCCTCTCCCCAGTATGATTGTTACGGAAACTTTGAAGAACTCTTGGTGAAGGAGTTCAGAAAACAAGGCATAGAACCGATATTTGAAAAGTTCTATCTGGATTTCAATATGGTCACGCCGGAAGATGGGATAAAAAATATGGAGGTATATCTTGAGGTAATTAGAGATAAACCGATAGCACTGATGCTCACTGTGGGCGATCAAGCTGCGTCTGCTTTGTTTTCTACCCGCCATCGGCTACTTTCTTCCATTCCTGTAGTAGCTTGCAACGTACATTTTCCCGATGAGAAACTTATAAAAGAATATGAGCGTAGAAAGGTATATGTGCTGCGTGATGCACCGGATTTTAAGCGCAACATTGATTTTATAAGGGCTTTACAACCACATGTAGGGATAGATGTCATTTATAATATTGATCTGACTCCTCTTGGATATAAATCGTTTGATTTGTTAACCCGGTTTGCAGATAGAAAGGAAATCAGGCTTTTAGGCTATGAGTCTGCCTTTTCTGTGGAATCTGAATACAGAAAATTGCAGGAAATGGTTGAGCATTATAATCTGATGCCTGCCAAGGTAAACAATCATATTGAAAAGGATGAGTTAACCATTAGTCTTTGCCCTTTCCGTTATACCAAAGGGACTTCTTTGTTTGTAGACATGGAAAAATCAAAAAGCGGACAGAGGAGAGAGGTTTTTCTGTTGGATAAGTTTGATCAGATGTCGCTTCCGATCACTAAAGCTTTAAATATTCCCTCTTTTAGTTGCATCCGCCAGGGATTTGGGGAGGATGCCAAGATTGTGGGCGGCTACATGGCTACTGATGAGATTTCTGCGCGTACTGCGGCTGATTTTTCTGTTCGTCTGATGAATAAGGAGAAAATTGGTATGCCGAAAATCAGGGATATGGAAAAGGAGTATGTACTGGATTGGACCTATTTTTCATCCTATACGGACTTTGATGTGAAAAATGTACCTGAAGATGTCCGTATTATCAATTACTCCTTTTCTGACCGGTATCGGAAGGAGCTTTATTTTCTGACAGGATTGTTTATACTTACTTTTATTCTGGTATTGATCAGTCTGCTACGTATGCGCCGACGTTCGCGTGTGGAACGTAAGAATATGGAGATGCTTGAGGAAACTCATAGGCGGTTGATGCTTTCTACAGATGGAGGGCGGATTTCACTTTGGGATATACAGGGAGAGAATATCGAGTTTGATGAGAATTATACGCGTTTGGTGGGAATGGAACAGAGAACATTTGTGCGAACCGATTTTTTGAAGTATGCATATCCTGATGATGTACCTCTTCTGAATTCATTGTACGAAACGCTGCATCAATCTACGGATATGCAGGTTCGGCGTGTACGTTTCTCTTTCAGTGAAGAAGATTATCGTTGGTATGAACTTCGGTGTCGTAGTCTGAAAGATGCAAAGGGAAGGATAATGCTGGCAGGCATTATGCAGGATATTCAGATACAGGTAGAGCATGAAGAACAGCTTATTCAGGCTAAGCAGATGGCTGAAAATGCTGAGTTGAAACAATCTTTCCTGAATAATATGAGCCATGAAATCCGTACTCCGCTGAATGCCATTGTCGGTTTCACCAATTTGTTGGTTGGCGATGAGATTGAACCGGATGAGAAGAAGGCCATGCTTGAGATCATTAACCGTAACAACGAATTACTCTTGAAATTGGTCAATGATGTGGTGGAAATATCACGTCTGGATTCCGGCAACATGGATCTCGAAATAAAAGAATGGGATATGGCAACGGTTGTGAAAGAGATTTATATGGCTTATCAGGCATTAATCAAGCCCTCGTTGCAGTTTCATCTGGCTTTGGATGAAAATCTCTCTTTGCCTGTCAATATAGATCGTATGCGTTTTATTCAGGTCATTTCCAATTTCCTGGGCAATGCGGATAAGTTTACCCGGAGTGGTTCTATTACATTAGGATGCAAAGTGGATAAAAAAGACCGGAAGGTCAGTGTGTATGTACAGGATACCGGGAAAGGTATTGATGAGAAAGAACTCATGATGATCTTTGACCGTTTTTATAAGACTGACGAGTTTGAACAAGGAAGCGGGCTTGGACTTTCTATCTGTAAAGTCATTATTGAGAAGCTTTGCGGACGTATAGAGGTAGGGTCTGAAGTAGGAAAAGGAAGTCGTTTTACGGTTGTTCTATCTTTGGCGGATGAGGTCTAAGACTTCTGACGGGTTCTTTAAAATAATAGCCGAAACATTTGATATCGCTCTCAGGGTATTGTATATTTGTGGCATTAATCTTTAAATATGAGAACATACAAAATCAGAACGCAACGATTCATTCTACTTATTCTACTCCTATCCTGCATTACCTCCGTTTTTTCTTCTGATTTTTTCCACCGGATAGCAGAAGATGACGGTCTGAGTAATAGAAGGTGTTTCTCTGTCCAGCAAGATAAGCATGGCTTTATGTGGATTTCTACCAAACTGGGGGTAGACCGGTTTGATGGGAAAAATTTCAGGCATTATCCTTTGAATCTATTTCCCGACCAGGGGTATAACCGGATAGGGGTAAATTATCTGCGTTGTTCACCGGATAGTACACTGTGGGTATTTAGCGAAGCAGGGCTTCTTTTTCAATATGACGAACGGAAGGATGAGTTTGAACTGATATATGCTGTACGTGACTTCTTCAATAATCATTCTATTATTCTGAATGATGTTATGTTCGATTCCCCTGAAACAGCTTTCTTGTCAACCTCCAAAGGGGTTTTGAAGTTGAACTTGCCGGACAGAATGGCTTTACTGCTTCCCGGAACCGAAGAGTTGTCTGTAAATCAAGTGAACAAGAATGATGACCGATATTATATTTCTACCCGTGACGGACTTTATATAAGCATCTTCCCCCAAACCGGTCCTATGGAAGTACGCTTCCGTTGTCTGGAAGGGAAAAATGTATTATCGACCTATGTGGATATGGAAAATCGCAGAATACTGATCGGTACCCTGGATGCAGGTCTGTATAGCCGTTCCTTAGAAATGGAGGACTTACAGAAATTGCCTCTGCCAATTACGAAGCCCATACGCTCCATTGTTTCCTATACACCGGATAAAATTGCCGTAGGAGTGGATTTGGAAGGTGTTTTTGTCATAGATAAGGCTAACCTGACAATAGATAAACAATATGCCTACAATGAAACGTCTTCCACTTCTATCTTTACGAATAATGTGCGGGGACTTTTTGTCGATAATCAGTTCAATCTGTGGGTGGCAACTTATCACGGGGGAATCTCTTTTCAAGACTCTTACAAATTGAACTTTGACTATTTCCAGCATCGGACAGGTGATTCGCAAAGCATCGGAAATGATGTGGTGAATGCAGTGCTGGAAGATTCTTCAGGTAATTTCTGGTTTGGAACAAACAGTGGTGTCAGTATGCTCTCAGTGCACACGCACACCTGGACGCATTACTTTAACAGGAATATTTCCGGTGAAAAAGGAAACGCGATACTCACCATTGCCGAAGATTCGCAAGGACGTATATGGGCGGGAGGATACTCTTTCGGTGTTGCCTGCATCGACTGGAAAAGGGGAGATGTGAAAAGATATCACGTTGAGGACCGGAATCCTATTATCTCCACCAATTATATTTACTCCATTTATCCGGATGGTGATCTGTTGTGGTTTGGAGGAATTATGGGAGATATCACTTCACTGAATATAAAGACCGGGCTGGTAAATAAGTATAATATAAGTAAGGTGAATCAGTTTGAAAGACAGTCGGACCGACTGCTGGTGATGGGATTGTATAGCGGACTTTTTATTCTCAACAAAGAAACTAGTGAGATAAAATCAACAGCTATCACCAAAGAAGTAACAACTATCTATCGGATCAGGGATGGAGCCTACTGGGTGGGAACAAGAAACTATGGACTGTATTATTATGATATGGAAAACGATTCCATACGCCAATACACAGTGGACGACCATCTTTCATCTAACTATATTTATGGGATAGCTCCCGATGCGGAAGGTCATTTGTGGATTGCCACGGAAAATGGTCTGAATAAACTGTCTCCTGATACGGGTGTTATCGAAGTATTCGACAAACAGGACGGTTTGCCATCCAATCAGTTCAATAAGTCGGCTTGTTGGGTTTGCCGTAACGGAGATATACTGTTGGGAAGTACCGACGGGGCTATTTTGTTCAAGCCGGATGAGATAAGAAAGACGAAGCTTCCCACAGATTACGAGACAATCGTTTATCAGTTTGATGTGTTCAACGAACCGGTATATTGTACGGATGCATCAAATCTGTTGCGTGAACCGATCTATAAGACAGACCGGATAGAATTGCCTTACAACAGGAATTTCTTCTCTTTCCATTTTGTTACACCTAATTATCAGACACCGCAAAAGACACAGTATTCTTATTATCTGGAAGGGCATGATATTTCGTGGTCGCTTCCGGCTTCGACTCATGTGGCTACGTATTCTAAGGTGGCACCGGGCAGTTACGTCTTCCATGTAAAATCGGTGATAGATGGAGTGGATCAGAAGGAGCGGATAATTTATGTTACGGTGGCTGAACCGTGGTGGAATACGATTTGGGCACGCCTGGTCTATCTGGCTTTGTTTTCCCTGTTTCTTTTTTATATTTACAGGATGATCAAACAGAAGCAGGAGAAGAGGAATACAGAAGTCAAAATAGATTTCTTTGTCACCACGGCTCATGATCTGTTGACACCGCTCAACCTGATACAGGCTCCATTGAAGGACTTGGAGAATGAGATTCCGCCTTCGGGACAAGGCGCTCAGTTGTTGCAAATGGCCTTGAATAATTCATCCAAGTTGGCGCATTATGTGGAGAAACTACTGGACTTTCAGCGTGTATCACTGAATGCAAGCCGATTGGTCGTTTCCAAACAAATGCTTGAGGTTTTCCTACGTCATCGACTGGATTCCTTTAAATTAGTAGCAGGAAACAAGTATATTCATATAGAAAACAAACTGGAAGATTCTACCCGGCAGGAAATCTGGTTCGATAAGGAGAAGATAACGCGTATATTGGATAATCTTCTATCCAATGCAATCAAATATACTCCTTATGGAGGAAAGATTAGTATTGAAGCATCGGTAGACGAGCATAAGTGGTATTTGCGCATCAAGGATACCGGTATCGGAATCTCCGCCCGCGAACAGAGGCATATCTTCAAACATATCTTCAGAGCGGATAATGCAATAAATTCCGGTGAAATAGGCAGTGGTATCGGATTGAAGTTGGTAGGAGCGCTTGTTAAACTGCATCAGGGTAAAATCTCTTTCCGAAGCAAAGTGGATGAAGGTACGGAATTCTTTTTGTCCTTTCCTTTGACATACGAGAATGCAGTGGATCATTCGGAAAATAGTGAGAATGTTCCACTTGGTCATGACGTCTCTGTTAGCGATCCTCACGTAAATCGCGTTATGGTGGTGGAAGACGATCCCGAAATGTCCCGTTACATTGAGATGTCGCTGAGTGATGTCTATCATGTAAAGACCTTCAATAATGCCGTTGAAGCTTTGGATGGCATAGATGCTTTCTCACCTCAACTTATTATTTCGGATGTGTTGATGCCGGGAATGACGGGGTTTGAGTTCTGCCAGAAGGTGAAAGGTAATATAAAGACTTCTCATATTCCATTCCTGCTGCTTACGGGAGTTACGGATAAGAAAAGCATATTGGAAGGTATGCGTCTGGGAGCTATCGACTATATTGCCAAGCCCTTCGACAAAGAAGTATTGCGAAGCAAAATAGCCAATATCTTTGAATTGCGGCAAGCCGCCCAAAGGCAATGTCTGGAAGAACTGAAAAACAACAATGCCGTGGAATTGTCGAACAAGGCGGACAATGAATTTATGGAAAAGCTTTTGAAGTTGATAGAGACTAATATAGATAATCCGGAATTAAATATTCAGATGATGTGCAGTGAACTCGCCATGAGCCGTACGTTGCTATATAATAAGATTACCCAACTGACCGGTAAGTCTCCCACTGAATTTATCCGGATTTTCCGGCTCAAGCAGGCGGCTGCGCTTCTCCTTTCGGGAGAGTACTCGGTGACGGATGTTGCTTTTAAGGTGGGAATTGACAATCCGAAATACTAGTCGTATTTTCAAGGAATTTTATGGTGTATCTCCCAAAGAGTATCTGGCAAAAAGAGAATAAGTAACGCTACTGAATAAAAGAAATAAAAATGCGGTGTGATTTTAATGGTTACACCGCTTTTTGTGTCATATAAGCCTTGTAGAAGGCAATATATGAACATCTGTGCACCTGGAATGACGTATAATGTACCTCTTTTTTTTCCCTTCCCGCTACATTTGCAGCTGTAAATCGAATGGTTTTATGTAAGGCCGGATAAATTTAATACCTTTATTATATATGAGAATTTATTTATTAGTTATGATGCTTCCGATTTTCTTTTCAGGGTGCTCTGATAAGGATAAAGATCCGCTTTATCTGGATGCTTCCCAACCTGTGGAGAAAAGGGTGAATGATTTGATGAATCGTATGACATTGCAGGAGAAAGTAGCACAGATGTCACAATACGTTGGTATAGAACACATGAAAGCTGCCGAAAAAGACATGACGGTGGAGGAAATGAAGAAAAGCCATGCCAAAGGATTTTATCCTGATTTGCATTCTACCGAACTGATTGAAATGACCAAACAAGGGCTTATCGGATCTTTTCTGCATGTAATTACCAGTGAAGAAGCCAATCGATTACAATCATATGCCATGCAATCGCGCCTTAAAATCCCTTTACTTATCGGCATTGATGCCATTCATGGTACCGGACTCTACAGAGGAGCTACCATTTATCCTACTCCCATCGGACAGGCTGCAACCTTCGAACCGGAACTGGCTGAAAAAGCTTCTCGCCAGACTGCTCTTGAAATGCGTGCCACCGGTACCCATTGGGCATTTACTCCCAATGTAGAAGTGGCTCGTGATGCCCGTTGGGGACGGGTGGGAGAGACCTTTGGCGAAGACCCTTTTCTTGTAGGACAGATGGGAGCAGCTACTGTCAGAGGACTTCAGACAAGTGACGTTACCGGACAGGATAAAGTACTGGCCTGTACCAAACACTTTATCGGTGGAAGCCAACCTGTCAATGGTATCAATGGTGCTCCTTGCGATATCTCCGACCGTACATTGCACGAGGTTTTCATGCCTCCTTTTAAAGATTGCCTGGATGCAGGCACATATACTTTCATGATGGCACATAATGAACTTAACGGAGTGCCCTGTCATACCAGTAAATACCTGATGAAGGATATCCTGAGAGATGCCTGGAAATTCAACGGGTTTATAGTGAGCGACTGGATGGATATTGAGCAAGTGCACGAAAAGCATTGCACCGCCGCTACACTGAAAGACGCGTATCTGCAAAGCGTAAAGAATGGAATGGATATGCACATGCATGGTCCTGAGTTTGCGGATGCCGTTATAGAACTGGTTAATGAAAAGGAACTCCCCATGAGCCGTGTAGATGATGCTGTCAGCAAGATACTGACTGCCAAATTCAAACTGGGCTTGTTTGAGAATCCTTATATAGATGAAAAGAAAGTTTCCCAAGTTCTGTTCAGTGCCGAACATCGTGAAACAGCACTCGAAATGGCGAGAAAAAGTATTGTGCTTCTGAAGAATGATAATAATCTGCTTCCTTTGGATAGCGACCGTTATAAAAAGGTTTTTGTAACCGGCCCCAATGCTGACAACCAGACTATTTTGGGTGACTGGGCTTTTGAACAGCCGGACTCCTGCGTGACTACAGTCATTGAGGGATTGCGAATGGTTTCTCCCCAGACTGACTTTGATTTCTTCCCTTTTGCCACCAATTTGCGCACTATGGAAATGTCTCGTGTGTTGCAAGCGAAAGACAGAGCCCGAAAAGCTGATCTGGCTATTGTAGTGGTGGGTGAGAACTCCATGCGTTATATGTGGAAAGACAAAACTTGCGGTGAGAATGTGGACCGTTATGAATTGTCATTGGTAGGTTTGCAACAACAGTTGGTAGAGGAGATTTATGCTACGGGAGTTCCCACTATTGTCGTATTGGTCAACGGTCGTCCGTTAGGCACTGAGTGGATTGCTGAAAATATTCCTGCATTGGTTGAGGCCTGGGAGCCCGGTTCATTTGGCGGACAGGCTGTTGCGGAAATTTTATACGGGAAAGTGAACCCTGAAGCAAAGCTTCCCATCACTATTCCCCGTTCTGCCGGTCAGGTTCAGACTTATTATAACCACAAGCAAACGAGCAAATGGTTCCCGTACGGTACGGGAAAAAGTACTAATCTGTTTGAGTTTGGATATGGATTGAATTATGCTTCTTTTGAATTCAGCCCTGTGAAGTTATCTGCCAGGTCGATGAATGAACAGGATACCTTGCGTGCTTCTGTTGAAGTCCGGAATATAGGTGAAAGAGCCGGAACGGAAGTGGTACAGATGTATATACGCGATTGCTACAGTTCGGTAGTACGTCCATTGAAAGAGCTCAAAGGCTTTCATAAAATTACTTTGCAATCCGGAGAAAGCCAGACAGTCACTTTTAATATCACCGCCAAAGAACTTAGTTTTTACGATATCGATATGAACTATGGTGTGGAAAAAGGTGAGTTCGAGGTTATGATCGGGAATTCTTCCCGTGATATTGACCTGCAAAGGGAGTTGTTTACCATAAAATGATGAATAGTGCACCTTTTTAGACGAATTGGGGGAGTAGCAAGTCCCTCTCCCCCATATCTTTGCCGAAAATAAAAACAATAAATAAGTCTATGAGAACACCTACTGAGAAACTGATTATAATAAGTATCGCTTGTTTTCTAAGTGCCTTTGTATCTCAACCGGTACTGGCGCAAAAGTCTAAAACGATCTATCATAAAGACTGGATAGATCTGAATAAAAACGGGAAGAAAGACATCTACGAAACACCGACAGCTCCTATCGAAGCCCGCATTGCCGATTTGCTTTCGCAGATGACCGTTGAGGAGAAAACCTGTCAATTAGCTACCTTATATGGATATAAGAGAGTCGCTAAAGACGAATTGCCCATTCCTGCCTGGAAACAGGAGTTATGGAAAGATGGTATTGCCAATATCGACGAACATCTCAATGGGCTTGTAAAGACTCAATATTCGTACCCTTTCAGTAAGCATGCTGAAGCCATTAATACAGTGCAACGTTGGTTTATTGAAGAAACACGCCTTGGCATTCCTGTTGATTTCAGCAACGAGGGGATTCATGGACTCAATCACGACCGCGCGACTCCGCTTCCTGCTCCTATTGCCATCGGTTCCACCTGGAATGCTGCTCTTGTCAGACAGGCGGGAGAAATTGTAGGCCGTGAAGCTAAAGCTTTGGGTTACACCAATGTATATGCTCCTATTCTGGACTTGGCACGCGATCCGCGCTGGGGGCGCGTACTTGAATGTTACGGTGAAGAACCTTTTCATGTAACCACATTGGGCAAGGAAATGGTGGCAGGTATCCAGTCGCAGGGAGTTGCTGCAACGTTGAAGCATTTTGCTGTGTACAGTGTCCCCAAAGGTGGGCGTGATGGGCATGCACGTACCGACCCGCATGTCGCTCCCCGCGAAATGCATCAGTTGCATCTTTATCCTTATAGGAAGATTATACGTGAGGTTCATCCGATGGGAGTGATGAGCAGTTATAATGATTGGGACGGTATTCCCGTATCCGGCAGTTATTATTTCCTGACTGAGTTGCTGAGAGAAAAATATGGTTTCGACGGTTATGTAGTTTCCGACAGTGAAGCAGTTGAGTTTGTCTATAGCAAGCACCGTGTGGCTCAGGATATGAAAGGAGCAGTGAAGCAGGTGGTAGAAGCAGGACTCAACGTGAAAACGAATTTTACGCAACCTTCCGATTTCGTATTGCCCTTGCGTGAACTGGTTGCAGAAGGAAGTGTATCCATGCAGACACTGGATCGGAATGTAGCAGATGTACTGCGGGTTAAATTCCGCTTAGGGCTTTTTGATAGTCCGTATGTCACGGATACGAAAGCAGCTGACAAGATTGTCGCTTCGTCTGATACCAAGGAGTTTGAGAAACAGATGGGCAGAGAATCACTGGTGCTATTGAAAAATGAAGCCAATCTCTTGCCTCTCCAATTGAGTAATCTTCGGAATATTTTGGTTACGGGTCCTTTAGCTACGGATACTACCGCTTACGTTAGCCGCTATGGGCCGCAGAATTTGCAGGTAACCCACGTGTTGCAGGGTGTCAGAGATTACGTTGGACAGGCGGCAACTGTACATTATGCCAAAGGATGCGAAGTAGTGGATGCCACTTGGCCGGAAAGTGAAATCATTCCGACTCCTTTGACGGAGGAAGAACGCCTGGAAATTCAGGAAGCTGTGGAGAAAGCTCGCCGGAGTGATGTGGTAATTGCCGTATTGGGTGAGGACGAACACCGGGTAGGTGAAAGTAAATCGCGTACAGGATTGGCTTTGCCCGGACGCCAGCTGCAACTCTTGCAGGCTTTGTACGAAACCGGGAAACCTATTGTTCTGGTGCTTATCAACGGACAGCCGCTTACCATTAATTGGGAGAATCGCTACATACCTGCTATTCTTGAAGCCTGGTTCCCAAATTCCATCGGTGGGCAGACGATAGCGGAAACTCTTTTCGGAGAATATAATCCCGGAGGAAAGTTGCCGGTAACGTTTCCTAAGACTTTGGGACAGATTGAGTTGAACTTTCCCTTCAAGCCGGGTTCACATGCCGGACAACCGGGTGACGGTCCCAATGGCTATGGTAAAACAGCGGTAGTAGGTTCTCTTTATCCTTTCGGATATGGATTGAGTTATACCACTTTCGAATATAAGAATTTGCATATTACCCCTGACAAACAGGGAGTGCAGGGGAAGATAGAAATATCTATGGATCTGACAAATACCGGACAGCGGGCGGGTGATGAAGTAGTGCAGTTGTATGTGCGTGATAAGTTAAGTTCCGTGATTACCTATGATTCTCAGTTGAGAGGTTTCCAACGGGTCACCTTGCAACCGGGGGAAACCAGGCGTATTCATTTCACTCTTCTTCCCGAGGATCTGGAAATGCTTGACAAAGATATGCACTGGATCGTAGAACCCGGTGAGTTTGAGGTCCTGATTGGTAGCAGTTCCGAAGATATCCGACTGAAAGGAAAGTTTGAAATGATGCAACCCTGAAACTGTATAATGAACGTTCAATACAATAAATTAATCCCATTATTTATCTTAAATTTATAACCATGAGAAACAATGAAACTGATTAAAAGAGCTCGTTTGAGCTTATGAGTAGAGAAACTAATACTGAAAATTTGATTAATACACAATTAATTATGAATACACTTTTTACATTTGTGAAGAGAACTTATGTTCATCTTCTTATGTGTGCCGTGTTGGTCATCGTTGCGATGCCACTCTCTGCACAGAACATTTCATCCGGAACAGCCAACCAGCAGATCACCGGTCTGGTGACCGACGATAAAGGCGAACCACTGATTGGCGCGAATGTAGTACTGAAAGGATCCTCGTCTATAGGTGTGATTACGGATCTTGACGGTAAATTCTCATTGAATGCACCTTTGCAAGGAACCTTACAGATTTCTTACATCGGCTTTCATGCACAAGAGATTGCGATAAACGGGAAGAATCATTTCACTGTAAAGTTGCAGGAAGATTCAAATACTCTTGATGATGTGGTTGTTGTGGGATATGGAGTGATGAAAAAGAGTGATGTGATCAGCTCTGTAACCACGATAAAGACAGATAAAATGACGAAAGCCGCCACCCTGGATATTGGTGAAATGCTTCGCGGACGAGCTGCCGGCTTGAAAATTACAACCTCAGAAAATGCCGGCCCCGGTGGTAGTTCGAATATACAGATACGTGGTACAAACTCTATTTCGGGAGGAACTACTCCTATTGTTGTAGCTGACGGAGTGGTGATCGGTTCCATTAATGATGTGAATCCGAACGATATTGCATCTGTGGAAATTCTGAAGGATGCTGCCGCTCAGGCTATCTATGGTGCACGTGCAGCAAATGGTGTCATATTGCTTACCACCAAAAGAGGAGAAGCGGGAAAAGCGCGTGTAAGTTATGAGGGGTATTATGGTCTCCAAAACTTCGACCGTAACTTTGATGTTTACACGCCTGAAGAATTTATACAGTATAAACGTGAGGCTTACCGCACCACCAATAATAACCAGTATGGTGCCGATTCTGATGTATTCAGCCAATTAGAACTCGAATCTATCCAGAATGGACAGTTCATTGACTGGCAGAAAGAGTTGATGCGTACTGGTACTATTCAGAATCATGACCTCACGGTGACCGGAGGAGGTGAGAAAACAAAGGTATTTGTGAGTGGTAACTTTATGAAGCAAACCGGTGTGGTACCTGCTACGGATTTTATAAAGGGGCAGCTTCGCTTTAATCTCGATCAGGAGATTACCCGTTGGCTTAAAGTCGGTTTAAATACCAGCCTGAGCATTTCGACCAAGAATGATCCGGGGGTAGCCGGCCTGTTGCGTGATGCTGTAACTTGTTCACCTTTAGGCTCGGTTTATGATGCTGAAGGTAACCTTAATATGCATCCCACCGGATTGCAGGAGAATTGGAATCCGCTGATTGACTTGCAGGAAAAAACATCGACCACTAAGAGCCGTAATGACTTGGTGAATCTTTTCTTTGACTTCAAGATTTTTAAGGGACTGACCTATCGATTGAATGTGAGCCGTCGTAGTTGGAATGCAAAGGTAGAAACCTATAGTACAGCCAATTCGAAGGCAGGAAGTTACACAGGTATGGGAAGTGGTACTATTAAGAATCAGGATGAGAATGAGTGGACGCTTGATAACATCCTTTCGTATGATAATCAGTTTGGCAAACATCACGTATCCGGTACGTTGATTCAGAGCTGGAATGAGCGTAACCAACATTCCAATCAGATGGATGGATCGCTGATTCCGAATGACTTATTGGGTGTCTATGGCATTGAAGCGGCCGGGAAAGTAATACCTACTTTAAGTGCGTCTCAACGCCGTCTTGTGTCTACCGCTCTGCGTATGCAATATGATTTTGCTTCGAAATACTATGTAACCATAAGCGGACGTCGTGACGGTTCATCTGTGTTCGGTGCTAAAAACAAATGGGCTGTTTTTCCTGCCATGGCATTGGGATGGAATGTGTATCAGGAAGAGTTTATGCAAAACTTTGAGCAACTTACGAACTTGAAGTTACGTGGTAGCTATGGTAGTGTAGGAAATGAAGCTATACAGCCTTATGGTAGTATTGCATCTGCCGACCAGTGGGATTATTACACCACGAAGAAACTGACAGGATATACGCCGGGAGCTGTTCTTTCGAATCCTAAGTTGAAGTGGGAGACTTCTACAACCTTGAACCTGGCTGTGGACTTTGGATTCTTCAATAATCGTTTGTCCGGTACTGTGGAATGGTATAATACTCGTACGAAGGATTTGCTGATAGACCGGTCTATCAGTTCGGTTACCGGATATTCTACCATCAAGGACAATATCGGAGAGATTCAGAACAGAGGTCTTGAAATACAGTTGGAAGGTGTTGTGGTAAAGAGTCAGGATTGGGATGTACAATTGGGAATGACTTTTGCACGCAATCGCAATAAAATTATAAAACTGTTCGGTGACTTGGATGGTGACGGCAAAGAAGATGATTATCCTATCAATAATTGGTATATCGGACAGCCTATCAATGTATCCAAAATATACGAAGTAGCCGGTATCTGGCAGGAAGATGAGATTGATGAGATTCCTAATTCAGCACAACCCAATGCTCAACCCGGAGATATTAAAATTGTAGACCGTACGGGCGATGGCAAGCTGGACGATGATGATAAAATACTGGTTTCACAATTCCCTAAGTGGAATGGTTCTTTCAATGCATCGGTAAGATATAAGAATGTTGACTTCTCCATGGATATTTATACTGTACAGGGAATAACCAAATACAATCCGTTCCTGGCAGATTATAATTATGGTGGTAATATGCGTGCAGTGTTCAACGGTGTGAAGGTGAATTACTGGACACCGGAAAATCCTACCGGTAACTTCCCGCGCCCCACAACCAATGGAGCCCTCGAAATGGGAAGTATAGCCCGTCAGGATGCCTCTTATGTGCGTTTACAGAATATAACGATAGGATATACCTTGCCGAAGACATGGCTTGCAAAAGTACACTTGAGCAATGTAAGGTTCTACTTTACCGGACAAAACCTGTTAACATTGACAGATTATGAGTCGTACAGTCCCGAACAGCCCGCTGACAAGTATCCCGAAGCCCGTACGTTGACTTTCGGCTTGCAGCTTGGTTTCTGATCGGAAGGCAGTCAGAGATATAATTTCATACATTCAACATTTTAATGATATAACCATAATGAAAAATTATATATTATTTCTTATCATCGGATTACTGGTAGTCAATACCTCTTGTGATTCCTGGCTGGAAGAAACACAGTTCGACAAGATTAATAGTTCAACGCTCTATGAGAGTGAAGAAGGATTGGAAATCGGCCTGAATGGACTATATGGCCTCTCTCGACGCTTTTTCCGTTTTAATGATTCGGATGCACGCGGAGCTTACTGGTTTTATTGTGCTACCGACCTGGCTATGGTGCGTACGTGGAATGAAGCGGAAATGTATCGTTCCAATATGCGTGCAAATGCCATGCCGGCTGAGATGTGGAACCGTCCCTATCAGATGATTGATCGTGCTTCCGCCATTATTGATGCCGCACCCGGTATTAGTATGCAAACTGAAACCCGTGAGCGAATCGTTTCGGAAGCCCGTGTAATTCGTGCTTGGGCGTACCTCAGGCTGATTTCTACTTATGACAATATCTTGTTGGATAGCATACCGACAACTCCGGACAATGCGTTTGACGAAGTAGAGTATAAACCGGCTAGCCAGAAAGATGTATATGCCTTTATTGACCGCGACCTCGATTATGCCATCAAACACTTGCAATATAAAGTAGATCCGGGAATTATCGGGTTGGGCTTGGCCCGTCAGTTGCGTGCTGAGTCGGCTATGTGGCAGGAAGATTACACTACGGCAGCAGCGCAGGCTGATGCGATAATTACAGGCGGGCACCATAAACTGGTAGGTATCAGCGAAATATTCGGTAATAATGTAAACCATAGCGAGAGTCTGATGGCGTGGCAGTTCGATGAGGTATCTGGAGGTAGCCATACACTGGCTGGAGGTGATGGTCATGTGTTGGGAGCTTGTTTCCAAGCCCGTTTCTATGAGATTACCATTCCGGGAGATCCTGTAGCGCCTATCATTGAGGAAGCCAACTATGGAGGAAATGCTTACGGGTGGACGTATCCGAATGAGTATCTCCGTTCATTGTATGACAAGGATAAAGATAAGCGTTTACAATTCTATTTCTATCCGGATACGCTGTACGGAAACAATCCAGCTTCTGCCTATTATGAAAAGAAATTACCGGGTGATCCCCCGTATTCTACTCAGCTGCGCCAGTATACATGGAGCTTGATGAAGTATCGGGATCTGAGTAAACCGGCCAAACGCGCCTTGTCTTACAAGCCGTTTATAGCTTATCGTCTGGCGGATACTTATATTTTGGGTGCCGAAGCACATTGGAGAAAAGGAAATACGGAAAAGGCACTGGAATATCTCAATGCTATACGTTTGCGTGCCGGACTTGAAGAGGCTACTACTATTGATCTTCAGGCTATCATGGATGAATATGCGCGTGAGTTATGCTTTGAAGGCAAACGTTGGTTCTTCCTCAAGCGTATCGGCAAGTTGGTGGAACAGGTGAATAAATACCATCGCTTCGGTAGTACAACCAGTAGTATTCAGGGTACCACAATGAAAGATTATATGGTGCGTTGGCCGATCCCGCAGGCACAAATAGATGCAATGGGAACTTTCCCACAGAATCCGCAATATTAAATGAGTATGAAAATAGTAACCACACTCTTGTTATCTCTTTTTGCTTCTTCAGTGCTGTTTGCCCAGTCTGGTAAAACAGTCCAGGTACAGACACGTGCCAACAGCACTGTGGAGAACTGGACACCTTACGAGGCGCATACTGTGGATAACCTGAAAGGATTCAAAAAGAAAAAGGAGCCAGCTCTGTCTGTGTTCGGAGGGTATAAGACGAACCGCCAAGAAGCAACCGGCTTTTTCCGTACAGAGAAGATTAATGGGCGATGGTGGATTATTGACCCCGAAGGGTATCCGTTCCATCACCGGGCAGTAGTAGCATTTGGGCCTGGAACCTCGAAGAAGCAACAGTCTGCATTTCAGGAGAAATTCGGTACGCGTGCCCAGTGGGTGAAGGCAGAGACGGAAATGTTGCGTTCGTATGGATTTAATGGTGCCGGAGCCTGGTCGGAAGTGGAAGATATCCGTACCAGTCAAGCTCCATTGGTCTATACGCTGATTGTCAACCCTATGGGGAACTATAAGCATGAACATGTGAAGAAATATGGAGGTACCTATAAGGTGGCCGGCTGGCAGGGGTATCGATTCAATCTGCCTATGGTATTCGATGATGAATTTGACAAATATGTAGAGCAGGCTCTTGCTCCGTTGGCACGGTATAAAGATGATCCTTGCCTGTTAGGCTATTTTACAGACAATGAATTGCCTTGGTATACTGATGCTTTGGACCGCCATCTTAACTTTCTGGCTAAAGATGAACCGGGATACCTGGCAGCACGGAAATGGTTGGATGAACGAAAAGGCAAGGAAACAACCGTGGCGGATATTACCGAGGAAGACCGTCTTGCATTCTCCGCCTTCTTCTTCGAGACGTATATGCAGAAAGTGACTTCGGTGTTGCGTCGTATAGATCCTAATCACATGTATCTCGGCTGCCGGTTTAATCAGGATAAGAATCAGGAACTTACCAATCCGGCTATCTTTAAGGTAGCAGGTAAGTATATGGATATTATTTCTATAAATCATTACCGCCAGTGGCAGCCGGAACAGGAGCGGATGAATAACTGGGGAGAATGGTCGGGTAAACCTTTTCTGATTACCGAATGGTATGTGAAAGGAGAAGATTCCGGTTTGCCCAATGCAACCGGTGCGGGATGGAATGTGCCGACTCAGGATGACCGGGGAATTTTTTACGAAAACTTCTGTTTACAGTTGCTCCGCAATCCATACTCGGTAGGGTGGCACTGGTTCAGGTATCAGGATAATGATCCGGAGGATTTGACAACAGACCCTTCCAACAGGGATTCCAACAAAGGAATTGTAGACAGCGAATA